>Ga0208748_1001369_pt1 | contig 11131 bp, 15 predicted proteins | sample Knorr_S7_td_Bott_FD_185599 | JGI IMG/M metagenome (GOLD analysis project Ga0208748, IMG submission 185599) | Marine microbial communities from Southern Atlantic Ocean transect - Knorr_S7_td_Bottom_ad_4513_LV_A (SPAdes) (version 2) | ecosystem: Environmental > Aquatic > Marine > Oceanic | place... | reverse complement strand
CCTTTGGTCTATGCAAAAGGCCACCTGCAATATCCAATCTCTTTCTCATACCACCGGAATATGTAACAACAGTTTTGTCTTGTTTGTCAGTGAGTTCAATTAGAGTTAAAATTTCATCAATTCTTTTATCAATTTTGTCTTTTTGGATGTGATTTAGCTTTGCTTGCAATAGAAGATTTTCTCTTCCAGTTAGATACTCATCAACAGTTGTTTCTTGTTGAACATAGCCAATATTTTGTCTGACTAGTTTGGCATTTGTCGTTACATCAAACCCAGAAATCAAAGCTTGCCCAGATGTTGGTTTCAACAATGTAGTAAGAATCATGATCGTAGTACTTTTTCCAGCGCCATTAGGTCCCAAGAATCCAAATATCTCTCCATCTTTTACTGAAAGAGAAATATCATTAACAGCAGTTTCATCCCCAAATGACTTTGTGAGGGATTTTGTTTCTATTGAATACAACACGTTTGATCGCATTTTTCAATTATAAATTGCTAAGTATTGATTCAGTCGATCCTCATAAAAAATTTAAAGAGTAATTTGAGAAGTTACTTTATGAAAGGACTTTGTCATAAATGTCAGTCATCGAATGTAGAAATAACAGTTCAAGAAGGAATTCCTGTTTGCACAGTGTGTACTGAAAAAACAGATTAATCAAAAAGTGTTATTTTGAAAAAAGAAGTGTGAAAGAGATCATTTAAAATTCTTGAATTCTTCTTTGGTCATTCTTAAAATGATTTTTTCTCCTACTCCCCAAATTTCAGATTTGGGTAGAACCTTAGAATGTATCAAACCATATCTCACTTCAATTGATGCTAATTCATTGATATCAGGATGTCTATGCAATAACTTTACTTTGCCAATTTTATGGCCATCAATATCAACGACTGGAATTCCCGTTCTAACAGGTGGTCTGCTAAGAAGCAATGTTTCCTTAGAAAATTTGTCTATGTAGTCATTGGAAAGAAAATAGTCTTTGTTGAATCCTTGATGGATTGTCACACCAGATACTGTAAGTGTATCTTGGTTAATGTGTATGTGTTTGACTTTACCATATTCAATTCCTTCTCTATCTATGACTTTTTTTCCAGTAAAGGAATCTGCAGTAACTGATTTGGTAGGTATTCCTTCTAGTTTTACTGACATATTCTCAAATGATCAGATTTGCTTATCATTCCAGATATCAGGAATTTCTAGCAATGGGGTTAAATTACTTGACAAAAAAAAGTACGCATGGAAATAAAAGAAGATTTGTTCCGACCAATTCTCACCACAAAGGGCAGAAGAACAGGAAAACAGCATTCCGTAATGCTTCGTGCAGTAAACTATAAGGGGAAAATCTATTTTTCTAGACACAAACCAGATGGAGACTGGTTCAAAAATGCTTTGATAAATTATGAAGTAAAAATAGAATACAATAATTTTATTTTTTTAGGAAAGGCAAAGTTAGTAACAGATGAGGAATTGAGTGAAAAAATTTCCCAGTTAAAATATCCTGGAGAAGAAAAAGCAAAAGAGAAGAGAGTAACAATTGAAGTCACGCTTAATTCCACATAAGTTATTTTGATCTAGATTTTTTCAGTGGTTTCTTAGTAAACACTAAATTCTAGCTGTTAAAAAAAGATAGAGAGAAATGAGTTCAAAAATAATAATTGCAGTAGCTATTTCGGTAATAGTTACAGCAGGAATAATGTATGCAATGAATTTCTTTAACAACCTAGAAGAAATTAATACAATAAAACTAGAAAACACTGGAAAATTTATCGAGTACCTTGAAGAAGAGATTCTACGTTAAATCACACTAGATGAACTATTGTTGTAAGGCCCCTTTTGTCAAACTCAACATCATTCTCAACATCACAGACAGTTACTGTAAATGAGATAACATCACGTTGTTTGGCATTTTCTGCATGAAGTTTCAGATGTATATCCATCATTTCAAATTCTCCGGTTGGTAAATTAGTTTCATCAAAATATGCCCCACAAGTGGATTCTATTCTAAATCTATCATCCTTAAAATGAAATCCAAGTTTTGTTTTTCTTCCTTTTTTTCCACTTGCTTTAACAATAACATCGATGATTCCAGGTTTTGTTTCAGTATAGCTAGATTTGTGATTTATAAAAACTCCAATCTCAAGAGGTTTGCCGGCAGTTGACTCTGCCATCTTTTGGATTCCATCATTCATAACAACATCAACTGCTTTGATAGATTGTGCAACCTTTGCAATCCATTCATTTGTTCTTGTAATGGTTGCATGAATTTCTGCACGTCGTCTTTTGTCGTCATCCTCAGGCAATTTGTAATAATCAACCCATTCCTCGTAGTTATGAGAAATATCTTCAATGAAATCAATGCAAGTTCGTCTGTATTCATCAACATTATCAGTTCTCAATGATGCATCATCAGTTCTCATACCATCATAGTCCATTGGCATTGCCATACTCTAGCTTTAAACGAAGTTCTAAAAAAACCAATCTTAACATAAAATTAATGATTATAAAAGGAATTTTCATGTGATATAATGATGATATTTTCTGAATTGACTTCTGATCTTCAAGCTCAACTAAAAAGAGACTTGGCACAAATCAGATTCCTTCTAAAGAAAAATCAAGGGATGGCATATGCCAGAATTGTGGAGATTGGGAAAGAAGTCGGTAAAAAATACAATATCAAACTAGTAGTAAATTTTCCAAAAGAGGGAAGGATTGATGAATTTGACATGTATGGAAGAAGAGATTTGAGTTTGATAATAGATCATGAGCGAAAAAGATTCCCAATAGATAGAGAGTTAATCAAACAAAAGGCAAAAGAGATGCTTGGAGATGTACAAACTGAGGATGCATACATGTATGAAGATAAAGAAGGAGTACGAGTCTTTACAGACAATTGGAAGATTGACATCTTGCCTCATTCTGTGCATATATGGACAGAATTTAATGAAAATGTAACAGCGTTTTGTGATTGGTTAATGGAAAATGTTTACCAGATAAAAAAGAAGGAATAAGTATTTCAATTAGAGGTTTTCAAGTTCTTCAAGTAAATCTTGAGCCTCATAGTTTTTTGGTTCTAATTTCACAATTTGCTTACAACAATCTATTGCCTCATCTTTTTGTTGCAGGGCCAAATGAACATCAGTTTTGAGTTTAAGTGTTTCAACATCATTGTTGTCAAGTTGGAATGCTTTTTCATAATATGGAAGTGCTTTTTTTGGTTCTTCTAAAATAACGTAAACGCCGCCCATGATAAACATAAAATCAGGATCGTCAGAGAATTTAGATTCCAAACTATCTCCAAATTCAATAGCTTCTACATATTCACCTTCACTGATTAATTTTTTCAGATGACGTTTTGGATGTCTAAAAATACTTACCATTATTAATTCATTATTTTTTGAAAGATTTTATCAATTTGAATGTAGATAATATCAGGAAGAGATGGTCATTATTCCTTCTTTGATCAAGAATTGAATTGCATTAATAAATTCAGCATCTGAAGAGTCTCCATCTACCCAAACACCAGTAGTGAATTTAATCCAAGATGGAACTTCATTAGATTGTGCATCTGAACCTTGAGCAGTTGGTGGAATTACAATAATTTTATTCTCAATAAGATATTGAATTGCACTAATAAATTCAGCATCTGAAGAGTCTCCATCTACCCAAACACCTGCAGTGAATTTAATCCAAGATGGAATGCCAGATGATACAACAACGTCATCATTTAATTTTTCTAAGATAGGATTCTCGTCGATTTCAATTTTGATGTTTATATATCCGAAACGTTTGGGATCAGCTAATTGGTATTCAGGCCCGGTACCATGAACAAATATGGTATAGGTAACAAGTCCTGCGTTTTCTTCTACTGGAAGAAGGAAATGAACCTGACCAAATCCATTAAACAATTCATTTCGTCCAATGTCTTGTGCATATGAGCGCAGTATACGGTCATTTTCATCTAGAACCAAAATATCATAATGAACCTGATCGACAAATTCAACATCATTATACGGGTTCATGAAATTTATTATCAAATCAATATTACAACCTTCCATAGGGAATTCTGGAGCATATTTGTACTGAATCAGCATGGAATGATTAGGTTTTGTAGTAACATGTTTACCCACATGATTAGAAAATTCTTTAGTGCATCCCAACAACTCTTCTTTTGGGATTGTTTCTACAACATCTTTGAAAGGATCATCCATTACATTTTCTTTATAATCTAACAAAGTGTATGTATGCATTATTGGAGGAACGCCTGTGGTAATCCAGGTATAAGTTAATGCTTTAACAGGATAAGGAAAATCATCTACTATCCAGATTTCATTCCAATCACCACTATACCAACCAACAACAACTGTATCAACAGTTCCCGCAGGAATAATTATTGTTTCTGCTCGTATTGGAATTAATTGAGCTCCACCAATTGCTCCTATCTTCCCCCATGCAGGATATGTGAATTGTTGTGGCCCATGAATTCGATCACCTTCAGTTCCAGTAGCAAAAGCACCTAACCAAGCCAAAGAAGACTTGAATGCTATAGCGTAATGAAAGAGATCATCATCAAATGTTATAGGTTCAGGAGAAGTTTTACCGAGACCCAATGAACCTTTGATGATCTTATTGCCATCAATGACTACAACTTTTGCATCCCACAATGTTTCAGTTTCATATGGTATGGTTCCCTTGATCCAAAATTTCAATTTAATAGGTGCACAGTCATTGAGATCTATTTCACACAAAGAATATTCAAAATAATCTCCATCTTTGAGACCCTCACCCAAATACCACGAACCTTCAACATTAACACCACCTGCTGTACCAGTGCCCTGACCATAAGAAAGATTTGAAAACCCAAAAATAGAGATTATAGTCAAGAACATAAATACAATAACAAATTGATTCACAGCAATAACAACGAAATATCCTAGTTAAACGTTATTCAAATTTTTAAAAAATGAGAAGAATTGGCAACAATTTCTAATTCAAATAAGCAAATATAGAGTAAAATTTACAGAGATTCAGAAATGTGTGAATGTTCAAAAGTTCACTTGTATGAAGTAGAATTCAAAATGGATGGAATGACGGTAGTTCCAACACACAAGAACTGTGGATTTGCACTAGATGGGAAACAAGCTGATAAGTTCCAAAAAGAATTAGTGAAATCTTGGGGACTTCAGGAAGAAGACGAATAATTTAAAAAATAAAAATGAGATTGTAATTTACTGTCTTATGACAATTGTCCGACAGCTTCTTTACAAACGTCGGTTGCACATTTGCAATCTGCACTACAAATACAATGACCTTGCATTGCACAATCACATGAGTAATCAGGATCGCCGCTATCTGCTTCACAGCCACATGCTTGATCTACCATGACAAATCAGTAATCTTACTTGTTTTAAAAGGTTAGTACATGAGACTAGAAAATTACGCTCTAGAGATAATCTCAAGTATATCATTACAGGATTTCTGGACAAGTTCTGCTTGTTGCAATAATAGATTAGAATCGGCTTCAATATCAAAAGCAATCTTCAGAATATGGATGAGATCTTGATCCCTGTTCAAACTATCCTTAATTTTTACAAAATTCTCTTTGTTGATATAACCAAAATAGAAGTAGCAGTCAGAAAGCATCGAATTTTTTAAAAAGTAATCATGTTTTTGTTGAATAATTTCAGAGTAATTATTTTTTTCGACTAAATCAGAAAATCCAATAGTTGACTTTAGCATACGTTCAAGTAAAGTTGGAGTAGCCCTTTCAATTCCAACGGTTTGAGTGACAACTGAGATGTGCTCATTGATTGGACTTTTTCCAAATTTTCGAAGCAAGTCTAGCATATGAGAAGGACTTGATCTTTGGTGATTTAGAGAAGATACGGCATCAGCTAAATAGTAAGAAGCACATTTTTGCCAACATGGTGCAAAAACATCAGATGTTTGAATTGCTTCTTTAGTTTTTTGACAACAAAACATAGATTCAATTAAACAATTTTTTGCAAAATCAGTAAAGAGTGAAGAACGCTTTTCTTTAATTTTTGATAACAGCATTAGTAAATCCCATGATTCGTCTTGAATTATCTGTAGTTTGTCATATTGAAGAAGTTTTTTGGATAGAGTTTCAGACAAGGAAGCATGATGAATCATTACAAACTCATCTCCAGATTTAACAATTTTTTCTGGTTCTGATTTTCCATCAAAAACAACAATATCATACTCACATGAATCAAAATGTAAATCAGAAGTTCTACAACCGCCCAAACCAATTGGAAAATCAGATAATCCATTTTCTGCTACAAATTTTTCGATATCCATGTGATTGGTATCTTTGATTTTTCTATAAAGGAATCAACTTAGAAAGTTTTACAAATTCATTCAAGCATTTCCTTTAAATTGAGATTGAGATTGTTTTTTATCAGGCTCCCATAGTGTAGTCCGGTTAAGCATTTTGGCTTCTCAAGCCAAAGACTCGGGTTCAAATCCCGATGGGAGCATTACACTTTTGTTTTAATACTAACTCTTGAGAAGATTGTAGATTTTTTTATTAGATATATCAGAATTTATCTAAAATCATATAATCACTAAGGATGAGAAGTTATCGTGGTCTCAGGTATGCAGTTAATGGAGAAGGTTTTGTTCAAGATAGCAAAACATTGGATTGCAGGCGATACTGTTGATGATGCGTTAATCGCAGCAAAAAGTGCATACAGCTTAAGAAGACATGCAATCATAAACAAATTAGGGGAATATCACACATCAAAAAAACAAATCAAAGTAGTTTTAGAAGAATATCAAAAAATTGTAAATTCATTTAGAAAATGGAAAATACGTGGGGCCATTTCAGTAAAGCCAACACAAATTGGTCTTTCAATTAGTCAAAAAGAATGCAATAGAAATTTTGAGAAAATCATACAGAAAGCTCGTAATGCGCATGTTTTTGTTTGGTTGGACATGGAATCATCTGAACACACAGATAAAACCATAGAGATTTATCATACATTCTTTTCAAAATACGAAAGATTAGGGATTGCCTTGCAAGCAAATCTCAAACGAACAGAAAATGATCTAAATGATTTGATAGGTGTTGGTGCAAAAATACGTCTAGTAAAGGGCGCATACAAAGAAAAAGCAAACATATCCTTCAAAACAAAAAAAGATGTAGACAATAATTTCATAAAACTAATGAAAATATTATTCAAAAAAGGTAATGAATTTGCCATTGCATCACATGATACCAAAATTATTCAAAAAGCACAAAGTCTATCAAAAAAGTATCCCAGAAAATTTGAGTTTCAATTTTTAAAAGGGATAAGAGAAGAATTAAAGTCAGATTTAGTTAAAAAAAAATTTATTGTTTCAGATTACATTCCATATGGTGTAAATTGGTTATCATATTCAATTCGACGAATCAAGGAAAGAAAAAGAAATATACTATTACTTGGAAGCTCGTTGATTCAATCACATCGTGTTTGAGTCTGAGATCTCATAAACTGTTGTAAATAGTTTTCACCACCAGCTCCCTTTCCAGTGGAACCTGAATTTTTCCATCCAACAAAAGGCTGACTTGAAACCAAGGCTCCAGTGGTTGCACTAGCAAAACGATTAGTGTAAACTACTCCAGCTTGAATTTTTGAAAAGAACTCATCTAACTGCTTTTTATCATTACTAAAAATACCTGCAGTTAGACCATATTCTGTTTGATTTGCAAGTTGAATTGCATCATCAAATTTATCATATCTTTGAATGCATAAAAACGGCAAGAATAGTTCTTCTTTCACAAGTTTATGTTCTTCAGGTAATTTTGTAACTATTGTAGGTTCTACAAAATAACCATTTTCAAGTTCTGATGAGGCCAATACTGAACCTCCTGTAAGAATTTCTCCATCTTTCTTTGCCATATTTACAGCATTTTCAAATTTTGTTTTTGCTTCTTTGTTAATCACTGGTCCCAAAAATACATCCATTTTCCATGGCATTCCAATTTTCAAGTTTTTTGTTTTTTCAACCAGTTTTGAAATAAATTGATCTGCAACTTCATTTTGAACATAGACTCTAGAGCACGCACTACATTTTTGCCCCCCAAACCCAAAAGCAGCATTCATCACACCATCAGATGCTTTTTCTAAATCTGCATATTTGGTAACAATTACAGGATTTTTACCTCCCATTTCAGAAATGAAAGGTTTTGAAGTAGATTTTGTAAATTCTTGAAATCCTTTCATGCCCACTTCACGAGAACCAGTAAATGCAATGCCATCAACATCTGAACTTTCAATCAGAGTTTTTCCAATAATACTTCCAGAGCCTGTTACAAAATTGATTGCGCCTTCTGGAAGTTTAGAATACAAGATTTTAGCAAATTGAAATGATGATAATGGAGCATCGCTTGCAGGTTTTAGAACTGTAGTGTTTCCTGTAATCAATGCACCAGTGGTCATTCCTATTGCAATTGCAGAAGGAAAGTTAAACGGAGCAATGATTCCCCAAACACCATAAGGTTTCATGATTGTTTGTGTTTTTTCATGTGGGTTTGGATGAAAAGTATGTTTACAAAATCCCTCGTTTTTTTCTAGTTGTAATGCATAAAATCTCATGAAGTCAATGGTTTCGTCCATATCGCCCATAGATTCAATACGATTCTTTCCATTTTCAAATGTCATTATAGCTGCCAAAAAGAATTTTCTACTGGAAAAAACATTGGCACATTCTTTGAATATTTCAGCTCTTTTTTGATACGTAATATTACTCCACTTTTCAAATGCATTTTTTGCACCAGATATAGCGTTTTTTGTGTCATCTATAGATGCTTTTGGAAACTCTGCTACAGAAATTCTAATATCTGAAGGAGAACGTACCGAAAAACAGTCATCAGAATAGATTTCTTTTCCATTAATTATTAAAGGATATTTTTTTCCAAGCTCTTTTTGCACTTCGTCGATTGCCTTGTCAAAATCTGCATGAAATTTATCGGCAGAGTTACTAACTATTGCCTTGCCCCATGTGTATTCATTTTCAAATTCAGTCAAGTCATTTTCCACCTGATGAGTAAAGCACCTCAGAAATTATTCTAGAAGCCAAATGAGATGTCCTATCTTTAACATCAAAGCTTGGACAGACTTCCATTATATCCATGCCTACAATTCCTTTCTTGGCTATTTCTTTTAACAAATAAACCGCATCTGTACTGTTCAAACCCATAGGGACAGGAACAGAAACACCTGGAGCATATGCAGGATCAATACAATCCATATCAAATGAAACATACACTTTATCACCTAATCTATGTAGTACTGAATTTGTTACTAGTTTGATTCCATGTTTTTGTATATCAAAAGGAGTAATTACTTCTAGATTGAATTTTTTGATATTATCCAATTCTTCTTGTTCTGGAGTTCTAATTCCTATTTGAACACTAGAGGCAATTTCAATATTTGAAAGAACGTCATTTACAACAGAGCCATAGTAGTTTGTAGTTGAACTTACAAAGTCAGGATGCGCATCAAAATATACCAAAGAAATTTTTCCATGTCTTTTTGCCAATGCATTAATTATTTGTCTAGAGATAGAGTGATCACCTCCAATTGAGATAGGAATTTTTGAAGATGCAGAAATTTTATCGTAGATATTTTCAATCTGAGATCGATCAATATTGCCCATATCGTGAACTTTTTTTTCATAACCTTGAAAAGGACGCCCAAGAGAGATTTTTTCATCCCGTTCAAAAGAGTCACGAAGATTAGATATTTGACGAATTTTGAATGGTGCTTCTTCTGTTCCTTTTCTTAATGCATGTGATTGTGATTCATCAGGAATACCAACTATGACAAATTCTGCGTCATCAAAATTATCAGTGTTAGTCCAACAAATTTTTTCCATGATTAATTTACAATATTACTAAATTTGTATTTTTCATTCAAAAATTTCAAGATAGTTTCTTTAAATAACAAAATCAAGGCTCATTATTATTGAGTCTAAGAGAAATTAAACTCCAAGAAGAGTATCGTTCAGATAGAAACGACATTGCGTCAGAATTCTTCTTTCCTTGCCTAAGTAATTGTATTGAGTATAATAGGTGCGTTGACTTTTTGTCGATTCAGACGTTAGCCACAATATCTATGGCATTTGATAATTTTGTTATGGGTAAGGCAAAATTAAAAATTGTTACAGGCCACAGATTTAGAGCAGCAGATCTTGATCTATTTACAAAACTATTTGATGAAAAACATTCAAAATCGTTTGAAGGAAAACAAATCAAAAACACCAAAATTGAGAAAATTGCAAAATTTTTTGACAATGGTCAAATTGAAATAAAGATTGCAATTCCAAATTCAGAACAAGTTGCAAATTCATTCTCAGAGAGAATTGGAATATTTAGAGATGAGTGTGATCAAATGGTTGCATTTACTGGCACTTCTAGTGAATCGTTCTCTACTCAAACAATAGATTTTGAATCCGTAGATGTGTTTACGTCATGGAATGACAAATCAAGGGTTGAAAGAAAAATGAAAGATTTTGAGGATCTGTGGGAGAACAAGACAAAATACGTGCAAGTGTATGACTTTATGTATGCAATAAAAAATAATCTTTTAAAATATTCATCTGAGTGGTTATTACAAGGTTAAAGCTGAAATGACTCTTGTAATCTAGCTTTGTTTTCATAGAAATTCATTCTATTGATTTTATAGTAGATGACCTCACCACGACGTTCAATGACTGCAATAATTGGTTCTTTTCCCATCTGAGTAATCTCTTCAATCTTTTTCTGTAGATTACCCATCTTTTCTTTTTGTCCCTCATTAAGACCGAAGATTAGAAATTTTGCTCCCTTTTCACCAAAGTCTCCTCTTTCATAAACTCTAAAGTCAGAACCAAACCCAAAACCGTCCTTTACAACATAACCTCGGTTTCGAAGATCACGATATATCAAAAATTTGGTTAGAATTTCAGGATTTGTTTTTTGAGAAAGACTCATGAAAGAATTAAAATCAAATTGCTTATTGCCATTCTTTAGAATTAGTCTTTTTGCGTATAACAAATAGAGAGTCTCAAATTGTTTTAGAAATAATTTTTCTTTTTCGATTTCGCCATATCCCTTTTGTTCTAGTTCATGAATCATGTTCTTATTAGAGA
>Ga0208748_1001368_pt1 | contig 11133 bp, 12 predicted proteins | sample Knorr_S7_td_Bott_FD_185599 | JGI IMG/M metagenome (GOLD analysis project Ga0208748, IMG submission 185599) | Marine microbial communities from Southern Atlantic Ocean transect - Knorr_S7_td_Bottom_ad_4513_LV_A (SPAdes) (version 2) | ecosystem: Environmental > Aquatic > Marine > Oceanic | place... | reverse complement strand
TCGAACTAATTGTTTATTATTGCTTATATTAATTTCATCAGGTAGTGCATTTACTTGTACGCGATAATTTACTTCCCCAGTTTGATTTGGATTTATTCGGAATCGCACACGATCTAAACTTCCATCTCCTGAAACTGTCACGACCTTCGACCCTACTAGTTTTTTATCTGAATATATTGTAACATTTAATCGTTCGCTCATATGTCCGTGGCTAGAAATTGTCACATTTATATCTGCATTTTCTCCTTTAATTATGACAGGTGGTGCATCAATAGCATGAATTGAAACATCCACTAATGGCGTTTCATTCCCAACACCAATAATATGAATCGGCGATGAGATCTTTAGATCTTGTGATGGGATTTCAGTACCTAAATTGGTTTGACCATCTGTAATTATAATTGAACCTGCAATGCCATCATTATCACTTTCAACGATATGTTTAAATACCAGCCCAATATTTGTTGATCCATCGGACACTTTTTTATTTCCAATCGTCCAAGTTGAATCTAAATTATTTCCAAATCCAAAAACATTTACACTTGCTTTATTTTGTTGTATCTGGTCTATGATTTGGTCCACACCCGAGACTAATGACCCTACAGATGTTTGGTTATGATATGACATACTTAAAGATCTATCCAAGTATAAATGCCAATCTAATTCAATTAAATCTGATTGAGTTTTTTCTATTTTTGGATTTAAAAATAAAAATATTAAAACGAAAAATAGGGTTCCACGTAAAATAAGAATTGGACGAAGTTTTTTATTATTTCCAATTTTATAAAATGAAATAACCAATCCTAAAGTTGAAATAAGTAAAACCAACCAGAATAGTTGATCAGGAGGCGATAAAATAAGATTCAAAATTATGCGAGTTTTAAATTAGGATTGACACCAAATTCCATGGAAATATGTTCACCTGGCTTATATTTTAATTCCCCCAAATAACTGATCATTGCAGCATTATCAGTACAGTAGGATAAATCCGGGAACAGAATTTGAATTTCTGGTAATGCAACTTTTAATGAGTTTCTCAAGCATTGATTCGCCGCAACACCACCAGCAATTACACATGTCTTTACTTCAGATTTTTCTATAGCTCTTTTCATTTTTTCAACTAAAGTATCAACGATGGCTTGCTGATAACTTGCAATAATATCCTTTTTAGTCAAAGATTCGGTTTCTTCAAATTCGTCCATAAAATAGAGCAAGGATGTTTTTAAGCCACTGAAACTGAATTCAAGTGAATCCTTACCCATGAGTCCTCGAGGAAAAAGATGAGCAGAAGGATTTCCGCCAATTGCTTCTTTTTCGATGACTGGTCCACCTGGATATCCCAGACCAAATATTCTAGCACCTTTATCAAATGCTTCTCCTGCAGCATCATCCCTAGTCTCGCCTAAAAGATAATAATTATTCATTTCTTTGATTAGCCAAAGTTGTGTATGTCCTCCTGAAACCAATAAACATACAAAGGGGAATTTTAACGATGGTACTGCTAAAAAGTTCGCAAAGATATGTGCTTCTAAATGATTGATTGGAATTACAGGGATTTGTAATCCAATCCCTAATCCTTTTGCAAAACTAACTCCCGTTAGAAGCGTACCTGCTAATCCCGGGCCATGGGTGACTGCGATTGCATTTAAATCATCAATTCCGATCGTTGCTTTATCTAAACTTTCTAAAACAATTAGATTCAGAAGCTTTTCATGTTCTCGTGACGCAATCTCCGGGACAACGCCTCCATACTTTTCATGAATTGATTGAGAACTAACTATGCTTGATAATATTTGGCCATCGCGACAAACAGCGGCTGCAGTTTCATCACAAGAAGATTCGATGCCCAATATGGTCATTTGACTTCGCGAGCAACACCCAATTCAAGACTTCTGGGAGATAAATCACGCCATTCCAAAATATCAAATGGTACATTTACAGTTGGTTCATAAAATTGGATTTGACGGTTCCAATTATTAAAATCTATTACAACTTCAATTTCATTCGAATTTAATTCTGCAATTCTTTGAACGCCACCAATAATAGTAAGGGATACCGTTTGCGGAGATGGAAAAACCCGAATTGTTTTCCGTTTATTGATTACCAGAACGGGTATATCTACAATGATCCTTTCACTAATTTCCTGTACATTAATTTTTACTTTGACCTCATTATTAGAATATTCAATTAACCTACCTAATGATTTTAACGAAATTTCACCTGAAAGAGGAATGGAGATACTTGAAATAGTATCTAGAATCGTTTCTACATGATTGATTAATGCTAAATCTTCTCGAGGTCCCGCTATTTCAATAATGGACGGAATTAATTTAGTTTTTCCAACTTGGATATGACCAGCGGCAGGTTGCACCAGAATATTTGATAATACCGGCACCTTTTTTACTTGATATTCATCCAGACTTATCTGAATACGATTTGGATAAACTACTTCTACATAAGTAACATTATAGTTAGATGGAAGTACGATTTTTTGTGGATATTTCTCAAAATAATCATTTAAAACAAATTCATACTCCTGAGAGATTCCTTCTAAGTCAAGAACAAGTTTAAACCCGGAATACCGTTTCAGTACATATGCTTTGAATAAATCACGCCCTGTACCTTTTAAACGAACACCGGCAAATTGGGGAACCTCTTCCCGGTGCGCTTTATGGGCACTTAAATTCCGAGCTTCTATTGGCAAATCCATCACCATAGAATATTCGTTGTCGGAGACCACGAATACCCATAAAAGAAGCGCTAATCCAAACGCACCCAAAGGTATGGCTATTCTTTGACCGAATAGATGGGTAATGGGTTGCTTTATTGCCAAGGGGTGACCTTACCCATTATTATTTTTTATTCCTTTTCTTCTTCGACTTGCTCAGATTCAACTGGTTCATCAGGAACACCATCCTTTTCAGCTTGGCTAGCTAAATCAAGAAGTTCCTGAGGCAATTCAAGTTTTTCTCCTGAACCTGTTTCTTGGTTTTTCAGGTACTGTTTCACTTCATCTGTTGCAGATGTTGATTTACCAGTCCCTGCCAATTCTTCCTTATAAAGAACAACTTTTTTATCTTCAGGCGAAACTTTCATTACAATTCCGGATAAATTTGCACCCACTTCATACTGGCTGGCTAACGCTCTTCGATCTCGTTTAGACATTTTTCCAAAAGGAATTATTCCTTCAACTTCCATTTCTAATTGTATGATAATACCTTTGTCCAAAACTCTAATGATTTCCCCACTGACTTCATTTCCTGCTTGATAATAATCTATAATTTCTTGCCATGGATCATCAAGAACTTGACGGTATCCTAGAGAAATGCGGCGATTTTCACGAGAGACTTCTAATATTCTAACTTCGATTTCTTGCCCTTTTTCTACTACTTCCTTTGGATGTTTAATAACCTTTGTCCAAGATAAGTCGGATACATGAATCAATCCATCAATCCCTTCTTCTAATTCAGCAAAAGCACCGAATTGAGTCAGATTCTGTATTTTACATTTATGAGTGGAACCAACCATGTATTTGTCTTCTATTTCGTCCCATGGATCTGGTGTCAATTGTTTAACACCCATACTTATTTTTCTTTCACTGACGTCAATGGAAAGGACCTTAGCTTCAATCTCTGTCCCCATTGAATAAACTTCGGATGGGTTTTTAATATGTTTTGTCCAAGAAATTTCCGAAACGTGAATTAAACCTTCAACACCAGGTTCGAGTTCGATGAAACATCCATAATTCGTGAGACTAACAACTTTACCATTTACAATATTTCCAACCGGAAATTTAATTTCAACATCGTCCCACGGGTGAGGAGTCAATTGTTTCAGTCCAAGGGAAACTCGTTTTCTTTCTTCGTCATATTCAATGACTTTTACAGTAATTGCATCATTCATATTAAGGACTTCTGATGGATGGTTTACCCGACCCCAGGATAAATCTGTGATATGCAATAAGCCATCAATTCCGCCTAAATCTACAAAGACACCAAAATCTGTGATGTTTTTTATTCGTCCATCAAGGATGGACCCTACTTCCAATTCTTTAAATAAGGCTTCACGCTGCTCTTTTAAACTTTCTTCTAAGATAACCTTATGAGATACGACTATATTTTTTCGTGCTTCATTGAATTTTACAATTCGAATTTCAATATCCTTATCGAGGTAAACATCAAAATCTTGAATCGGTCGGACATCAACTTGTGACCCTGGCAAAAAAGCTTGAACCACGCCTAAGTCAACAATCATTCCACCTTTTATACGACGAACAATCTTTCCTGTAATAACTGTTTCATCATCGAATGCATCGCGAAGTTCTTGCCACCGTCGCATAAAATCTGCTTTTTCTTTCGAAAGAATTGTGTTTCCACTGGCGTCTTCAATAAACTCCAGATAAACTTCAACTTGATCTCCAATTGAAGGAAGTTCCTCCTCATTAAATTCGTGGCGATCAATAATACCTTCAGATTTAAATCCGATATCTATGAGGACATCCCGGTCATTCATTCCAACGACTCGACCGTTGATTAAGGAGTGTTCAGTAATATCTCCGAGAGTACTTAAATACAGTTTTTCTAATTCGGCACTTATACCACTATCAACATTATGAGCTTCTATTTCAGATTGCCCAACGACGCGAATATCATTGAAAAGTTCCGGGTTTAAATAATTTTTGATTTCGGCTACAGTTTCGGCCGGAGTAGGAGGCGTATCTTCAACGCTGACATCTTCAGTTACTGTCGATTCAGTTACTTCTAAAGTCTCTTCAACACTCTGTTCTATATTTTGTTCTTCAAACATGCTTTGATGTTTCCTTGTTATTTGTTATGGTTTATTAGATTTATTATTTTATTTATTTGCTCATCAATCGTGATATGACTTGTATCAATTGGAATTGCATCTTCCGCCTTTTTAAGTGGGGAATGATTCCGGGTTGAATCAAATTCATCCCTTCGTTTGATATCATCTATCAACTCAGAAACAGATTTGAGTTCACCTATTTTTTCTAGTTCAATTAACCGACGTTTAGCTCGGATTTCTATATCCGCAATCAGGAAAAATTTGAATTCTGCATTTGGAAAGACCACTGTTCCAATATCACGTCCTTCCAAAATACAATCATTCCCTTTTGCTAATTGCCGCTGAATCATCACCATTTTCTTTCTTACATCTGGAATTGCACTTACAGCACTCACCCGAGAAGAAATATCGTTTGTTCGAATCTCTTTTGAAATATTTTTACCATTTAAATGAATTTGATTATTTTCATCAAAATAGATAGTTGCTTCTGATAAGAACCCACGGACGTTTTCTATATCTTTATGAGATATTCCAGCATTTTTAAGTCCCAGAGTTATTGCTCGATACATTGCACCTGTATCTAGATGCATAATCTTCAATTTTTCTGAGATTCCTTTTGCTGTTGTGCTCTTTCCAGATGCAGAAGGTCCGTCTATTGCGATAATCATTAATATCAACTCTCAATAAGCCGGCGAAATTACCCTCTATCTCAATGAATCTCAACGAAGAAAAGGAAATATTACATAGAAAATAATTGTATTATTTATGGAGAAGTTTTACTTCCATCTCAGATAATGTACGATAATGATGCTCAGGAAGATCACCCAACTCTAAACCAGCAAATCTAATTCGTTTTAAAGAAATTAATTTTAGATTTAATCGATGCATAATGCGACGAATTTCTCGTTTCTTTCCTTGATATAACCTAAGAATAACAATAGAACGGCCCTTAGTAGTTTCCTGGGAAACAATTGAAGCTTTTCCGTACTCTTTGTCACCAATATAAATTCCTCGACCCAATTTCTGTATTTGATCTGATGCCATTCTACCTTCTATTACAGCTTCATAATCCTTAGGAATTCTGTTTCTTGGGTGAGATAAATACTGATGAAGGTCACCATCATTGGTAAGTAACAATAATCCGGTAGTGTCTTGGTCCAACCTGCCTATGGGTGTCAATCTATATTTTGAATGCACTATATCTAAAACTGTTATTCTACCATGTGTATCTTTGACGGTTGTAATAACTTTTTTGGGCTTATGGAGCATAATGACTACTTTTTCCAGAATAGGTTTTATTTTTTGACCATCATATTTTACCTCGTCAGAATCTTTCACATCATAGGCGGGATCCAAACAAATTTTTCCATTTACTTCCGTTGTTGCCATTTGAATCAATTCATCTGCTTTTCGGCGGGATTCAATCCCTGCCCGTGCAAGAAATTTGTTAAGACGCATAAGAATTAACCTACATTTGCTTCTGGAAGATGCGAATCAGAATTAGCGTTATCAGAGTTTTTATCTTCAAATACTGCAATCTGTTCCCCCAATGTTGAATCGGCTTCCATGAGTTCAGTAATTTCTTTTAGCTTTGGCATATCTGATAATCGATTTAGACCAAAGTGTTCAAGAAACTTATTGGTTGTTTGATAAAGTAGTGGACGACCTGGGCCAGAATCTCGCCCTTTTATTTTAATCAAATTTCGGTTCAATAGAGTTTTTAGAACCCCACTGGAATCCACTCCACGGATCGCTTCCACCTCGTATCGTCCTATGGGTTGTTTATATGCTATAATTGCTAATGAATCAAGCGCTGCAGTTGACAATGACAGACGCCCCGATTTATTCAGCATTCGTCTAATAAAGTGTTCATACGCTTTGCAGGATACTAATTGATATCCTCCAGCAACTTGTTTAATCTCAAATGCATGGTTTTCTTTCACATATTGTTCATTTAACCCTTCAGCAATTTCTTTAAGATTTGGCGTTTCCGGATCAAAAACATTATTTACTTTAGTCTGCGTTAAAGGATCCGGACTTGCAAATAATAATGCTTCAATTATTTTTTTTATTTCTGAATCTTGCACTACGCTTCGACTCCAAGGTGAATCAGTTCTATTTCATCGAATACGCCATTCTGCTCAAAGGAACAAATTCCTTCACGAACTAAATCTAAAATTGCAAGAAATGTGACAATAATTTCCATTCGAGTTTTTAATTCGTTTAATAATGTAGAAAATTTCAATCGTCCATCTCCATCAAAGAACTTCAGAAGAAACTCTTTTTGTTTTTCTAATTTGATGGGTTCTCTACTTAATTCGAGCTGAGAAATAACAGGCCGATTTTCCATAGCTTCTTTAAACACTCGAGCTAAATCATATAATGTTACATCACGGAGGAGCGAACCCAGTTCCTCTCCCTCTATTGCTTTTATTTCTTGTTCAAATTGTCGAGGTAGAATTTGGCTCCTATCATCGGATAGAGAATTCAACATTTCTGCAACATCCTTAAATCGTTTGTAATCAATCAATTGTTCCATCAATTCCGTTCTCGGGTCTATTATTTCTCCAGCCTCATCTAATTCGGGTCGTGGAATCATCATTTTTGCTTTCACTCTCATGAGAGTAGATGCCATTACTATAAAATCACCTGCGATCAACATATTCATCTGTTTCCACTCCTCAATCACATCCACGAATTCTTTGGTGATTTGCCCAATTGGAATATCATAAATATCCAATTCATCTCTTCGAATAAAATATAATAATAAATCCATTGGACCTTCAAAGTTCTCTAATTGGACTCTATAAGCCATAATTAATAATTAATTCCAGATGCGGAACGAACACGATCTAAAACTTCATTTGCCACTGATTGAGCTTTTTTTGCTCCAGAATTTAAAATCTCATAAACCTGTGTTGGGTTTGATTGTAATTGGTCTCTTTTGTCACGAAAAGGACCGAAATGGTCCATAACTTTTTCAAATAATTCTTGTTTAATATATCCATATTGTAAACCCTTTCCATCATATCGAGACGCTAATTCGTTCTGACCAGCATGATCAAGGAAAAGGGAATATATTTGAAATAATGGAGTGTTTTTGTCTTTTGGTTCATCTACATCAGTTGTGTCAGTTACAATCTTCATTATTTTTTTTCTAATCTTCTTTTCTATGTCAAATATTGGAATGGTATTATTATAGGATTTGCTCATTTTCTGTCCATCAATGCCAGGGACAAGTTGGGAGACTTTTTCAATATCCGGTTCAGGAACGATCAATGTTTCACCAAATGTATTATTGAAACGGATTGCCATATCCCGGGTCATTTCAAGATGTTGTTTTTGATCTTTTCCCACAGGGACAATTTGACTATCAAATAATAAAATATCAGCTGCCATCAAGACCGGATAAGAATACAATCCCATATTGGGTTTAATTCCACGGGCAATTTTATCCTTATAAGATGTTGCTCGATCCATAAGTCCAACACTAGCATGTGAAGATAAAATCCATGTGAGTTCTGTGACTTGAGGAACATCAGACTGAACCCAAAAGGTTGATTTTTCCGGATCCAATCCAAGAGCTAAAAAGTCGCAAGCTGCATTAAAAGTATTGGATGATAAAGTTTGAGAATTTGGGAGGGTTGTCATAGCGTGATAATTAGCAATAAAGCAGAAGAGTTCATTCTCTTCCTGATATTTTATCATCCGTGCCATCATCCCAAAATAATTTCCAAGGTGTAATGCACCTGAAGGTTGAATCCCACTTAGAACTCTTAAGTTTTTCTTTGCAGACATTTTAAATCGTGTTAATCAGTTTACTTCAAATGGTTCCATAAAAAGATAAGGGCGCCAATCCTGTTGCTGAGCCTTTACATAAAGTTGGAAATAGTGTAACCGATTTGGTCTTTTGGGAATTCGAGTCAAAAGCATATTCGCTTCTTCTGGGGTTTTATCACCTTTTTTTTGATTACAAGGTTTACAAGCAGCAACCAAATTCTCCCATGTATCTAATCCACCTTTCCCTTTTGGATTTATATGGTCAATTGTTAAGGATGTTTTCGAATTACCACAATATTGGCATACATGTTCGTCCCTAGCGATGACATTTTTTCGATTAAGATCTACAGATAAATTATCATACCTGACATAATCTCGAATTTTGACTACACTTGGTAGATCCAATGAAATTGTTGGACTGTGAACCTGCTCATTATAATTCACCAAAACTTCTACTTTATCCAAATAATCCATGCAAATTGCTCGCTTAGCGGTACAAACCATCATTGGAGAATAATTTGCATTTAACACTAACACTGCTCGATTAAGCAAATGACCATTAATTGCGATTGAAGAAGGCATTTTCACGGGCGAAACTTACATTGAATCGAATGGGTTGACATGTACATATCTATTAGATTAAAGTTAACATTTTCGTCGGAAGGGTCTAAAGATTCCACCTTCACATATCCTTGAGAATGTAGGATACCTTTTTCACCTAATGAGAAACCAACATGGGTTACTTTTCCATCCCCTCCAAAAAAATGGAGGTCGCCAGATTCTGCTTCATCTACTTGGATTCCATCATCAGCAAAAAAATCACGTTGTTGGGTTGAGTCTCTTGGGACATCTAAACCGCAGACCTTTAAAACGGCTTGGACCAACCCTGAACAGTCAATTCCCAAGGATGATTTCCCACCCCATTTATAGGGAATGCCCAACAAATTCCTGGCAACAGGAATCACTTGGTCTAATCCTAAAGTATCCATGATTTGGATGGATCCCGGCAGGTTTTCCGTCACCTTTGCCCCGAAGGGAAATTTTGGATCATAATATCCATTCTCCATTGGAAAAACCATGATATGGGTTGGTTTATTTTTTTCCGGCGACATGTCGCCATAAAAGGCATTCACCCATCCTTCGTATCCGTCTGCACATTTAATCCTCAACCAATTTCCATCTTGATCGAGAATTTGACAGGATTCACCATAAATAACTTCTGTTAAACAAGGTGAGTTAAAATCAGCTTTTTGATAGACGGAGGCGCAACCAGATTTGACTATAAACCAGTTTTTATTTGTTTTTTCCATTGTGAGAAATAATAATGAATATTACTTATTATTTTGAACTTTTTGTATTTGGTTTTTTGCATCTAAATATGAGTCAATAATAGCATAAATCCAAACATTACTCAATGCGCCTAAACTCACCCAATTCATTTGTGAATGTTTTTCCATTTCATTACTACTTGTTAATAATCATCCTTTGTCTTCTGTAAAATTTTTATAATAGTGTGATGTATTTGGGGGAAGTCCTGAATCTAAATCCGAATTTAGAAATGGATACGGATGAATCCCAATTAAGCTGTCAAAAGTATCCACACCAGCTTCAAGGGAACGGTAAATATTATAACAGAAAAAATCTTCATCACCCGATTCGGTCCAACCAATTTTCATAGAATGATTGGTTAAATCAGTAATTAATTCAGTTTTTAATTCAACAACAGAAGAGGAAGTATTTGGCATTTTCGGTTCATAAACATTCGAATGAATTGGATCATCAACACAATTTAATAGTATGATTGATAAACAAATTATTCCATGCCATTTGCTTCTATTTATCGCCAATTGTATCATTTTATCTCTCAATTTAACACCTTAGTAAAACTAAATTTACAGCATTCGCAACAAGAGTCCACACTGAAATAATTGAAATACTTTTACTTTTGATAAACAGGGTCAACAATTGTGAAAGCTCCTTTTTCAAATTTGAAATGAAATTATTCGGAAGTAATATGCGTTGCTTTTTAACATTCAATTATGACAGGGAAATCCGTGAAATTCGGGTACAGTCCCCGCTACTGTAATTTCAGCAAACCGGTTTAAAGACCATTTTTAGCTTCCTCAGCTATCAAGAAGGTAGACCCGTTGATACTGAATAAGTCAGGAGACCTGGATAAATGAATGCAACCTATTTGACTTTCGGGAGAAAAGGTCGTGGTAATGATAAAAAAACCATCCACTTCTTTAAAGATGCTCCCTTCTATGTTAGGGGAGACTCTTGGCATTTAATCGGATATTATTATTTACAGTCGTATTAAATGCGGCTATCCAACCTGGTGGTGAATCAGGAATTATAGTGTCCACTAATAATGACCCTGTTCCCTATGTTTCCATTGTAAATGAACGAACAGGATATTGGTCCATTTCTGATTCAGAAGGACACTTTTGGATTCCAATGGGTAGTATCGATGGTGATTCTCTTCATTTTGAACGGATTGGAATGAAGGATCAATATTTTGTATATAATGGAAGGTTCCTTTCAATT
>Ga0208748_1001362_pt1 | contig 11165 bp, 7 predicted proteins | sample Knorr_S7_td_Bott_FD_185599 | JGI IMG/M metagenome (GOLD analysis project Ga0208748, IMG submission 185599) | Marine microbial communities from Southern Atlantic Ocean transect - Knorr_S7_td_Bottom_ad_4513_LV_A (SPAdes) (version 2) | ecosystem: Environmental > Aquatic > Marine > Oceanic | place... | reverse complement strand
ATAATCAAGTTCGAGGGCTGTTACCACGGTCACGTTGACTCGCTGTTGGTCAAGGCCGGCTCAGGCGCGCTGACGCTTGGCCAACCGGACAGCGCCGGCGTGCCGCCTGAGTTCACGAGCCAAACGATCGTGCTGCCGTTCAACGATGTGGAGGCGGTGCGGGGGGCGTTTGCTGATCATGGCCCTGATATCGCCGGAATCATTTTGGAGCCGGTACCGGCCAACGCTGGTTTGTATTTGCCGCGTGATGGATATCTGGAATTTCTCCGCGAAATCACCGCCGGGCATGAGTCCCTTTTGGTTTTTGACGAGGTGATGACCGGCTTTCGCCTCGGCTTGGCCGGGGCGCAGGGGCGCTTTGGCATCACGCCGGACTTGAGCTGTTTCGGCAAGGTGATCGGCGGCGGCTTGCCGGTCGGTGCGTTTGGCGGCCGGAGTGAAATCATGGATTGCCTCGCGCCGGACGGGCCGGTGTACCAGGCGGGGACGCTGAGCGGAAACCCCTTGGCCATGGCCGCCGGCGTCGCTGTGCTGGAGGCGTTGACGGATGGGGCCGTTTACGAAAAAATCGACGCGCTTGCCAAAGCGCTGTCGGACGGCTTGGCCAAGGCGGCGAAGGTGGCCGGTGTTGCGGTTCAGTTGCAGCGTATTGGCTCGATGTCGTGCTGCTATTTCGCCAACGCGCCGGTTCACAACATGGCCGAGGCGATGCAAAGTGACCGCGACAGGTTCGGCAAATATTTTCACGGAATGCTGGAGGAGGGAGTTTATATTGCCCCGTCGCAGTTCGAGGCCGGGTTTGTTTCTGCCGCACACGACGAGGCGGCGATTGAAAAAACAGTCGCAGCAGCGAGCAAGGTGATGAAGTCGCTCTAGGTTATGCGAGTACTAGCCATAGATCACGGCACGGTCCGGATGGGGATCGCGATGAGCGACGAGTTGAAAATGATCGCGCAGCCACTCGAGTTCATTCCGGCGGAACCGTTCTCCGGTTTCCTCGATCGGTTGAAGGAATTGCTGCGCGAGTACGAGGTCGAGTTGATCCTGTTGGGCATGCCGCGAAACATGGATGGCAGCTACGGCGAGGCATCGATGAAAGTGCGGGAGTTCGAAGCGGTGTTGAAAAACAGCATCACCGCGCCGGTCAAGACCTGGGATGAACGCCTCACTTCCGTGCAGGCCAACCGGGCACTCACACAAGGCAGGGTAAAGAAGAAAAAGAAACGGCAAAACGTCGATTCAATGTCAGCGGCGATACTGCTTCAAAGTTATCTGGATAGCTTGGACTGCACGCCATGGACAACATAAAACTCAAGTTGACCGTTGCGTACGACGGCACCCGTTACAAGGGGTGGCAGGTGCAGAAAAACGGCGTGACCGTCCAGCAGCGGATCGAGGAAGCACTGCAAAGGCTTTTCCCGAGTGTGACACGAATTCACAGCTCGAGCCGCACGGACACCGGCGTGCACGCGCGCGGGATGGTGGCACATGTGGAGGTGCCGAAGGCAGAATATCGAATCGAGGAGCGAAAGTTGCGCCTGGCCCTGAATTCGTTTTTGCCGGATGACGTGCGGGTGATGGAGGCCAAGCGCGTGCCGATGACCTTCCATGCGCGGTTCGATGCGAGCGGCAAGCAGTACCGTTACAGCGTTTGGAATCATCCGGTAATGGATCCGCTGCAAAACAACACCGCCTGGCACGTGCCCCGCGAATTGGACTTTGAGCGCATGCAACAAGGGGCGAAGCACTTTGTCGGCAAGCGAGACTTCCGCGGCTTCGCTGTGAAGCGCGAGTACGAGATGCGCTCGACGGTTCGCACGGTGACTGCGTGCAAAATCTATAAAAAAGAATCGCTGCTGGTGTGGGTCATCGAGGGCGACGGTTTTCTGTACAAAATGTGCCGCGGAATCGTCGGGACACTAGTCGAGGTCGGGACCGGCAAGCTCAAGCCGGGCGATGTTCGCGATATTTTGAAATCATGCGACCGTGCGCAGGCGGGAATGACCGCGCCGCCGCACGGCTTGGTGTTGTGGAAAGTTCATTACCGCAAGGGAAAGGCCAAGCGGTGAGCCGCCCGGGCTGCGGGATGAATATTGTGTTGGTCGAGCCGGAGATTCCGCCCAACACGGGCAACATCGGGCGGCTTTGCTCGGTGACGCAGTCGAAGCTGCATTTGATCGAGCCACTTGGTTTCGACTTGGACGACAGTCGGTTGAAACGCGCCGGGATGGATTACTGGCAGCATGTCGAGTGGAAGATTTGGGAAAGCTGGACGGCGTTTGCCGGTTCGCTTCCCGAGGATGCCAAGCTGTGGTTCATCGAGACAGGCGGGCCGACGTGTTATTCCGACGCTCAGTTTTCCGGTGGCGATTATTTGGTGTTCGGCCGCGAATCGTCCGGGTTGCCCTCGCAGCTTTATCGTGATGCCGGTGAGCGCTGGTTGCACATCCCCATGTTCCATGACAAAGCTCGTTCCCTGAATCTTTCGAACTGCGTGGCATTGGTTTTGTATGAGGCGATTCGCCAGTTGGGTTTTGATGGTGAAGTGTAACGCTTGGCCAAGCGCGGTTTTGGTGCTGGTCTCGCTTGGCTTCAGGCAGTAGAAATTACGGCCTTGGCGGGGCAACCCGCCTTTTTTGATGAAGAAATTTGTTGAGATTTATGACACGACACTGCGTGACGGCACGCAGGGCGAAGGCGTGAGTTTCTCGGTTGCGGACAAGCTGCGTGTAGCCGAAAAGCTGGACGACTTTGGTGTGCATTACGTGGAGGGCGGTTGGCCTGGGAGCAACCCGAAGGACATCGAGTTTTTCAAACAGGCGGCCAAGCGCAAGTGGAAGAACACCCAGATTGCCGCTTTCGGTTCGACGCGCCGCAAGAAAATCGCCGCCAAGGACGACCCGCAGGTCAACCTGCTCGTCGCCGCTCAGACACCGGTGGTCACTCTCTTTGGCAAGACGTGGTTGCTGCACGTGAAAGAGGTATTGCGCACCACTCCGAAGGAGAATTTGGCGATGATCGCCGACACGATCCGGTTCCTGAAAAAGAAAGGCAAAAAAGTTATCTACGACGCCGAGCACGCGATCGACGGCTACAAGGACGACCCCGAATATGCGATGGCAACATGGCTTGCGGCTGAGGAGGCCGGGGCGGATTTTGTGGTGCTGTGTGACACAAACGGCGGTTCGCTGCCGAGCGAAGTGGCAGCCATCACCGCTGCGGCGCGTGAGAAACTTTCGTGCAACGTGGGCATCCACACCCACAACGACATCGGTCTTGGCGTGGCCAACGCGTTGGTTGCTGTGGACGCCGGCGCGACGCAAGTGCAGGGCACCATCAACGGCTACGGCGAGCGCACCGGCAATTGTAATCTCATTAGTGTGATTCCGAATATCTCGTTGAAGATGGGCAAGCGATCCATCCCCGCAGCGCAAATCAGGAAGCTCCGCGACTTGTCACGCTTTGTGGACGAGGTGGCCAATCTGATGCCGGACCGGCGTCAACCGTGGGTCGGCGCAACGGCCTTTGCCCACAAGGGCGGCATGCACGTGAATGCTGTGCAGAAAGTGGCGCAAAGTTTTGAGCACACGACGCCGGATGCTGTCGGCAACAAGCGCCGGATTCTTGTGAGTGACTTGGCGGGTCGCAGCAACATCGTGATGAAGGCCCAGGAAATGGGCATCCGTGTGAACAACGACACGCCGCAATTGAAAGCCATTCTGGCCAAGGTCAAGGAGCAGGAGCACCTCGGCTACGATTACGAGGGTGCGGAAGGGTCGCTGGCGTTGCTCATTCGCAAGGCGCTTGGCCGCGTGGAGCCGGCGTTTCAACTGGAATCATTCCACGTCTCCATGCACGGGGATGGTGTCGAGCATGTTTGCGAGGCGACCGTCAAGGTGCGTGTCGGCGACAAAACGGCTCACACAGTCGCCGACGGTGATGGCCCAGTGAACGCCCTCGACCAGGCACTGCGCAATGCGCTGCGTGGGTTTTACCCCGTGCTTAAGCAGGTGAAACTCACCGATTACAAGGTGCGCATCCTCAACGGTGGCACCGGCACGGCGGCCAAGACTCGAGTGCTCATCGAGTCCACCGACGGCAAAGAGCGATGGTACACCGTTGGCGTGGATGAAAACATCATCAAGGCCAGCCTACAGGCCTTGATGGACAGCATCGAGTTTCGCTTGCTGAAAAAGTGACTTCTGTGGGCAGATAGTTTCTAATTTCATGGCAGAAATCCCCAAGGTTTACGAATCCCAGGCGGTCGAGACGAAGTGGTACGCGTTCTGGGAGGAGAACGAATGTTTTACAGCCAAGCCTGAACGCGTAAGCGATGAGCGGCCGGCGTACTCGATCGTCATCCCGCCGCCAAACGTGACCGGCAAGCTGCACATGGGGCATGTGCTCAACAACACCATTCAAGACATCCTCGCCCGCAAGGCGCGCATGGATGGTAAGGAGGTTTTGTGGCTCCCGGGTACCGACCACGCCGGCATCGCCACGCAAAGTGTCGTCGAACGTAAGCTGCGCAAGGATGGCGTGATGAAGCATCGGGACGACCTTGGCCGCGAGAAACTGCTCGAGCATATTTGGGAATGGAAGGAGAAGCACGGCGGCATAATTATTGAGCAGTTGAAAAAGCTCGGTGCGTCGTGTGACTGGTCGCGGTTGCGCTTCACGATGGACGAGGACTATACGAAATGCGTGCAGCGAGTGTTTGTGGATCTTTATAAAAAAAGACTGATTTATCGCGGCAAACGCATGGTGAACTGGTGTCCAAAATCGTTGACTGCCCTTTCGGACGAGGAAGTCATCATGAAGGAGCAAAACAGCCAGCTCTATTATTTCAAGGTGGAGGTCGTCGAGGAGCCGGGCACTTGGCTGGAGATTGCGACCACGCGGCCGGAAACTATCCCCGGTGACAGTGGGTTTGCAGTGAACCCGAACGATCCGCGCTACGCTCACTTGATTGGCAAACACGCGGTGCGGCCGTTGCCGGTGGAAAACCAGGCGCATCTGCCGATCGTTGCCGACGAGCATATCGACATTGAGTTTGGCACCGGCGTGTTGAAGGTCACGCCAGCGCACGACAAGGCCGACTTTGATATTGGACAACGGCACGGACTGGAAGTCATCGACGTCCTCGAACCTGACGGCAAAATGAATCGCTTGGCCGGCGTCGAATTGGCCGGCATGGATCGTTTTGCGGCCCGCAAAGCCGCTGCGGCCACGCTCGAGGAATTGGGCGCGCTCACCAAGGTGGAGGATTACAAAAACAAAGTCGGCTTCAGCGAGCGCGCCGATGTGCCGGTTGAGCCGCGTCTTTCCGAGCAGTGGTTTTTGAAATATCCCAGCCAAGATGCCGCTCGGGCTTGTGTCGCCGACGGAGCGATGAAGTTTTATCCTGAGCGCTGGTCGAAGACTTACGACTACTGGATGGGCGGCCTGCAGGACTGGTGCATCAGTCGTCAGCTTTGGTGGGGACACCGCATTCCGGTATGGTATCGCGGCGAGGAAATCCACTGCGGCCTCGATGCGCCCGAGGGCGAGGGTTGGGAACAGGATCCTGACGTGCTCGACACGTGGTGTAGTTCGTGGCTTTGGCCGTTTGCCACGATGGGCTGGCCGGAGGAAACCGAGACGCTCAAGAAATTTTATCCCACCACCGATCTCGTCACCGGGCCGGACATCATCTTTTTCTGGGTCGCTCGCATGATCATGGCCGGCTACGAGTACAAGGGCGATCTGCCGTTCCGCAACGTCTATTTCACCGGCATCATTCGCGACAAAAAAGGGCGCAAGATGTCGAAGAGCCTGGGCAACTCGCCCGACCCGCTGGAGTTGATTGCCCAGTATGGCGCGGATGCCCTGCGCTTTGGCACAATGCGCAGCGCACCGCTTGGCCTCGATGTGTTGTTCGACGAAAAAGACGTCGAGCTTGGCCGCAACTTCTGCAACAAGCTTTGGAACGCCTGCCGCTTCCGGCAAATGCAGGGCGGCGAATCCGAGGGCGAGATCATCCCGGAACAACTCACCAGCGATGACAAGTGGATTTTGCTTCGGCTTGGCCAAGCGATCGACGATGTGACGGCTGCCCTCGAGGCGTATCGTTTCTCGGACGCCACGGCGGCGTTGTACCGGTTTTTCTGGAGCGAGTACTGCGACTGGTACATCGAGTCCTGCAAGGCAACCTTCTTCGGCAACGACGAGGCGCGCAAAGCCAACGTTCTTGCCGTGGTCGATTTCGTGATGGGCAACACGCTGCGGTTGTTTCATCCGTTTCTGCCGTTCATCACGGAGGAACTGTGGCATGGGCTTGGATATTCCGGAGACTTGCCGGTGGAGCAGGGTGGCAAGACCATCATGACAGCGACCTGGCCCAAGACGTTCGATGCTTCGTTCAACGAGCTTTACGGGTTGGATGACACGGTGGATCGCCTCGTTGCCGCGAAGCACGATCTTGTGACGCAGGGACGCAACCTCCGCGCTGCGTACAACATTCCGTTCAACAAAAAAATCGACTACACGTTCAGCCCCGGCGGCAAGTCGGATGCCCATGAGGTCGAGGTGCTGAAAGTGCTGCTTAACGCCGAGTCGGTTTCGCTTGGCTCAGAGGTGCCCAAGGGCACGCCGCGCGTCGGTTCGGCCTTTGGCGATTTGTATTTGCCGCTGGAGGGGTTGATTGACTTTGACGCCGAACGGAAGCGCTTGGCCAAAGAGTTGGGGAAAATTGAGAAAGAGATCGCCAAGGTTGAGTCGAAACTCAACAACCCCAGTTTCGCCGAGCGCGCCCCCGCCGAAGTTCTCGAAGAGCAGCGCCAACGCCTGGCCGGTTGGCAGGCCAAGCGCGGACAAATCAACGAGGCGATCGGTAATCTTTCGAATTGATGACTGTTTTAGAAAAGAAAAACCTGCTTGCCGCTGCCGTGCAGGCGGCGCATGCCGCTGGAGACATCATGCGGCGCAACCGCTTGGCCTCGAAAAAAATCAACGAAGCCACCCAGATGGACATCAAGCTGGAACTGGACGTGCGATGCCAGCGCAAGATCGAGTCGATGCTGACCAAGGCGCATCCGGAGATTGCCGTCCTTGGCGAAGAGGAGAATGCCGGCGACATCGAGAGCGAGCTGCGCTGGGTGGTCGATCCGATCGACGGCACGGTGAATTTCACTTACGGCATTCCGCACGCCTGCGTGTCGATCGCGCTGCAGCGGCGCTTAGCCAAGCAGAACAAATATGGAGAGATTTACGAAACGATCATCGGCGTGGTGTACGATCCGTTTGTGGAGGAACTTTGGACGGCGATCCGGGGCCAAGCGGCCAAGCTCAACGGCAAACCGATACACGTAAACGACGGGCCATTGAAAGAGGCGATGCTGTCGATTGGTTTTGCCAAGGACAAAAAAACGATGGATTACATGATCCCGTACTTCAACAAGTTGGCGCTGAAAATTCGCAAGCCGCGAATGATGGGTTCAGCGACGCTGGCGCTGACGTACGTGGCCAGCGGGCGCTTTCACGGTTATATCGAGTCGAAGGTTAATTTGTGGGACATTGCCGCCGGTGGGCTGATTCTTGAGTGCGCGGGTGGTGAGTTTTGGCGCATGCCGCGCCGGAAAGGCGAACACTCCTACGTCGTCGTCGCCACCAACGGCAGAATCCGAAAACAAATCGAGCGGGTTTGTGGCCCGCTCGATCCGGATGGCGTGTTGAATTAAAATTCAACGACCAAAAAATTAACTTGCCGAACAATCATTTCCATAAGCACGTTTGCCTCCGATATTCATCGGGTTAGTAAAATACTTGACGCCTTCACACCAGTAAGAGGCACTTAATATGCTACAATTACCTCCGCCATACCATCCATCCTGCCCGTAAATATTGTCTTTTACTGTTGCCCCCCAATACGCACCTACAACGGTTGCAATCACGGAGGTTCCCGAACAAGGTTCGTTCTCTGATGGTGTATAAATAAAGGTAGTGCCGTTTAAAGCGCACCAGCCTTGCGTATTGATGTAACAACCAGCGATGGCTGTTACAGCGGGCGAGGACAATAGAGCGATTGCTATCGATTTTATTATTATAGACTTCATTTGTATATGATATTGTTTTATTATTTCTTGTTATAGGCTAAGAAAAAGAATATAGAACTAGTGAAGACCAGCAAAAACAATATAAGCAACATTCGATTGGTTCCCTCCTTCGGCGATATGTCAGTTATTGCTTTCATGCCGTCCTTTGTTTTGTTATATGGAATATTATCCAAATAAGTCATTTCGTGAATATTTGTACTCTGAATTCTTTTTTGACCTTTTATATGGAAGTCAAAATCAAAAAAAACCTCTTCAAACGGTTTTTTTAGGATTTGATAGGCTAAAATTTCATAGCTTCCGGTTTCTTTTGGATTCTCTTTGTTCAGCGAGTATGAATTTGCTAGCAGGGGAAGTTTTAGCTTTGGGTCAAACGAACTGATGTCAAAAACAGTGCAGTGACTGTAGCCGTTGTATGAAATATTCAGTTGTGAGGGTATGTCTTCGTTCAACACCAGGCTGGCCATTATGTTATTATTTGTGTTTATATTAAATTGAAGATTCGTTTTGCTCCAGTCAATCATCTTCGGATCGACTCCTCTTAATCCAAGTGTCAGTATTTCATACAATCTCAATTTACCATCACCTAGAACACTGTCACCTATCTTGTCGTTTAGTTCCGAGTTGTAGCGTTGGAGTCCACCTGAGAAGTAAACCCAGATGTTGTTGTTGCAACTAGAATATGCGGGGAATTTTTGCGTCAGTTGAAAGCGGGCCAAATCTATAGGGATTTCCTTTTTAGGCGGTGTTTGGAAAATCAAGAATGCGTTTGTTTGCCAACAAGCTTGAAAGTATTGATATCCGTCATTGTCTGTCCCAAAGGTTGTCGGAGCGCCTCTTTTGTGTTTAAAATATAAAGTTAATGCGCCATTAAAACCATCGGCCTTAAAAAGATGATTTGTGTTGTGATCAGCGGTCAGGTTGTGACATGACAGAAAGGAGACAATAAATACAAAGTGAATATATATTTGTCGATTCATCGGTGTTGATGTGATTGTGCCATGTAAAAAATGTTGTTATTTGACCAGAGTGGTGCCGATATCCTTCGCGGCGATTTGCTTTTTAGGGTTGAGCAGCTTGATGTAGTCGTGGAGGATGTGGAGGGTCTCGCGCATGTGCGGGTCGAGCTTCGGCTGATCCTCTTCCTCCTCAATTTCCTCGCCGTCCTCGGGTTCCTCCTCGAGCCGGATCGGTTTCTCCTCGTCCTCGACTTCCTCGCCGAGTTTGGTGTTGGTCTCGATCATCTTTTTGGTGAGGTCGTAGACGGTTTCCTCAGCGTCGGCACGTGATTTGCGTTCTTTTTTGCGCACCTCGCGCTTGGCTTTGTCGTCGTCTTTTTCGGCCAGGCGCTTGGCTTCGTTCAGTGAAACCGACTTGTCCTTGAGGCGCTCTTTCAATGTTTCGATGTCCTCAAGAATGTAGGAGAAATCCTGATCACCCGTGATTCGCCCGTTGGAAAGTTCGGTCAGTGCATCAACGTGTCCGTCCACGCGGTTGACGCGGCGATAGGCGAGTTTTTGCGTGTGGTCGGCCTCGAGACAGTTGGGCAGGGTGGCTTCGCCGATTTCCATGTAATCATACGGCGTGGGCAGGATGATGTCGGGGGTGACGCCCTGTTTCTGGGTGGTGCCTCCAGCGACGCGGTAAAATTTCGACACGGTGAGCTTGAGCTTGCCGGAGTCGGGCAGGCGCACCCAGTTGTTGAGCGGCATTACGGTCTGGACGCTGCCCTTGCCGTGCGTGGAAAGGCTGCCGACGAGGAGCGCTCGCCCGTAATCCTGCAACGCCGCAGCGACAATCTCGGAGGCGGAGGCGCTGAGCTTGCCGACGAGGACGATCAGCGGCCCGTCGTAGCCGATCTTGGTGTCGTTGTCCTGCAGGACTTGCTTGCGGCGGCGGCTGTCGATGACCTGCACGATGGGGCCTTGGTCGATGAACAGGCCGGCCAGCTTGACGGCCTCGGGCAGCAGTCCGCCGCCGTTGCGGCGGAGGTCGAGTACGACGCCGGTGACCTTTTCTTTTTTGAATCGATCCAGAATCTGCGCCACGTCGCGGGCGCAGTTTTCGTAAAACTGCGGAAGGTTGATCACGCCCAAGCGCGGCTGCGAGCCGTCTTCCCCCGGATAGTCGATGACTTGTCCCTTGGCCAAGCTGTCGGTCAGCTTGATCTTGTCGCGGATCAGTCGCACCTCTCTCGTTTCGCTGTCATCGGCGGCATCCACCGGGATGATCGTCAGGCGAACCAACGTGCCTTTTTCGCCGCGAATCTTGTCGACGACCTTGTCGAGTTCCATCTCGATGACATCGACCGGTTCGCCTTTCTCGCCTTGGGCGACGGCGATGATGCGGTCGCCCGGCTTGAGTTTTTTGCTGCGGATCGCCGGGCCGCCGGGGACGAGTTCGATGAGCTTGGTGTAGCCGTCGTCCCACTGGAGGCGGGCGCCGATGCCGGTGAGGGAGAGCTTGATGTTGTTGATCTCGAAGTTCTCGGCCTCGCGCGGGCTGAAGTAATCGGAGTGGGGGTCGTAGCCGTTGGAAAGGGCGGTGAGGTAAACCTGCAGCACGTCGCCGGAGTCCATCTCGGTGCGGACGCGGAGGAAGCGCTCGTAGCGGCGGAGGATTTTCTCCTTCTCGGCTTTGGCGTCGTACGGCTTGACCGGTGTGCCGTCATTTTTCCTGACGACTTCGCCGTTGTTGGCCTTGGCGTTCATGGACTCGACGCCGCGGCGCTTGCCGAGCCGTGTGCCGAGCACCTCGTACTTGATGCGCTTCCGCCAAAGGTCGCGTGCCTCGGCCTCGGTTGCGGGCCAGTCGGCCTTGGTTCGGTTCGGGACGAACGACTCCTCGACCGCGAAATCGAAGTCCGACCAGAGGATTTCATCGAGCCAGCCGTGCGCCGTCTTGAGCCGGGTGAAGTAGCGTTTGTGAATCTCGTAAGCCGGCGAGACGTCGCCGCGCTTGGTCAGGTTGTCGAGCAGTGTGCCGTACTTGGCCTCGAATTCATCGTAGTCGGGCTGCAGGAAAACCATGCGGCTGTAGTCGAGCGACTCCATGTATTTCTTGAGGAACGCTCTC
>Ga0208748_1001353_pt1 | contig 11208 bp, 9 predicted proteins | sample Knorr_S7_td_Bott_FD_185599 | JGI IMG/M metagenome (GOLD analysis project Ga0208748, IMG submission 185599) | Marine microbial communities from Southern Atlantic Ocean transect - Knorr_S7_td_Bottom_ad_4513_LV_A (SPAdes) (version 2) | ecosystem: Environmental > Aquatic > Marine > Oceanic | place... | reverse complement strand
AAGGCTCCCCTTCCCCACCCGGAAACCCGGTCAGACACCCGGTCAGACACCCGGTCGTGGATCAGGTCGACTGTCGACCCGCCGGCACCCGGCCAGGCAGGCCAGCCGCCGCTCCGACCGTCGGCCGACCCACCGGCTGGACGCCCGGACCCGGGAGATCGGCCTGGCCGGCGTTGCCAGCGCCCGTCTGGTGCTGGCCGCCTGCCGGTCCGGCACCGACAGCCTCCCCGATTCGACCGACCGGGATCCGACCGGCGCCGACGATCCGGTGAACGCCAGCAAGCCGACCGGCAACGACGATCCGGCAGCCGCGGTGCCGGTGGGCGGCGCGGATCGGGCCCTTCCCGAGGCAGCCTGAGCGGACAGTGACCGGATACCTGGGAGCAGTGGAATCCCGACCGCCGACGGCTGGCCTCCTCTGGCCCGTCCTGGGCCTGGTCGCAGGCCTCCTCATCGCCTGCACCACGACCGGGCTGCCCGAGAGCGGCCTCGGCACGGTCGTCGGCGTGGTTGACGGCGACACCCTGGTGATCGACCTGGACGGGCGAGCCGAGAGCGTCCGCCTACTCGGCATCGATACGCCGGAGACGGTCCACCCGGACCGTCCTCCCGAGTGCTTCGGCGCCGAGGCATCCGGGCGACTGGCCCTCCTGCTGTCACCCGGAGCCGCCGTGCGGATCACGCGCGACGTGGAGGCACGGGATCGCTACGGGCGACTCCTGGCCTACGTGGAGCGCCTCTCGGACGGCCTGGTCGTAAACCTGTCGCTGGTCGAGCACGGTTTCGCAGCCACCCTCCACATCGACCCTAACGACGGGATGCGACACGACCTGGCCGCCGCCGAGGCACGGGCGCGCGCTGCCGGGCTGGGGCTGTGGTCCGCCTGCGGAGGGCCCCACGAGCCGCTCGGCGGATAGGGCTGGGTGAACCAGGTCGCTGATGGTCGCCATCAGGTGGTCCGGCGAGCCGCTCGGCGAACTCGGGACCGGCCACGACGACCGACGGATGGGGCCTTCCTGTGACCCCGTAGGAACCGACGTGTACCGTTCATGGCGTGACCAGCGTGGGCGAACGACTCGGCCGGGATCCCGGGGACCGCCTCCTCATCCTCACCGCCGACATGCTGGGGATGTGCCACGCCTCCAACGTCGGCGTCTACGACTGCCTCAGGAGCGGGCTGGCCACCGGCGCCGGCCTCATGGTCCCGGGACCCTGGGCCCGGGACGCCGCCTCCCACTACCGGGGGGAGCCGGTGGGCGTACACCTCACCCTGAACGCCGAGCTGGACTGCTACCGCTGGCGGGCCATCACGCAGGCGCCCAGCCTGCACGACGGGGACGGCGGTTTCCCGCGCACTGTCGACGACCTCTGGAACCACGCAGACCTTGACGAGACCCGTCGCGAGTGCCGGGCCCAGTTGGAGCGTGCCGTCCTGTGGGGCTTCGACGTCAGCCACCTCAGCACCCACCTCGGCGCACTCCAGGACCGACCGGAGTTCTTCGACGTCTACCTGGAGCTGGCCCTCGACTTCGGCCTTCCCATCCGCCTGGAGGGCGGCACCGCGGAATCCTCGGCGGGGTTTCCGTTCCGGGCGCTGGCCGCCGAAGAGGGCGTCCTGACCGTGGACCACCACCGGATGCGACGCCTGGCGGACCCGGCGGTCCTGGAACGCGAGGCCATGGACCTCCAGCCGGGCGTCACCGAGATCGTGATCGAACCGGCCGCCGACACGCCCGAGCTACGGGCCATCTGCGACAAGTGGGGTCGCCGGGTGGACCACAGGGACCTGGCCTGCGGCAACAGCGAACTGCGTGCCGACCTGGACCGTGGACAGGTCACCCTGGTGAGTTGGAGGGACCTCCGGGAGGTCCAGCGGGCCGGCTGAACCAGGCTCAGAATTCGCTTCTGGCCGCCAGGTCCCGGAGCAGCCGGGTCCACTCCCCACTGCCGAATACGGGTCGCAGGTCGAACACGTAGCGGGCGTAGTCGTCCTCCACCTTGCACCGACCGGTCATGTAGGCCTCGTCGGGATCCAGGTCGCCGCTGAACTGGGCCACGGCGTCGGCGTACTTCCAGGTCACGGTGGCCTCGGCCTCGCCATCCCGGCCGGGGAGCAGCTCGGCGACACGGCCGTCGACGATCACCAGCCGGAACTGGACCTTTCCGTGCGGGGTCGAGGTCATCACGAACCTCACCACGCCATCCACCCCCGGCCGAGCGGGCAGTGCGGCTCCGGCCTCGCCCAGTGCCTCCAGCCACCCGTCCGACAGGAACGACAGGTCGGCCATCAGCCGGTACCCGTGGTCCCACGCAACCCGGCGAACAGGTCGTCCTCGAGGTCCCCCTCGGCCGGGCTCCCGACGTGGCTGAACTCCAGGCGGTAGTCGTCGAACGGGTAGATGGTCCTGGCCACGTCGTCCGGGAGGCCGAACCAGAACGGCGAGGCCGGGTCTATCTGCGTGGCATGGGCCCGCAGCGCCTGGATTCCCACGTCCCAGTGCTCGGCAACCGGCACCTTCGTGGTCAGCAGGTGGTCACGGGAAGGGCGCTCGAACCACCAGTCGTCGTACGGCGAGTCGATCCCGAGCTCCAGGAACTTGGCGTGCCGGCCGGCGATCCGGGCCCGCGACCACATCGTGTAGTACAGCTTGGATGGCTGCCAGGCTGGACCCGCCTCCGGGTACCGATCGGGATCTCCTGCGGCGTGGAAGGCCGGCACCGTGACGTCGTGTACCTGCACGTGGTCGGGGTGGTCGTACTCGCCCCGGGCGTCCGGGTAGGTGACGATGACCTGGGGTCGGACCCGCCGGATGATCGCCACCAGGCGACCGATGGCCTCGTCGGGTTCGGCGTTGGCGAACGCCCCCGGGTGGGCGTTGGCTTCCGACTCCTTCATTCCGGAGTCCCTGTAGCCGAGCATCACGACCTCGTCGTATCCGATGATCGCCGCTGCCCGGGCCAACTCGGACTCCCGGACCGCAGCCAGGTCGCCACGGACGTCGGGCCGGTCCATCTCCGGGTTCAGGATGTCGCCGGCCTCGCCGCCGGTGCAGCACACCAGCACGCAGTGCACTCCCTGGGCGTTCAGGCATGCGACCGTCGCCGCTCCCTTCGAGGCCTCGTCGTCCGGGTGGGCGTGGACCGTCAGCAGGCGCAGTGGGGCATCAGGGGAAACTGCTGGCACGATCCGAAACCGTATCCGCATAGCCGGTGGCACCACGTCCGGCGCGTACACCATTGCCGACCTCCGTAGTACGTTAGCGATACTGGACGGCGAGCCTCCCGGAAGTGCCGTTCCGACGCGAACCGAGGAGCACGAGCATGGATCCCGAAGTCTGGCGCTGGATCTGGCTGGTCGCCGCCGCCACTTTCGTGGTGGGCGAGATCGCCATGACCGGCACCTTCTTCCTCCTGCCGTTCGGGGTCGGAGCCACAGCCGCCACCGCCATCGCCTTCACCGGCGCCGATCCCGTCTGGCAGTGGCTGGCCTTCGTGCTGGTATCAGTCGCCTCGTTCGGCGCCATGCGACCCATGGCCAGGCGGATGGAACGGGGTGGCAACCCGGTCGGCGTGGGTGCCGGACGCCTCGTCGGCGAGACCGGCGTCGTGATCACGGACCTCTCCCCGGATCCGGAACGGATGGGAACGGTCCGCATCGGCCGCGAGGAATGGCACGCCGAAACCTCCGAAGGCGACCACCTACCCGCCGGAACCCCCGTCCGGGTGGTCCTGATCGAGGGCACCCGGGCCGTGGTCCAGCGCACGGACTGAGCACCCGAGAGTTGATCGAACCAACCACCACCAACCAACCACCTGAGGAGCCCCGTTGATTGCAGCAGTAGCAGTCCTCATCGTCATCGCCTTCGTCCTGTTCGTGTTCGCCGCGGCAGGCATCAAGATCGTCCGGCCGTACCAGAAGGGCATCGTCGAACAGCTAGGCCGCTACAAGGCAACCGTCGATCCCGGACTGAAGCTGATCATCCCTGTCATCCAGTCGCTGACCCGCATCGACATGCGGGAGCAGGTCGTCGACGTGCCACCGCAGGAGGTCATCACCAAGGACAACGTGACGGTGACCGTCGACGCCGTCATCTACTACGAACCCACCGACCCCCAGCGGCTCATCTACAACGTGGCCAACTTCCTCATGGCCATCACGAAGTTGGCACAGACGAACCTCCGCAACGTGATCGGCGAGATGACCCTGGACGACCTCTTCACCTCACGGGACAACGTCAACGTCACCATGCGCCAGGTGCTCGACGACGCCACCGACAAGTGGGGCGTCCGGGTGGTCCGCGTCGAGATCCAGCGGATCGACCCGCCGATCGACGTGATGAACGCCATGCACGAGCAGATGAAGGCCGAGCGGACCCGGCGTGCCGTGGTCCTGGAGGCCGACGGCACCCGCGAGGCGGCAATCACCCGGGCCGAGGGCGAGAGGCAGGCGGTCATCCTGGGCGCGGAGGCGATACGGCAGAAGGCCATCCTGGAGGCCGAGGGCGAGGCCCAGGCCATCCAGGCCGTGGCCGACGCGGAGCGGTACCGGCTGCTCACGGTGGCCGACGGCGAGGCCGAGGCAGTGCGCAGCGTCTACGGGGCCATCCACGACGGCAACCCGACACCGGACCTGCTGGCCATCAAGTACCTGGAGGCCCTCGGGACCGTCGCCGACGGTCGGGCCACCAAGATCTTCCTGCCGGCGGACCTGAGCGCCACCCTGGGTTCGCTGGGAGCCATCGCCGAGCTCTTCACCGGCGAGGCCCCGGACGCCGGAGGAGAGTCGGAAGCGCCACCGGCACCAGCCGAGGACCCGCCGCAGGCCGACTGATCACACGCTGACGACCGATACCGGCTCATCCGACTGATCTCAGGCCGGATGAGCCGGTCACCTAGCCGACGGGTACCAGCTGGTCCTCGCCGTCCTCGTCCTCGACGAGCTCCCAGCCGCACATGGCGGCCAGCAGGACCTGGCCCTCCTCGGGGCCACTGGCGATCAGCTCGTCGCCGGCGGCGAGCCGTACCGGCCCACGCGGCCGGTAGACGTAGCCACCACCCCGCCGGATCGCCAGGACCGTGAACCCCGGCTCAATGTTCAGCTGGAGGTCCTTCAACGTCGAGCCGTCCACGGTGGATCCCTCCGCTATGGGGAACCGGACCGCCACCTCATCGGCTTCGCCCAGGGCGATGCCGAGGATCGGGTGGAGTTCCTCGCCCTCCTCGATCAGCCAGACCATGGCACGGGCCTGGTCGCCCAGGTCCTCCGCCGCCTCGGCCAGGTGGAGCAACCCCCGGAGCGACGACGGGTCCATGCCGTCGGCGGCGGCCCGCAGCACCCAGAGCTCCAGATGGTCCCTCATCTCGTCCAGCCTCTGCTCCAGGTGGCCCACCTCGGCAGCCAGCCCCCTGTCTCCCAGGACCAACGCGCTGTAGGCCACGCCCACGGCGGCCTCCGAGAGGTTCTTCATCTCGACCAGCACGTCCACGGCCCGGTCCAGGTCTGTGAGGGCTTCGCCGCCGTCGGGGTGGGGCGGTTCCCAGACCGGAGCACCGGCCAGCTCGCGCAGCCGGGTGATGCCGTCCGGTGAGCCGTGCAGGAACAGCACGTCGCCGGGCACCAGGACGGTGTCGCCGTCCACGTCGGTGATCCACTGCCGTCCGCGACGTACCGCCATGACCCGCATGCCGGCCTGGACCGTCAGCTCGAGGGCCGAGAGTGGCCGGTGGGCCATGTGGGATCCGTCGCTGACCAGCACGCGGTGCGACACCTCCTCGGCATCGGAGAGGTCGGCGACGAGCTGCTGGGGGATTCCGAGGCGATGGGTGACGATCCGAGCGATGTCCACGGCGTCGTTGGCCATGCGTTCGATGGCGGACACCACCTGGAGCACCGATGACATTCCCTCGGCCTCCCTGGGGCTGCGGGCGGCCATCACGCACACCGCCCGCATGTCGTGGACCAGCTCGCTCATCTGCTGCTCCAGCTCGTCGACCTCTTCGGCCATGTCCGGGTCGCCGAAGTAGACCGAGGCGTACGCCAGGTCGACCATCAGCTCCGAGGTGTCCTTCGCCTCGGCCAGCATGGCCCGCAGGTTGCGGGGTCTCTCGTCCATCAGGTCCTCGCTAGATGTAGTGGGTGAATGGTATTCCCGACCGTCCGACGGCCGTGGAGGGTTGCTAGATGACGTCCGGGTGGCATGGTCATGCCACCCCCACGGCCACCATGGCCAGGATGAGGGTGAACGCCCCGACGAGGTCGAGGGCCGACATCACCACCGGGATGCCGTAGGTGTCCGGGTCCAGGCCGTACCGGTAGGCGGCCATTGTCGTGTAGTACGCCACGAGGACGACCAGCACCGTGGCCACCAGGCCCGCCATCAGGACCACGGCCATGAGGTCGGCGATCCCGGGAGTGGTCTGGCCCGTGGCCACCGAGGCCAACTGGGCGACCACGGCGCAGCAGGCGAACACGGGAAGGGCCAGGAGGGCCACCGACCGGACCTCGCGCAGGCTGGACCGTGACGGCAGGGGGGTGGCGTCGTCCAGGCCCAGGTGGAACTGGGTGGAGAGGCGACTCGAGAGGATCCCCCCGAGGGCGCCCGCCGTTCCCAGGAAGGCCGGAAGCAGGATGAGCATCGCCTCGGCGGCCAGCAGGTCGTCCAGGCGCCTCTCGATCGTCACGCCGGCGACCAGGTCCAGTACCCCGGCTGCGGCCAGCACCGGCAGCGACTGTCGGACGATGCGCCTGGCATCGACCAGCGGCGACCGCCATGCCGCCACCAGCACCACGACAGCCATGACTCCCAGGCCTCCGCCCAGCACCTCGGTGGACCCGGAATGGCCGGCCAGGCCGGCTGCGAGCACCAGGGCCGGCACGGTGGCCAGGTCGCCGAGGGTGGATACCAGCGGCGCCAGGACGTTGTCCAGGTCCCAGCCGAAGCGGACAGACCCGGCGGCCAGGGCGAGGGTCACCACTCCGACCAGGATCGAGGCCAGCAGTCCTCCCAGGGTCGACACCACGACGAAGTCGGCCAGGGTCATCGTCGGGGCGACGCCGAACACGATGGCCGTGCCACTGGCCATCACGCCGAGGGCCGCACTCATCACCACGCTCAGGGCGGCCGCCCCGACCAGGTTCTGCCCGACCACGCCATCGGGTCGGGCCGAGAGTCGGAAGGTCCCTGCATGCACGGCGGTTCCCAGGCGGCTCCCCATGGCCCCGAACACGTTGCCCCGCAGTGCAATCGCACCCGGAACGAGGAGGAGGAGGCCCGGCAGCTCGGCCAGCGTCCCCTCCGATGCGGCCAGGACCATGCCACCGGCGGACGCGGCCAGCACCCCGATGGAGAGAGCGACGATCCGCTGGCGCACGTCGGCCGAGGGGACGGCCGTGTTGGGACGCTGGGCGGAACGCATTGCACCATTGTGCTGGACCGCCGGTCCGTCGACCGGGTCATTCCCGGCAACGTCCACTGCCGATGGTCAGCCCGGGCGGTGACCGGTACCGGCCCCGCCCGGGCTCAGCGGAAGTCCCGGGAACGGGCCGGCGGTCGGACCCCGAGGGGAGCCAGGTGCTCCGCCACCACGTTGACCACTCCCTCGGAGGCCTCCACCCGACCCCGTACGAGCAGCGCTGACGACGATGCCGCAACATCGCGGTAGCGGACCCAGCAACCCTTCGAGACCACCACGTTCACCAGCCCGGTCTCGTCCTCCAGGTTCAGGAACGTGACCCCACCGGCGGTGTGGGGACGCTGCCTGTGGGTGACCACCCCCGCCACCCTCACCCGGGCCCCGTCACGCACCGACCGCAGGTCCACCGCCGTGATCACGCCCTCGGCCGCCAGACGGCTGCGGATGAATCTGGTGGGATGCCCCTCGGGAGACACCCCGGTGGCCCACAGGTCCGCACGGGCCACCTCCCGGGCGTCCATCGCCGGCAACGGCGGGGACTCAATGCCGGTGACCACGCCGGCGAGGCGGTCGGGTCCGGTGGCGGCCAGAGCCCCCGCCGTCCAGAGGGCCTCCCTCCGGTCCACGTCGAAGCCGGCGAAGGCCCCGGCGGTGGCCAGGGCCTCCATGGCGGGACGGCCGGGATCCACCCGCCGCTGGAGGTCCTCGATCGACGCGTACGGCCGACCGGCGGCGATGACGCCGGCGAGGTCCCCACCGATGCTCCGGACCGACCCGATGCCCATCCGGATGGCCGGCCCGCCATGGCCCCGGCCCCCACCGGAGGGACCCGGCACTCCCGTTCCGCTCGACCACGGCTCCACCGGTTCGAGGGTGGCATCGGCGGCGGACCTGTTCAGGTCCGGGGTGCGGACCTCCACGCCGTGGCGACGGGCATCCTGGACCAGGGTGTGCGGCGAGTAGAAGCCCATGGGCTGGGCGTTCAGGAGCCCGGCACAGAACGCCGCCGGGTGGTGGAACTTCAGCCAGGAACTGGCGTACACGAGGTGTGCGAACGACACGGCGTGGCTCTCCGGGAACCCGTAGTCGGCGAAGGCGGCCAGCTTCTGCCAGACCTGCCCGGCGACGTCGGACGGGACCCCGCGCTCCCCCGCCCCGTCCAGGAAGCGCTGCTGGAGGGCCTCCATGCGGGCGTGGCTGCGCTTGGATCCCATGGCCTGCCGGAGCCTGTCGGCCTCGCCGGCGGTGAATCCGGCTACGTCCATCGAGAGGCGCATGAGCTGCTCCTGGAACAGCGGGATGCCGAGGGTTCCCGCCAGGGCGTCCTCACACGACGGGTGGAGGTAGGTGACCTCCTCCTGCCCGTTCCTGCGCCTGATGTATGGATGGACCGACCCACCCTGGATCGGGCCGGGCCGGATGAGGGCGATCTCGACCACCAGGTCGTGGAAGCAGCGGGGCCGCAACCGGGGCAGGGTCGCCATCTGGGCCCGGCTCTCGATCTGGAACACCCCGATGGTGTCGGCGGCGCAGATCATGTCGTAGACGGCATCGTCCTGCTCCAGACGTGACAGGTCGACCTGGATTCCCTCATGGGAGGCCACCATGTCCAGGGTGTGGTGCAGGGCGCTGAGCATGCCCAGCCCCAGCAGGTCGAACTTGACCAGCCCCACGGCGGCACAGTCCTCCTTGTCCCACTGCAGGACGCTGCGATTCGCCATGCGCCCCCACTCCACCGGGCACACCTCGGCCATCGGCCGGTCGCAGATGACCATGCCACCGGAGTGGATGCCGAGGTGCCTCGGGGCGTCGCACAGCTCCTCGGCCAGGGTGGCCACGTCGATCGGGATCCCGGCCGGGGCCTCCCCGCCGCCGCTCGTCGACGCTGACACCCGGCCCCGGTGCTCCAGGCCCTTGGCGAAGGCGTCCTGGAGGCCCGGGGCGTATCCCAGCGCCCGGGCCGCATCGCGCACCGCCGAGCGGGCCCGGTACGTGATGACGTTGGCCACCTGGGCGGTGTACCTACGGCCGTAGCGGCCGTACACGTACTGGATGACCTCCTCCCGACGACCGCTCTCGATGTCGAGGTCTATGTCGGGCGGCCCGTCCCGCTCCGGGGAGAGGAACCGCTCGAACAGCAGGCCCAGGCCCACCGCGTCGGCGTTGGTGATGCCCAGCGCGTAGCAGACGGCCGAGTTGGCCGCCGACCCCCGTCCCTGGCAGAGGATCCCCTCCCGCCGGCAGAACTCCACGATGTCCCACACCACGAGGAAGTAGCCGGGAAATCCGAGGCCGGCAATGACATCCAGCTCCCGGTCGATCTGGGTCCATGCCCCGGCGACGCGTTCAGAGGTGCGCTCTCCGTAGCGGTCGGTGGCCCCATCGGCGGCCAGCCGACGCAGCAGGGACATCTCGTCCAGCCCGTCGGGGCACGGGTAGGGCGGCAGGCCCGGGGCCACCAGGCGGAGGTCGAAGGCACACCGGGCACCCAGGTCGGCTGCGGTCGCCACCGCAGACGGCCATCGTGCGAAGCGGCGGGCCTGCTCCACCCCGGAGCGCAGGTGGGCCGCTCCCGTGGAGGGAAGCCAGCCGTCCAGTTCCTCCATGGACCGGCGGGCCCTCACCGCCGCCATGGCGGTGGCCAGGCGACGGCGGGCCGGGCGGTGGTAGTGGACGTTGTTGGTGGCCACCAGGTCCAGGCCGGCATCCACGGCCAGCCGGGCCAGGGCGTCGTTCCGTTCGGCGTCCAGCGGGTACCCGTGGTCCCATATCTCGACCACCACCCGGTGGCGGCCGAACCGTTCCACCAGGTCGTCCAGGGCCCGTCGTGCCGCCGCCGGTCCATCGCTCTGGAGGGCTGCCGGGACTGCACCCTTCCGGCAGCCGGTGAGGACCGTCCAATGGGGGTCCGCCCCGGCCAGGTCGGTGAGCCGGTCCAGCGAGAGCCGGGGGTGGCCCTTGGTGCCCGCCAGTTGGGATTCCGATATGACGGTGCCCAGCAGGGCGTAGCCGGCCGGGTCGTCGGCCAGCACCAGCAGGTGGGTGGCCGACGGGTCCGGGACGGCGCTACGGGGCGTCGATGCGTCCAACGAGAGCTCGCTGCCGAAAACCGTCGGTAGGCCGTGTTCCCGGGCCGCCTCGGCGAACCGGACCACCCCGTAGAAGCCGTCGTGGTCGGTGAGCGCCAGGGCGGTGAGCCCCAGGCGCACGGCTTCGGCCACCAGCTCGTCGGGCGACGAGGCCCCGTCCAGGAAGCTGAAGTTGGAGTGGCAGTGCAGCTCCGCGTAGGGAACCCCGCCTCCCGGTACCGCATCGGGCGGTGGTTCCACGGACGGGGATCGCTCCACCGGGAGCGGTGTCCGATGGGGGGCAGGATCGAACGGACGGTCGGAGAGACGGCCCTCCAACTCACGCCATGACATCCGGGAACTGGACCAACCCATCCTGGGACCGTATCGAACAGGTGTTCGATACTCAACCGGGGTGGCGGGCCTCCGGTCGGGAACGCCGGGCCGTGCTCAGCCCACGAGCCCCCTCACCAGGGCGTCCACCTCGGGACCGCAGTCACTCAGGTCACCGTCGGCTATGCACGGCTGGCCCAGCAACTGGGCCATCAGCTGGGCTCCGAGGTTCCCGAACATCCCAGCCGTGGTACTGGGTGGCGTAACCGTGGTCGTCGGCGCGGCCGCTGTGGTGGTAGGCGGCACCGTCGTGGTGGGTGGGACCGTCGTGGTCGGTGGGACCGTGGTCGTGGCGGGCGCCACCGTCGTGGTCGTGGTGGGTGCCGTCGCCACG
>Ga0208748_1001350_pt1 | contig 11222 bp, 8 predicted proteins | sample Knorr_S7_td_Bott_FD_185599 | JGI IMG/M metagenome (GOLD analysis project Ga0208748, IMG submission 185599) | Marine microbial communities from Southern Atlantic Ocean transect - Knorr_S7_td_Bottom_ad_4513_LV_A (SPAdes) (version 2) | ecosystem: Environmental > Aquatic > Marine > Oceanic | place... | reverse complement strand
ATGTAGTTTATACCACTTTCCCAATATTTCAATGGTTCTCACAGCCATGTGCTGGATGTAACACTTTTATTCGTGTAGCAGAATATGACCCAGTGGTCCATAGTTCATTAGAAGATGCAATTGATGACCAACGTGTATTACCTTTGGACCAAAATGAGTCTTGGTATTTAATAGATAATATAAACAGTTTTCAGTACCCATTTAGCGGAGCATTTCCTCTTGAAGAAGGGAAAATATATGGATGGCAAGTGATGATGACTCTCCCAACTACCTCTGGGGCCGAAGAAATGCCGTCTTCGATATTTGCCTTTAAAATTGGAACTGCGGGAAATGTGGAAACAACTGGTACTGTAACAAATCCGTTATTATTAATGTTGCAACAAGTTTTAGGTGAAGATCAGTTTAATGCTTTTTTCGGAGTAGGAAATGAGTTTCAAGGTTTCAATCCAACCGGGCAGATCGAGATAAATGGGATTACGGTTGATGAAACAAGTGTGAACTATTTACTCAACCAAATATTAAGTAATAATTACCAAATTCAATCAGTGGGTGTGGAATAATGAAATATTTTAAATTCATTCTACTGATTTCAATTGTATTGTCAATTTCTTATGGCGATAAGATTGCTGTCACAACAAAAGTAAAAGGTGATGTTGAATTAATGAAGATTGGTTCAAAAAATTATCTAGATCTTAATCCAGGAACAATCCTTTCTGATGGTGATAAGATACGCACGGGAAAATCTGGGTTTGCTGCCATAATTTTTATTGATGATAAATCGATTTTAAAAATTAAAGAAAATTCTGAAGTCGTCATTACCGGGCAACGAACCGCAGCAAGTATCTCTAAAAAAATCAATATGGATTCTGGAACAATTCGTGCAACTATCACCAAACAAAATTCAGATTTTGTAATTCAAACTCCCACATCTGTGGCATCCGTAAAAGGCACTGATTTTTGGATGATTACCGATCCAATCACCGGAGACCAAATAATAGGGATTGAAGGAATAATTGGTTTGGTCAATATTGAAACGGGTCAAGCAGTGGATGTGACGGAAGGTATGACAGGTTCATCAACCCCAGATGGACAAACTAGCATTGAAGAAACAGACCCCAATTCAATTCCTGATGATCCCAGCGATGATCAAGAAGGTCCCTCTCTGATTCGGATCTATCTTGAAGGTCCAAATGGTGAACAAAAAGTATTGATTATTGAATATCAATAATCATTTATTTTCCCCTTAAAAACAAATAAAATATTCCTATGGGAAACCCTGTTTTACGGAAAATATTCCTGACGTCATTTCTGTATTTTATTTGCAGAGCATTTCCTCAATCCAATGAACTCTATTTTCATACCAATCCTGGAAATGTATTTGAGGGGCATGACGTTATTATATCCCAATTAATGTTTATAGATGAACCGATCGTTTCTGGGCTACTATTTTATAGAATAAAGGGTGAATTGAGTTTTCAAGAAATTCCAATGAATTATGAAGGAGGTTCTTGGGTAGGAGTTATTCAGGGAAACAGAGTGACGGAACCGGGAATCGAATATGTAACAATTATAAATAGATTTGATGGAGGTCAAGTTTCGTTACCAAATATGTCTGATCCATTTTCTAATCCATTGCAAATAAATGTTACTCGCGAAATACAGAAAAATGAGAATGATTTACTAGTGAGTGGACAAAGTGGGAAAAAACGAAAATTATCAGGTCAATATGTTGATGCAGATATATTGATTTTATCACCAGAAGATGGATCATTAAACCGACAAGACGAAATAGTAATTTCTGCATCATTATTTAATGCACCACTGGTTGATCAATCGGATTATAAGGTGCTGTTAGATGGGCAAGATTTAACAAGCCATTCAATTATTTCTGGCGATGTTCTATCATTAGTCCCAGATGGGAAATTGAATGTTGGGTTCCATACGATTCAATTATTATTCAAAACAACTTTTGGTGTTGATATTACTCCTGTGGAATGGTCTTTTAATGTTAATAAACCCATGACAAATATTTCGGAATCCTTTAGGTATAAGGGGTCATTGAATGCTAAATCGTCTTCCAGTACTGCATCCAGTATTACAATCAATGAAAATGAATATTCTGGAAAAATTGATGGGGAGTTGAGTTGGATAAAAGCACGATATACCATGAGAAGGACTAATCGGGAATCAAATTTTCTCCAACCATTAAATCGGTCCACATTATCATTCCAAATAACAGATTATTTAAAAATGGATTTTGGAGATATTTATCCGTCTATTTCACCGTTTATATTAGATGGGAAAAGGTTGAAGGGTCGTCACATCCATTTGGACATGCCATGGTTGGATTTCCATCTTGTAAATGGGAAGTTTACCCGTGCTATCCAGTATCAGAATAAGGTTAATGGGGCGTATGAATTACTCACCAATGATACTGTATTTGATTCTACAGCACGATACACTTTTAAACTGAGCCGTAAGGGATACACCTTTCCACAGGATGTTATTGCGGGCAGGCTGGCACTTTCCTTGTTTAAAGTTTTTAAAGGCGGGATACATTTCCTAAAGGCTAAAGATGATATAGATGGTGTTAATAAGACAGCACCAGGCTCAAGTCTTTTTAAAATGGATACAACTCTATATTCCAATTACAAGCTTGATGAATATTCATACAAACAGTTTGTTGATTCTCTTGCCAGGCATGGAGATACATTGATCATACCCACAAAAAATTGGAATAATGGGACACCAAAGGAAAACCTGGCATTCGGTTTTGATCTAGAGACAGCGCTTGATAACCGGAAATTACTTTTCCAGTTTGCTTGGAATATGAGTTTAACCAATACCAATATATGGGCGGGGATTGCCAATTCGGATTCATTGGACCTTATGATGGATACATTAAGCGATGGTCTAATTATGGAGAAATATGATATTTTGACTCTTGGTGAAAACATTGAAAAGTATGAGAATATTTTTACCATACATCCACGTTATATGACTCCCATTCTTCCTATTGATCCTAATGAGTTTAATGAAAATCCTTTTCGAGCAATTATTAATATGCCTGCCTCAGCATTTTATTTTAGGATGAAGGGGAATTATTCCTTTAATAATCTCCTTGTTGAATACCGACAAATTGGGTCAGAGTATAAAAGTTTTGGGAATCCCTATCTTACCAATAATACTCGAGAATTTATTATTAATGACAGGTTATCTGCCTTAGGCAGGCGCCTCATGATGGTGGTTGGGTATAAATACAAGGATAATAATTTATCAGAAACAGTAGCAAATCCTGTAAAGACTAATACAATTTCCTTTAATACCACCTTAGTCCCGGGATCTGGTGCTCCTTCAATTGTAATGAATATCCAATCCATTGGAAGAAATAATAGCATCGATTCTGTGGATATAGATAGTTATGGAAATTTTTTATCTGATAGAAGAGAAGATTCACGTGGTTTAAATGTAATGGCATCGGTTAATATTCCTGGGAATTTTGGTAAACTAACGACCACAACATCGATCAATGCAAATTTTATCTCTTATTCAGACAACCTGGCTAGCGAGAGAAGAAATGATTTTCTGTTCCAAAAGACCGAAACCCAATCTTTTTCGATAACTATTTCTTCTCGTTTTCAAATCCCATTAAGAACAACAATGTCCTTCAATTCTACTAAATTATTGAGACCTTACATGCTGGTCATCGATTCCTTGGGGATTGAACCGGACATACCTGCCATAGAAGAAACTAATTGGACATCCATGAATAGTACTGCACAATATTCTTTATTTCAGAATAAATTGAGATTGCGGGGTGGGTTAGATTTTATGAGCAATGGAAAGGCAGGAGATTTATCTATTAAACTGTACGGTGGGAAAATTGGTGGGGATTACGATATTTTGGATAAATTGACCCTAAGTATCAACAGTTCAATTCGAATGAATGATATTAATAAATATAAGACTGATAATTCAGATAATGACAATGATGGGACTATCGATGAAGCCAATGAAAATTGGAGTGTTAATAATTCAGGATTTTATATGACTCTTGGATATAGATTTTGATCGATTCCATTAAGAAGTTTCTTAAGGCTCACTCAATAGATTTAGGGTTAACTCTAGGCGCAATATGTGCGACCTGTTTCTTACATTGGGTAGGTGTTTTCGATTTTCTGGAACTTAAAACATATGACTATCGGTTTCATACTGTTCGCGGTCCTTTAACTGGATGGCGCGCCAGTGATTCAACTATTATTAATTTAGGGACGGATATTGTATTAGTAGAGGTGGATGATGAAACCTGGCGGATACTAAAAGATAATAAAGTACCCTGGCCTTATCCACGTGGTGATATTTGGGCGAAAGTCGTTGATAATCTTTCAAAAGCGGGTGCGAAGGTCATTGCATTTGACATTCAATTCGATTCTCCTGATGCAAGATCAGAATATTTAAGAAGCGTTAGTGGGAGTTTACCATCAGAATTCCAGCAGTATCTACCGGGGCATGGTGATATAATTCTAGCCGAAGCAATTCAAAGAGCTCAAGAGAATGGCACGAAGATTGTCATGGATGTGAAAATGGTGAGAGAACCAACTCGGATTCCACCAAACTACATTGCATATCCAGTTCCAGAGATTATGGAAGTTAACCCTGAAACGGGGTTGATTAATGACATGCTGGACATTGATGGATTTTCCCGACAATACAGCATCGCTGGATATATGCCCCACGATCCGGATGTGGCTTATTTAACATTGGGAGTAAAATGTGTAAAAGCATTTCGTGATATTTCCGATGATGCCGTTCTATCCTTTAATGCAGATAGTTTGATGTGGAATTTTGGACCATTGAAAATTTTATCTTATGGTCGAACGAATAATTTTCTTGTGAATTATTATGGACCACCTTCTGGGTATAAAATACCGGGTAGGGCCGATACAAGACCCTGGGGCACTTTTCCAAGATATTCTTTTTCCCAGATCTTGGATACTCAGGATTATGATCTACCGGAAGATATTGATTGGATGAGCCAATTCCTCCCCGGGCAAATCCCGGGATGGGTTCTAGCCATTGAAGATGAAGCAGAGAGAAATGAAATGATGGTTATGTTAGGGTTAGGATCTGAATTCGATATTACTCAAACACCATTTTATAACAAGATTGTTATTCTGGGTGTTTCGGTTGAAGTCCTCCATGATGTTAAATCCACCCCTTTCTATAATTATTTGGATTTGAGTCAATTGACGCCTGGAATGGAAACACATGCAAATGCCATCCAAACGATGCTTCATGGAAATTATATAAAAGTTTTTGGTGGAAAAACGACACGCTATATGATTGAAGGCGCTCCCTATCCAATGGCAAATATTATTCTGATTTTTTTATTATGTTTGTTAGCATATGTGCTGTTAACGAAAGTTGATCTTCATCCAATTAGTGCAGGGATCATTATTTTTTCTGAAGGCGTTTTGTATTATGCTTTTGCTATGGGCTTATTTGCCAATGATTACTGGTGGTTTTGGAAATCGACATTAGCAAATATTTTACCGAATGCGTTATATGATAAATTATATGATCACCTCCAAGTTGCGCTTCCAGGACCGGGAGAATCTTACATGGTACCAATTGTAGCGCCTCTTGCTGGACTTATGCTCACGTATGCCAGTAATATTATTTTCCAGTTTTTACACGAACAGAATGATAAAAAATTCTTAAGAGAAACATTTGGAACATACATTTCACCCGAAGTTTTGGACAAGATGTATGAAGAAAAACAAGCACCAAAACTGGGTGGAGTTGAAGGATATCACACGGCATTTTTCTCTGATATCCAAAATTTTTCTACTTTTTCTGAAACATTAGAACCAGAACGGATGGTTGCTTTAATGAATGAATATCTTACCGTCATGTCTAAGGTTATTCTTGAAAATGAAGGCACCCTTGATAAATATATTGGGGATGCTATAGTTGCATTTTATGGGGCGCCGGCGCCGGTTGAGAATCATGAAATTAAATCCTGTATTACTGCACTTGGAATGCAAGATGCTTTAGCTGATTTAAGACAGAAATGGGCCAGTGAACCTGATTGGCCTGAAACTGTTCATTCAATGCGTCATAGGATTGGATTGAATTGTGGAAAATTAGTTACAGGAAATATGGGGTCAGAAATGAGGATGAATTATACCATGATGGGTGATACAGTAAATTTGGCTGCTCGTTTAGAATCGTCCGCAAAGCAGTATGGTGTTTATAATTTCGTTGGCGAAAATATTTATAAAAAAACAAAAGAAATATTTGTGTTCCGATATTTAGATTTGGTAAAAGTGAGAGGGAAAAATATACCAGTCAAGGTTTATGAATTGGTAGACTACAAAGATAAAGTTGAGGATAAAACACTAGAATTACTGAAAATATTTGAAAACGGGTTAAATTTTTATTCCGAGCAAAATTGGGTTAAAGCATCGATACAATTTAAAAAGGCTGAAGAACTGGAAGACCATTTTACTTCTAGAAATACAACTCCATCAGCCGTTTATTTAAAACGGTGTACCATGTTTATAGAGAATCCTCCGGGTAAAGATTGGGACGGTATCTGGACCATGATATCGAAATAAATTTGTTCACTGGAACTTTTCAGTTCTCCATCGTTTCATTTGTAATTTTTAGGCCTACTTTTTATGCAAAATTCACGCGGACATATCCTTTGGGTTGATGATGAGATTCATCACCTAAAACCCCATATTTTATTTCTTGAAGATAAGGGGTATTCTTTAACTCAAGTTGCCAATGGGCAAGATGCAATTGCTCTTGCAGGGCAGAATGATTTTGACTTGGTTTTATTAGATCAGTCTATGCCAGGTATGGATGGATTAGAAACCTTGGCAGAATTGAAAAAAATTCGTTCATCTATGCCAGTGATTATGATTACAAAGACTGAAGATGAATGGCTCATGGATGAAGCAATTACAGGCCAAATTGAACAATTCCTGATTAAACCAGTAAACCCAAGCCAAATATTTATGGCGTGTAAGCAAACGCTGGAACAGATCAAACTTCAATCGGAAAAGGCCACCAGTGATTATTTAAAAGAATTTCAGAAAATTGAAGAACGATTACGAGATAAATTAGATCACAATGATTGGTGGGAACTCTACAATCGTTTGGTCGACTGGCAAATAAAATTTGATACGTATAAAGACACGGGGTTAGGATCGATTTTAGTTGAACAGATTACATCTTGCAATCGTGAATTTGTCCATTTTATTGAATCAAATTATGTGAATTGGATGCAAACAGACCATCGCCCCACGCTTTCTGTTGATGTATTTCCTAAATATGTTAAACCAATATTAGACAAGGGTGAAAAAGTTTGCCTTTTGGTCGTGGATTGTATGCGACATGACCAATTCAAATCTATAATGGCATTATTGGATCCGTTTTTTAATATCGATGTGGATTACAAATTTTCATTACTGCCAACAGCTACGCCTTATTCACGGAATGCCATTTTTTGTGGCTTATTTCCGGATGAAATGATCAGGAAATATCCCGAACAAGCCAGAGATATGGAAACCCATGCAACAAGTTTAAATCGACATGAAAAACATTTTCTTCAAGACCAATTAAATCGACATGGATTACAAAATAAAACTCTTCATTATCATAAAATTTGGGCTGTAGATGAAGGAATAAAATTTCAGAATCGTATTAAGGATTATATTCAACAGGATGTATTGGCATTGGTGGTGAATTTTGTGGATATCTTAGCCCACAAGAGCTCTCAATCGGATGTATTGAAAGAAATGATCCCGGATGAATCGGGGTATCGAACTGCCGTAAAATCGTGGCTGGAACATTCGTGGTTGCTAAAGGTGTTGAAAAAATTAAGCGAAAACAATTTTACAGTTATTTTAACAAGTGACCATGGTAGCATTCGTGTTCAACATCATGTGATGGTATCTGCAGATCGGGAAGCATCCACAGGGGTTCGCTATAAATATGGTCGAAATCTGAATACAAAAGAAAAAAATGCTTTGGTGATTAAAGAACCTGAAAAATATCGTTTACCTTCATTAGGTCCACAACCCAGTTATCTTGTAGCAAAGGATGATATATATTTCGTTTACCCAAATCAAGCTCATAAATATCAAACCAAATTTAAAAATTCGTTCCAGCATGGCGGTATTTCAATGGAAGAAATGATGGTTCCTGTGGCTATCATGAAAGGGCGTGGTTGATGCTTGTTGAATGTCATTCCATTGAAGAAACCCATACTTTAGCGCATAAACTCGCCCATAAAATTCCCGTCGGTTCTGTTGTGGCATTAATTGGAAACTTGGGAACGGGAAAAACCACTTTTACCCAAGGATTTGCCAAAGCTTTGGGTGTAATTGAACGGGTGGGATCACCCACATTTAAACTGGTGTCAGAATATGATGGTACCCTTTATAAATTATACCATATTGATTGCTATCGTCTTGAAAATCCTAACGATTTCTTAAATATTGGCGGAGAAGTTTTTTTAATGCCAGATGATGGAATTACATTGATTGAATGGGCCAATATCATTCAGGAAATTTTACCACCCAAAATTATTACACTCAAATTTTCAAGGAATGAGACCAATTCCACCCATAGGACAATTTCCATTCTAGGATTGAATTATGAAGACTAATTTAATCTTAGCCATTGAATCCTCATCATCAATCTGTGGTGTTGCTGTGGTTGAAAAAGGAATCATTTTAAGTTTGGTTGAAAAACAAATTCACAGAAAACATGCTGAAGTATTACCGGGATTCATTCAAGAAGCATTAGAGAAAAGTGGGAAAACAATCTCTAAATTAAATGCAATTTCGATTAGTATTGGCCCAGGTTCATTTACGGGGTTACGGATCGGGTTAGGGATGGCAAAGGGATTAGCTTTCTCTCACGGTTTACCTATTATTCCCGTTCCCACGCTTGCATCTATGGCGTTCGGATTAAGAAAAAATAAGCCAATAAAAGGGCTTTCATATTCTCATGGGAAAAGGGTTTTTTATCAGGAATTCACCTGGGATGATAAACTACCTGTTTTCACTCATAAACCAAAAGTGGGTGATATAGATGAATTTATTGAAAAAATTGATTCATCTACATATCAATGGAATTGCGACTCAATCCTACCAAAGTCAATTCCATGGATTGAAACAAAACCATCCGCAAAGAATGTGGGTTTATTATCCTATTATCGTCAAAATGAGTGGCTGATTGAAAAACCCTACAGTTTAGTCCCGGAATATATAGCACCCTTCGCCATCCATACGAAAGAATGATCATTCGAATTGGCAATGCAATTGATTTAGAACCAATATTAAGTATAGAAAAACAGGCATTTCCAGAACTTCCATGGTCGAGAGAAATGATTAATCAAGAACTCCAAGAAAATCCAGATCGAAACACTTGGGTGACTGAAGCTGACGGAAATATCATAGGGTATTGTATGGTGAGGTATAAGCCAGGGGAATCCCATTTAATAAATATGGCTATTGAACCTTCTTACCAAAAAATGGGTGTGGGACAAAAATTACTCCTTCATATTTTAGACCACATTCCCAATAATTCATCCGTATTTTTAGAAGTGAAACGGGGTAATTTTCCTGCCATCAATCTTTACTTAGATGCAGGTTTTGAAGAGGTTGCTATTCGTGAAAAATATTACACGGATGGTGAAGATGCCATCATCATGTGCTTAAAAGTTTGATAGGAGATTTCGCCGCTAAGGTCACAAAGAAACACTAAGAATAATCAATGATAATTTTTAATAATTACGTTTTACATATTTACTTTTTATAGAAATAATGAGTAGAATTATCATCTGGAAACCCATTATAGCAAAATAATATTATGTCCTGGTTTAAAAGAAAAGATCAAAAATTTAAGGATCCGGAAAAGAAATCTGTTCCGGACGGTTTGTGGGATAAATGTCCATCTTGTACAGAGATTCTGTATCGGCCGGAAATGGAAAAAAATCTTTCAGTCTGTCACCATTGTGACCACCATTTTCGTGTGGCACCCGATTTATATGTGGATCTGCTTATAGATGCTGGGACCGAAACTCACCTTTTTAAAAATCTTGAATCAAAGGACTTTTTGAAATTTAAAGCCGGTAAAAAGTATAAAGATCAGATCATCGCTGCAAAAAATAAGACTGGCGAGAAAGATGCAATCCGGGTTTATGAGGGCAAAATCAATGGCAAAACTGCAATTCTAGCTATTATGAATTTCCGCTTTATTGGTGGAAGTATGGGATCTGTTGTTGGCGAAGCGGTCTCACGTGGTATCCAGAAAGCAGGTGAATTGAAAGTCCCGTTTTTATTGGTATGTGCTTCCGGCGGCGCCCGCATGCAGGAAGGGGCGATCTCCTTAATGCAATTGGCCAAAACCAGCACACAATTAGCAAAATTTGCAAAAAATGGCGGGCTCTATATTCCCATTTTGACCGACCCCACCACAGGTGGCGTCACTGCCAGTTACGGTATGTTGGGCGACGTTATTCTCGCCGAACCCGGCGCATTGATCGGGTTTGCCGGGCCAAGAGTGATTAAACAAACCATCGGTCAGGATTTACCCAAAGGATTCCAACGCTCCGAATTTTTATTAGAAAAAGGATTCATTGATCACATTGTATCCCGGAGCGAAATGAAAGAAAAAATAACGACCCTAATTTCGCTTCTTACATGAGTAAACCAAAAATTCTCATTACCAATGACGACGGTATTTTCGCGCCAGGAATTCGCGCACTTTGGGAAGCCATGTGTGAAATTGGTGATCCAATCGTCATAGCTCCCGACACAGAACAAAGTGCTGTGGGGCATGCCATTACTTTAACCGATCCGCTTCGTGTGGTTCCGGTTCGTCGCTCCGGTGGATTCGAAGGCTTAGCCGTTTCAGGAACGCCCTCCGATTGTACCAAAATTGCCATCAAATCCATCTTAGATGAAAAACCGGATCTTCTGATTTCTGGCATCAATTCCGGTTCCAATGTGGGGACCAATATTATTTATTCCGGCACAATTTCTGCTGCCACTGAAGGAACCATGTTAGGTATCCCCTCCATCGCCATCAGTTTGGATTCTTATAAATCTGATGATTATCGTGTTTCTAAAAAAGCTGCTATCGATATGGCAAACCATGTTCTGCATCACGGCGTTCCTCAGGGGACACTGCTCAATGTGAAT
>Ga0208748_1001343_pt1 | contig 11251 bp, 10 predicted proteins | sample Knorr_S7_td_Bott_FD_185599 | JGI IMG/M metagenome (GOLD analysis project Ga0208748, IMG submission 185599) | Marine microbial communities from Southern Atlantic Ocean transect - Knorr_S7_td_Bottom_ad_4513_LV_A (SPAdes) (version 2) | ecosystem: Environmental > Aquatic > Marine > Oceanic | place... | reverse complement strand
ATGAAAACCCATTAATTCAGGACAGCATCACTATCATTCAAAATGTAAGTTGCTATGGGGGGAATGATGGAGCAGTTAGTATTACAAGTACTGGAGGTATTTTATCTCACTCTTACGATTGGAGTAATGGGCATACAAATACTATTCAGCCAGACACCAATTCAGGACTTCTATTTGGTTCTTACTATGTAATTATTGAAGACCAATTAGGTTGTAGAGTAGTGGATAGCGTTTTCATTTCTGAGCCTGATGTTTTAGAAACAGAGGCTACAAAAGTTGCTCATGTAACTTGTTATAGTTTTGCTAATGGAATAGCCACAGCAATTGGCATAGGAGGAACTATTCCTTATACTTTTAGTTGGGATAGCATTAACGGACAAACAGGCGATACTGCTTTTAATCTTACTCCTGGCGTGCATACCGTTTACATTACAGATGCCAAAGGATGTATGAATTCGGACACTGTGGTAATTACTCAACCATTCGAACTAATTGTAAATATTATGGATAGCTTAACTATTCATCCTTATTGTACGGGAGTCAGTTCTGCTTCTCTTACAGCTATTGCAAGTGGAGGAACGCTAAATTACAGCTATGTTTGGTCTGATGACCCTACTATTCCTCAAACCACTCCAACTGCTACTTTGCTTGCGGCAGGAATTTATTCTATTACAGTAACAGATAGTAGGGGATGTATAGCAATAGATACAACAGATATTAGTGCATACACAAATGCTATGGACGCTAAAATTGATACGCAACTTTACAATGGAAATGTAGAAGTGAGTTGTTTTGGAGCCAATGATGGCATGGCAATTGTATCGACTTGGGACGCACATGCGCCATACACTTACCAATGGTTCGGACCGAACAATTATACCGCCACCAATGATAGTATTGACAACCTTTTTGCCGGTGCATATTCTGTAACTATTGAAGATACCAATGGCTGTTTGATTAATCGATACATCAACCTTACTGAGCCAGATTTATTGCAATATACTTCCTATCTTTCCTCCAATGAAAGCTGTTTAGGAGCTTGTAACGGAACAGTTACCCTTGATATTTTAGGAGGAACTTTTCCTTACTTTGGTATTGCAACTAATAATAGTACAACCAATGTAATTATTTCTCAAATTTTAAGTGATACCATTACTTTTCCGGGAATTTGCTCTGGCATTTACACCATAAGTTTAACAGATGACAATGGCTGCCAAAGCACTCTAATACAAGGCGGAAATAGCCAACAAACTATTGGTACAACTATTGCTACTTATGCCACTATCGATCCTGCCACTGTGCAGCATCTTATTTGTTATGGCGTTCCAACTGGTTCTGCCACTGTGCAAGGCCCAATGGCTGCACCAAACTATACGTATAGTTGGGAAGATTTAGTTGGAAATAGTTTTGGAACAGATACTATTGCAGATAATTTATCAGCTGGAACTTATGTGCTTTTCGCCCATTATTCCGATTCTTTTGGTTCTTATCCTGGCTGTACAACTACCGACACGATAACCATAACGCAACCAACTGAGATAATGACAAACGCCACTGTAAATGATGCGCTTTGTAACGGACAAAGTAGCGGAAGTATTACAACTGCTGCAAGCGGTGGTACGCCAAACTTTACTTATTTCTGGTATCCAAATTCTTCTTCTTCATCTTTTATAAACAACCTAAGTGCAGGCACTTATTCAGTGGATATAACTGACAACAACAACTGCTACAAAACCGATACTTTTATAGTTGCTGAGCCAACAGCAGTGGTGGTTAGTATCACACAAAATGGCAATCAATTGCAAAGTTCAGTTAGTGGCGGAACGCCTTCCTATTCCTACCAATGGAGTAGCGGACAAACTAGCCATAATATAAACGCAAATAATTCTGGGGCTTACACCCTTACCATAACAGATGCCAATGGTTGTGTACAAGCTTCTAACACCATTGTGATAACTGCAATTACACAAATAGAGGCAGAAGAATTTACCCTTTATCCTAATCCTTTTAAGCAGGAAACGCTTTTAGATTTTGGAGCAAATAAAGAAATGGTTTCCATTAAAATATTAGATGTTTGTGGGAATGCTTTGGAAACCCACGATTTGAAAAATGCAGAGCAATTCACCATTAAAAGAGGTAAAAAAGCTTCAGGAATTTACTTCTTGGAAGTAAAAATGGATGGTGAAACTTATCATAAACGGTTAGTTATTCAATAACAATTCGTTTCTCTACTGTTCCATCATCATAGATGTAAAATAAGGTAGTGTTATTTTTAGGTTTTGTTGGTTTTCCTAAAACGTTGAGTATTCTATTTAGTTTTTTATCTATACTTTTTGGATAAGCGTATAGGTTAGTAGAAATAAAGGTTACATTAAAATATGAAGTGTCAGAGACACATCCATTCGCATCAGTAACTAAAAGCCAATAATTACCATTAGTTTGTGGAGTTATCGTTTGTGTTGTCTCCCCTGTACTCCAATAAAAAGTATAAGGACTCAAGCCACCAAACACAGAAGCATCAAGGTTTTGTCCAATCTGATTAATTTGCAATTGAGGAGTATTATCTGCGCTAATCATAAAATGTACTCTACCAAGTGTATGCAATCCATCATCAAAATAATATCCATTTTGTGGAGATCCAAATGCAAGAGAAAGTTGGATTCCAGCTCTATGTATTACTGTTGAATCCCCGTTTAGCAATAGTTTTAAAGTTCCAGATATATAAGAATTATACATCATCCCCCCTGTTGTTGCTGGAGCCGAATCATTTTTTGCTCCTATGATACCATAATATCCCCCAGAATCAACCTGTGCATTACACAATGTCCACACATGCGGTACATTAATAGATGAAAACAATACTGTATGTGGATTAAAAGTAGACGAACCTGTCTGGGGCATAGTGTCAAACTTAATAACCTCAATAGATTGATGTGTTGCATTGACCCCTTGATGATTGCCATCAGCTGCCTTAACCCCAACAATATTAAATGAGGATTTTGCTTGAAACCACAATCCTCTTACCCTAGGATATGTATAATCATATGCATGAGGTTCACATAGAACCGTATCAGTTGATAAGCAAGGCGTTACTATTTGCGAGAAACTCATAAAAGGAATACAGACCAGAGCTAATAATATTTTTTTCATTGATTAGTTAATTTTTATAAAAAGGAATAAATAAAATTTGAAGAATTTTATTTTATAATTTTAAAATGAGAATGGTTTTTCGTTATTTAATCATACTTCTTGCAATTTCTAATATTCTATCATCATCAATTTGCACATAGCCGCCATTTCTTCCTCTTTCTATATGTATGCCAGCACTGGTGCCCTCTCCTTGTTTATAATGTGTTCCTCCAAAATAATTTCTAACCGTATCTTCATCCATATTTAACTCATCTGCAATTTTTTTCATACTGCCATCAGGCAACTTGTCCTTGAGTTCTCTTAATTCATTGAATGTAATAATCATAGTTTTTGGGTTTTTTTAGTTGCCGATAAAGTTAAAACAATTTTTTTCACTTTTCAAAATTATTTTAGCATTTTCTTTTTATAAAAAATTACTCTCTTGGGAGGGCTAAACTAAAAATATAAGTACTTTAATTTTGAGATTAATAAAAAATTTCTATTTTTATTGTCGCAAAACAAGACAAGCAAAACAAAACTTAAAAATATTACGACTATGAAAGTATTTCAGGCAAACGATATTAAAAACTTAGTGCTTATCGGAAGCACAAAATCAGGAAAAACCACCCTGGCCGAAACCATGATGTTTGAAGGAGGAGTGATTAAGCGTAGGGGTACAGTGGAGGAAAAAAATACCATTTCCGATTATCATGAAATAGAACACGATAGAGGCAATTCGGTTTATGCTACTTCCTTACATACCGAATGGAGAGGCACCAAACTCAACATTATTGATACACCAGGTTTTGACGATTTTATTGGGGAAGTAGTCTCCTCCATGCGTGTTGCCGATACTTGTATAATGCTAATAAATGCCAAAAATGGCGTAGAGGTTGGTACAGAATTGCATTGGAATCACATCCAGCATTATAAAAAACCAATGCTTCTGGCCATCAATGCAGTTGATCATTCCCAGGCCGATTTTGATTCTGCTATTGTTGGAATGAAAGAAAGTTTCGGCAATGGGGTAACCATTATGCAATATCCAGTAAACCAAGGGGATGGTTTCAACAAAATAATTGATTTACTGAAAATGGTTATGTATGAGTTTCCAGAGGGAGGAGGAAAGCCTGCCAAGCACCCAATTCCAGAAGAAGAAAAAGAAAAAGCAGACAAACTGCACAATGAACTGGTAGAAAAAGCGGCCGAAAATGATGATGATTTAATGGAACTTTATTTTGATAAAGGAGAATTAGATGAAGATGAAATGCGAAAAGGACTTAGAATTGGCATGATGAAAAATGATGTGTATCCTGTTTTCTGTCTTTCGGCAAAACACAATATGGGGAGTGGAAGAATGATGGGATTTATTTCCAATGTATGCCCATCTGCTGCTGATATGCCAGCCGAACAATCCAAAAAAGGGGCTGATATTGTTTGCAGTTCTGATGGACCACTTTCCCTTTTTATTTTCAAAACAGTAATTGAACCACATTTGGGGGTTTTGTCTTTTTTCAAGGTAACTTCAGGTGTGCTTGAAACTGGAAAAGATTTGGTAAATCAGCAAACAGGAAATACCGAAAGAATAAATCAGTTGCAAGTAATGGATGGCAACAAAAGAAATCCGGTGGATAAAATTTATGCTGGCGATATTGGCACAACCCTGAAATTAAAATCGACTAAAACCAACCATACTCTTCACGAAAAAGGGGAAGATTTTGCTATTAGTCCTATCGAATTTCCTGAACCAAGAGTTACCATGGCAATAGTAGTGGAAGATGAGGCAAATGAAGAAAAAGTAAGTGAAGCGCTTGATGATATCCAAAGAGAAGACCCAACCATTAAAGTATTTTATGCAAAGGAATTAAAGCAACTCATTATTCAAGGGCAAGGCGAATTACACCTTTCACTGGTAAAATGGCGATTAAAGCACTTATACAAATTGGTAATAGATTACAAACAACCAAAAATATCTTATCGAGAAACTATTCGCACTTCTGCACTTGCCAATTACCAACACAAAAAACAATCAGGTGGTGCTGGGCAGTTTGGGGAGGTTTACATCAAAATAGAGCCATTTAAAGAAGGCATGGCCGAACCCACCGATTATAAAGTCAGAAAAAAGGAGGAAGTAGAACTAGATTGGGGCGGAAAGTTGGTTTTCTATAATTGTATAGTAGGTGGCGTTATTGATGAAAGATACATTCCTGCCGTGCAAAAAGGTATTTTGGAATTAATGAATGAAGGCCCATTAACCAAATCTTACATCAGAGATGTTAGAGTAATGCTCTATGATGGAAAAATGCATCCGGTAGATTCCAATGATATCTCCTTTAAAATTGCTGGAAAAATGGCATTCCGTGAAGCTTTTTTAAATGCAAAACCAAAACTAATGGAGCCAGTTCAGGAATTAGAGGTAATGGTGCCAGAAGACTTGATGGGAGATGTAATGACCGATTTGCAAGGGAGGCGCTCGGTAGTGTTGGGGATGGAGGCCAAAGGGCATTATCAGATAATTAAAGCCAAAACACCTTTGGCTGAGCTGGACAGATATTCCACTGCATTGTTATCCATTACGCAAGGAAAAGGCAGTTTTACCAGCCGATTTAGCGAATACGCAATTGTCCCAAATGATGTTCAAAGCAAATTGGTGGCCCAAAATTAACATTTTTTTAACAAAAAAATACACCTATTTTTAAGCTCAAAAATCAGAATAAAAGTGCCTTTTGGCACTTTTTTTTTCTTGCCCAAAAAGTTTATAGTAAAAAAAACAATTTTTCGTTTTCTGTTGTATTAATAAATTCATACATTTGCCGCCCATTTTAATAAGGATTAAAGTATAATATTTTATGCCAACGATACAACAACTAATAAGAAAAGGCCGACAAAAGCTAGTTAAAAAAAGCAAGTCCTTAGCCTTGGGTAGCAGCCCTCAAAGAAGAGGAGTTTGTACTAGGGTTTATACCACAACCCCTAAAAAACCAAACTCTGCACTAAGGAAAGTAGCAAGGGTTCGTCTTACTAATGGAAATGAAGTAAACGCTTACATAGGTGGTGAGGGCCATGCATTGCAAGAGCACTCTATTGTGCTTGTAAGAGGTGGCAGAGTAAAAGATTTACCAGGAGTTCGGTATCATATCGTAAGAGGCGCATTAGATACTACAGGGGTGGATGGAAGAACACAAAGAAGATCAAAATACGGAACTAAAAGGCCGAAAAAATAATTTACTATTTTAACAAATGAGAAAAGGAAGAGCTAAAAAAAGAATTCTATTACCAGATCCAAAGTTTGGAAACACCTTAATCACAAGGTTTGTAAATAACTTGATGTTTGATGGCAGAAAAAATACTGCTTATCAAATTTTTTATGATGCAATGGATATTATATCAACCAAAGTAACAGAGGAAGAAGCAGTTGCAGTTTGGGAAAAAGCATTAGAAAATATAATGCCTGCTGTTGAGGTAAGAAGCAGAAGGATTGGAGGGGCAACATTTCAAATCCCTCAACCTGTAAGAGATGACAGAAAAATTTCATTAGGAATGAAATGGATGATTGGCTTTACAAGAAAAAGGAATGAAAAAACAATGTGCGAGAGATTGGCAGGTGAGATATTAGCTGCTTACAAAGAAGAAGGGGCTACATTTAAAAAGAAACAAGACACCCACAGAATGGCAGAAGCTAATAAAGCATTCGCTCATTTCAGGTTTTAAATTGATTAATTAAAAATGGCTAAACAGGATTTAACATATACTCGAAACATTGGCATCATGGCACACATTGATGCCGGTAAAACCACTACTACCGAAAGAATCTTGTATTATACAGGAATTTCGCATAAAATTGGTGAGGTGCATGATGGTGCCGCTACTATGGATTGGATGGAACAAGAGCAAGAAAGAGGAATTACCATTACCTCTGCAGCTACTACTACTTTCTGGGAATACAGAGGAAATGAGTATAAAATGAACATCATTGATACTCCAGGCCATGTGGATTTTACCGTTGAGGTAGAGCGTTCACTTAGAGTATTGGATGGTGCGGTTGCACTTTTTTGTGCGGTTGGCGGTGTGGAGCCACAATCAGAAACTGTGTGGAGACAAGCAGATAAATACAATGTGCCAAGAATAGGTTTTGTAAATAAAATGGACCGTTCTGGTGCCGACTTTTTTGAAGCGGTAAGCCAGATAAGAGAACGTTTAGGAGCAAATCCTGTTCCTTTGCAAGTTCCTATCGGTTCGGAAGAAGATTTCAGAGGAGTTGTTGATTTAATCAATAATAAAGCAATCGTTTGGAATGAAGAGGATATGGGAATGACTTTTAAAGAAATTGATATTCCTGAAGATTTGAAAGATACAGTGGAAGAGTGGAGAGGTAAATTAGTAGAAGCTGTTGCTGAACAAGATGATACACTATTAGAAAAATATTTTGAGGATGCAGAATCCATTACAGAAGATGAATTGATGAATGCAATTCGAAAAGCTACTATTGCTATGGATATTACGCCAATACTTTGCGGTTCTGCTTTTAAAAACAAAGGAGTTCAAACTATGCTGGATGCGGTTATGTCCTATCTTCCTAGCCCACTGGATGTTGGAGCTGTTGAAGGAGTTCATCCGGATACTGATGGAGTGGAAACAAGAGATCCTGATGCTAATGCACCAATGTCAGCTTTGGCATTTAAAATTGCTACCGATCCTTATGTTGGTCGTTTATGTTTTTTAAGAATGTATTCTGGTAAATTAGATGCGGGTTCTTATGTGATGAATTCCAGAACGAACAAAAAAGAAAGAATTTCAAGAATTTTTCAAATGCACTCCAACAAACAAAATGCTATTGATAGTATAGAAGCTGGTGATATAGGAGCAGCAGTTGGATTTAAAGATATCAGAACTGGTGATACTTTATATCAGGATAAGCCAATTACATTGGAATCCATGACTTTCCCAGATCCTGTAATTGGGGTTGCTATTGAACCAAAAACGCAAGCGGATGTAGATAAATTGGGTATCGCCTTGGGTAAATTGGCTGAGGAAGATCCTACTTTTACAATCCGAACAGATCAAGATTCTAACCAGACTATTATTTCTGGGATGGGCGAGCTTCACTTAGAAATCATTTTAGATAGATTAAAAAGAGAATTTAAAGTAGAATGTAATCAAGGGGCTCCAGAAGTGTCCTATAAAGAAACGATTACAACCTCAATAACAACAAGAGAAATTTACAAAAAACAATCGGGTGGTAGAGGTAAATTTGCCGATATTCAATTTGAATTATCGCCAGTAGATGCTGATTTTGAAGGAGAGGGCTTACAATTTGTAAACGAAATAAAAGGTGGAAATATTCCAAGAGAATTTATCCCATCAGTGCAGAAAGGTTTTGAGATGGCTATGCAAAATGGCGTTTTAGCAGGTTATCCTATCGATACCATGAAGGTAAGATTATTTGATGGGTCTTATCATGATGTAGATTCAGATTCTTTATCGTTTGAGATATGCGCTAAAATTGCTTTTAAAGGGGCATGTAAGCAAGCAAAACCTGTATTGCTTGAGCCAATTATGAAATTAGAAGTAGTAACTCCGGAAGCAAATACAGGTGATGTAGTTGCCGATTTGAACAGAAGAAGAGGACAATTGGAAGGTATGGATTCCAGAGCGGGCGCACAAGTAGTAAATGCAAAAGTGCCTCTTTCTGAAATGTTTGGTTATGTAACTGCTTTAAGAACCATTACATCTGGGCGTGCAACTTCAACCATGGAGTTTGCTGAATATCAGCCAGCACCAAAAAATATTGCAGAAGCAGTTATTGAAAAAATTAAAGGAACAGTACTACAAAACTAAATATATGTCGCAAAGAATTAGAATAAAACTAAAATCATTTGATCACACGCTTGTTGATCAATCAGCTGCAAAAATTGCAAAAACAGTAAAAAATTCAGGTGCCATAGTTAGTGGTCCAATTCCACTTCCAACGCACAAACAGATTTATACCGTTTTGCGTTCTCCTCATGTGAACAAACAATCCAGAGAGCAGTTTCAGCTTTCAGACCATAAAAGATTGATGGACATATATAGCTCATCTTCCAAAACGATTGATGCGCTAATGAAATTAGAACTTCCGAGTGGAGTTCATGTAGAAATTAAAGTAATTTAAAAAAAGAAAAGATGCCAGGTTTAATAGGTAAAAAAATAGGAATGACAAGTATCTTTAATGAGGAAGGGAAAAATATTCCTTGTACTATCATTCAGGCAGGACCTTGTGTGGTTACTCAGTTAAAAACAGAGGAAGTAGATGGTTATACTGCTGTGCAACTCGCTTTTGATGAGCAAAAAGAAAGAAGAATGACAAAAGCGCTTGCTGGGCATTTCCAAAAAGCAAAAACTACACCAAAAAGAAAATTGGTAGAATTTGAAATGCCTGAGGAGGAAGTAAATTTAGGAGATACCATTACTGTTGATATTTTAGAAGAAGGATCTTTTGTAACGGTCGCAGGGACATCTAAAGGTAAAGGGTTTCAAGGGGTTGTGAAAAGACATGGTTTTAAGGGGGTAAATGATGCAACTCACGGCCAGCATAACAGACAAAGGCATCCTGGTTCTATTGGTGCGGCATCTTATCCTGCACGAGTATTCAAAGGAATGCGAATGGGCGGACAAATGGGAAATGCTAGGGTTAAAGTGGAGAATTTGCAAGTGCTGAAAGTAATGCCAGAGAAAAACATTGTTTTAGTAAAAGGAGCTGTTCCGGGCGCTAATAATTCGTATGTAATAATTGAGAAATAATGAAAGTAGTAGTACATAATATAAAAGGAAAAGAGACATCAAAAAAAGTAGATTTGAAAAAGGATATTTTTGGTATTGAGCCAAATGATCATGCTATTTATTTGGATGTAAAACAATACTTGGTAAACCAAAGATCAGGAACAAGCAAAACCAAAGAAAGAGGAGAAATTACCGGAAGCCGCAGGAAAATTAGAAAACAAAAAGGGAGTGGTATGGCAAGGGTTGGGGATATTAAGAATCCTATTTTTAGAGGTGGGGGTAGAATTTTTGGTCCAAAACCAAGAGACTATGATTCCAAACTAAATAAAAAAGTAAAACGATTAGCCAGAAAATCAGCACTCACATATAAGGCAAAAGATAATAACATCATTGTTTTAGAAGATTTCACTTTTGATACCCCTAAAACAAAAGATTATTTGAATATTTTGAATAATTTGGAACAAGCAAATAGCAAAACTTTAATGGTTCTTCCTGAAGCAAATGCTAATATTGTTTTGTCTTCCAATAATTTGAAAAAAGCAAAAGTAGTTATGGCTTCTAATCTTTGCACTTACGATATTATGAATGCCAATACCTTGCTAATTTTGGAAGGATCGGTAAAAGAAATTGAAGAAACTTTAAATAAATAAAATGAGTATTTTAATAAAACCAATAATTACTGAAAAAATGACTGAACAAGGAGAAAAGTTCAATCGTTTTGGTTTTGTTGTAGACAGAAATGCCAACAAGATAGAGATAAAAAAGGAAGTGGAAAAGGCCTATAATGTTACTGTCGATAGTGTAAAAACCATGGTTTGTATTGGTAAAAAAAGAATGAGGGGGACAAAATCGGGCCAGATAATAGGGGAAACTAAAACTTACAAAAAAGCGATTGTACAATTAGCAGATGGTGATACAATCGATTTTTATAGCAATATTTAAACAAAATGGCAGTACGAAAATTAAAACCAACAACACCAGGGCAAAGGCACAGAATTGTGCTTTCCTATGATACAATTACCACGTCAACTCCTGAAAAAAGCTTGCTAAAAAAGTATAAAAAAACAGGAGGTAGAAACGATAGAGGTAAAATGACAATCCAACATGTTGGTGGTGGACATAAAAGAAGATATAGATTAGTTGATTTTAAAAGAGAAAAGTTTGGCGTTCCTGCTAGGGTTGCTACCATTGAGTATGATCCGAACAGAACTGCCAACATTGCGCTTTTACATTATGCTGATGGAGAGAAAAGATATATTATTGCTCCTCATGGTTTAACGGTAGGAACGGAAGTTGTTTCAGGTAAAGGATCTCCAATTGAAATAGGAAATGCATTGCCTCTTAGCGAAATTCCTCTTGGTAC
>Ga0208748_1001342_pt1 | contig 11274 bp, 9 predicted proteins | sample Knorr_S7_td_Bott_FD_185599 | JGI IMG/M metagenome (GOLD analysis project Ga0208748, IMG submission 185599) | Marine microbial communities from Southern Atlantic Ocean transect - Knorr_S7_td_Bottom_ad_4513_LV_A (SPAdes) (version 2) | ecosystem: Environmental > Aquatic > Marine > Oceanic | place... | reverse complement strand
AAACCTATTTATGGAAAAAAATTCAAATTATAAAACCAGAATGCTTTTACAAATACATGATGAATTAGTTTTTGAAACTCCAAAAGATGAAATTGAAAAAATTATACCAATTATTAAAAAAAATATGTCAGACGTATCAAGTAGTGAACATCACCAATTTTCTATACCTCTTACTGTTGATATAAATTCAGGCAATAATTGGGGTGAAGCGCATTAATTGTTCTTATACTTGCCCAATTTGTGACAATTTAGTATTTCTATATAGAGCGTATTTTAAATTATGAGTTACACAATCGCATTAGTAGATGATGACAGAAACATACTTACCAGCATAAGTATGGCTTTAGAAAATGAGGGGTTTAGGGTTCAAACATATATTGATGCAGAAAATGCATTAGTTGGTATTAGTAGAAATCCTCCAGATTTAGCAGTGATAGATATTAAAATGCCCAGAATGGATGGAGAAGAATTGCTTAGAAGATTAAGAAAAAAAACCACAATACCAATATTATTTTTGACTTCTAAAGATGAGGAAGTTGATGAATTGTTAGGTTTAAAACTTGGAGCAGATGATTTTATTAAAAAATCTGGAGGATTTTCTATTAAAGTGCTTATTGAAAGAATAAGAGTCCAATTAAGAAAAAAAGCAACTAACATTGATGAATCAAAAAATATTATCAAACATGGAAAACTTGTTCTAGACTCTTCACAACTTGAATGTGAGTGGAATGGCAAGTTTCTTCCAGAAAAACTTACAACAACAGAATTTTTGATAGTAAAAGAGCTTGCAAAAAGACCAGGAATAATCAAAGAGAGAGCTCAGTTAATGGACATAGCATACAAAGATAATAACGATATAGAAGACAGAACTATAGATAGTCATGTTAAAAGGATTAGAAAAAAATTTAAGAAAGTGGATCAAAATTTTTCAGCAATCGAAACAAGATATGGTAGTGGATATAGGTGGAATGTTAGTTAATGAAATCTAATTTTTTTAGTTCTAGCTCGATACTAAAAAAATTTTTAATTTTTAATTTAATTGTTTTTTTAGTTTTGGGTATTTTTACGTATTTGTATCTTGATGCCATAAAACCTAATTTAGTAAAAAATAGATCTGATCAACATGCAAGGATTATAAATAACACATCTGATCATATTAATAGGTTAAAGATTGAATTTACCAAAGAAAGTGCTACAAAATTTTTATTAGATGCGAGATTTTTATTTCAGAATTTAGATCGTGTTCAATTGTATGATTTAAATTCTAATTTATTGGCAGATACGGATACTTTAGATTTAGCTCAAGATATTTTTGTCATAAGTCAAGATGTTCAAGAAACGCCAATTGATAAATCTGATGAAAATATAAATATTAGCGAAAGTCCAAAGACTACTCAAGCGACAACTTTTAATACTGAAAGTTATGTTAAAAAGTATGCTGAACAAAAAAATATTAGTGATAAATTAGTAATTGGCGAAGCAATCAACAATAACTTTTATGTTATGACTATAAATTCGGTTAAGTTAGATGGAAAAAATAAAGGTTATATTATTGTTTCAGAAATTGCGAACGATATATTAGTAGCCGTAGAAGAAAGAAAAAATTTTATATTAAGAACAGTTTTTTCAGTAGCGCTTGTTATTTTAATCTTCTCTGTTTTTTTAAACAAATATATTTTAAAACCGATAAGATCTTTGGTTCTCTACACCAGAGCAATTAAGGAAAAGGATGTAAAAATAGAGAAGCATAAAAAATATTTGCTTAGAGAAGACGAGGTGGGTCAACTTTCCAGATCTTTAAATGAAATGACGGAGGATCTTTATAAAAGGATAGATATAGCTGAAACATTTTCTTCGGATTTGGCACACGAAATAAGGAATCCACTGACATCTTTGAAGGGTGCTTCTGAAGTTTTAGAGAATACTTCCGTTAACGAAAAAAGAAAAAAATTAATAAAAATTATAAGTCATGATGTAGAAAGAATTGAAAGATTAATTACAGATTACTCTCAAATGTTAAAAGATGAAGCTTCTTTGTCTAGAGCAAAAATGGTAAAAATTGATCTGTCAAATGTAGTAGATTCTGTGGTTGAAGATTTTAATAGCAATTTATTGAACTCAAATAAAAATATTAAAATAAATATAAATAATTCTAATCTGAATGGGTCTAAGCTCAATGTTTTAGGAGTAGAAAGTAAACTTGAACAAATTGTAGCAAATCTTTTGGATAATGCTATTTCCTTTAGCCCATCTAACAGCAAAATATCAATTATCTGTGATATTAAAAAAAAAGATGCACAATTAATTATTGAAGACGAAGGTCCTGGTTTTAACGAAAAAAACATTCACAAAGTTTTTAATAGATTTTACACTAATAGACCTGAAAAATTTGGAGAACATTCTGGTTTAGGATTAAACATTGTTAAAAATATTATAGAACTTCACGGAGGTTCAATAGTAGTTTCCAATCAGAATGGTAACAAAAAAGGTGCAAGAATTGAAGTACTCTTGCCGACGTGTAAATAATTAAAACTGATCAATAAGTTGATAATTTTATACTAACTTGTTAAATAGATGCAAATTATGTCAGAAGATTTTAAGGTAAAAGATATTAATCAAGCAGATTTTGGACGAAAAGAAATTTCAATAGCTGAAAGTGAAATGCCTGGTTTGATGGCGTTACGTAAAGAATTTAAAGGGAAGAAACCACTCAAAGGAGCTAGAATTTTGGGATGCTTGCACATGACAATACAGACTGCAGTTTTAATTGAAACGCTTGTTGAAATAGGAGCTGATGTTAGATGGTCTTCATGTAATATTTTCTCAACTCAAGATCATGCGGCTGCAGCAATCGCTAAAAGAGGTATTCCTGTTTATGCTTGGAAAGGAGAAACCGAAGAGGAATATATTTGGTGTATAAAACAAACAATAGAAGGAAAAAAAGATTGGAAGCCTAATATGTTATTAGATGATGGAGGTGATCTTACTGCAATAATGCATAAAGATTATAAAGACCTTCTTAAGTTTGTTAAGGGACTTTCAGAAGAAACTACAACAGGAATAAAGGCTTTAAAAAAAATGGAAGCAGAAAAAAAACTTTTAGTCCCAGCTATAAATGTTAACGACTCTGTAACTAAATCTAAATTTGATAATTTATATGGATGTAGAGAAAGTTTAGTTGACGGAATAAAAAGAGCTACTGATGTAATGATGTCTGGTAAAATGGCTATAGTTGCTGGATTTGGTGACGTAGGTAAAGGAAGCGCCGCTTCATTGAGGCAAAGCGGGGCTAGGGTAAAGGTAACTGAAGCAGATCCAATTTGTGCTCTGCAAGCTGCTATGGAGGGCTATGAAGTTGTTTTGATGGAAGAAGCAATAGCTGATGCTGATATAGTTGTAACAGCCACAGGTAACAAAGATATTGTTACAGTTGACCATATGAGAAAAATGAAAGATCGTTCTATACTTTGTAACATTGGCCATTTTGATAAAGAAATTCAGGTTGAAGCTCTTAGAAATTACAAATGGACTGAAATTAAACCTCAGGTTCATGAAATAGAGTTTCCAGACAAAAAACGAGTATTGCTTTTAGCTGAAGGAAGACTGGTTAATCTAGGGTGTGCAACAGGTCATCCAAGTTTTGTTATGAGCGCTTCATTTACTAATCAAGTAATTGCACAAATGGAGCTTTGGAAAAATTCTGAAAAATACGAAAAAAAAATTTATGTTTTACCTAAACATTTGGATGAAAAAGTCGCGATGCTTCATTTAAATAAAGTTGGAGCCAAACTAACAAAACTTTCAAAGGGTCAGGCCGATTATATAAGTGTTGATGTTAATGGCCCATTTAAATCTGATAGCTATCGCTACTAGTTAGTAGTAGATGCAATTAAAATCCTTAGAAGATACCCAAAATTTTTCAAAGAATATTTCTAAAATAATAAGTGCGGGTGATATAATTTTTCTTTATGGTGAAATTGGTGTTGGGAAAACAACATTTGTGCGGTTTTTTATTAATCACCTAGAAAGCAAAAATGGAGTAAAAAATAGCGATGTATTGAGTCCAACATTCAATATAGTTTATGATTATGATGTTGGGAATTTAAAAATTCTCCATTATGACCTATACAGACTAAAAAATTATAAAGATATTTCTCAATTAGGTATGTTTGAAAGTTCAAATGATAGTATTAAAATTGTAGAATGGCCTGAATTAATTGAGTCAAAACCAAAGGATAGAGTAGATATTCAATTTCAATATTCAAAATTAATAGATTCTAGAAAAGTTAAAATTGCTGGGTTTGGAAAATGGAAAGATTATAAATTCAATGGAATCTAAAATACTGCCAATTGCAGGAGATGCTTCATTTAGAACATTTTATAGATTTATCTCAAACAAAAGCAGTAAAATTATTGTTTTTGCAAAAAAAGAAAAATACAAAAATTTAATTATATATTCAGCAATCAATAAGTTTTTGAGAGCTAATAAAATATTGGCTCCCAAGCTTTATGCATACAATTATCCCAAGGGTATTATTGTTATTGAAGATTTTGGAGATTTATCCTTTTATAAGGTGTTGCTGAAAAGAAAAAATAAATTAGTAATTTATAAAAAACTTGTAGATTTACTTATAAAAATTCAAAAAATAAAACCAAAATCGAAAATAAAAAGCATTAATAATAGATCGCATGTAATGAATAAATATTCTAATAAATATTTATTTAAAGAATCAGATTTATTTTTTGATTGGTATTTACCTTTGTTGTTAAGTAAAAAAAAAGTCTTAAATATTAAAATAAAATCAGAAAAGATTTTATCTAAAATATATAACAAGTTGAATTTTTCCAATTCTTACTTCGTACATAGAGATTATCACGTTCACAATCTAATGAAAGTTGATAAAAAAATAGGAGTAATAGATAGCCAGGATGCTTTGATTGGAAATCCTGCTTATGATTTGGTTTCATTAATTGACGATGTAAGAATAAAAACTCCTACGAAATTAAAAAATCAAATCTATAGTTATTATTTAAAAAAAACCTCAAAAATTTACAGAATTAATTCACAAAAATTTTTAGAAGATTTTAACATACTGTCAGTTCAGAGGAGTTTAAAAATAATAGGTATTTTTTCAAGACTTTTTAAAAGAGACAAAAAAAAACAATATTTAACGCTTATACCTTATACTTGGCGATTATTAAAAATGAGAATGAATTCAGAAGTTTTTTTAGAACTAAAAAAAATTCTTGATAGTAATATTCCCGAAAAATTTAGAAAAAAAATTATACTTAGATGAAAATACCAGTTCTTTTCCCAAAAATTTTTGATTACCCGTTTACTTACAAAAGTGAAATTTCTGAAACGTTAAATTCAGGTGATTTTGTAAAAGCTCCATTTGGCTTAAATGAAATCACCGGAGTAGTTTGGCCATATGAGCAAAAAACTGAAAAACAATTTAAAATAAAAAAAATTTCTAAAAAAATAAATGTAAAAAATTTAAATTCTTCAATGATTAAATTTATATCTTGGTTTTCAAAATATAATTTAGTGCCTTTAGGCATGTCTCTTAAAATGTGCTTATTAAACAAAGATGTAGTTGAGAAAGATTTTAATAAAGAATTTGTTAAATTTAAGGTCAAGAAGAGTAAAAACAAATTTTTATTAAATGCAGAGCAAAAAAAATCACTGATTTTTATGAAAAGTATTGGAAATAATTATAATGTTACTGTACTTGAGGGTGTTGCTGGATCAGGAAAGACTCTAGTTTATTTTGAAAGAGTTAAAGATCTTATCAACAAAGGATTTCAAGCATTAATATTACTTCCTGAAATTGCTTTAACAAATCAATTTAGTAGACGATTTCAAGAATTTTTTGGTGCTGAGCCAGCAATTTGGCATTCAGGAACTACAAAAAAAAATAAATCTATAATTTGGAAAGGTATAACAGAAGGAAAAATTAAAATAGTAATTGGAGCAAGATCATCTCTTTTCTTGCCATTTAAAAATTTAGGAATAATTGTTGTCGATGAAGAACATGACGTATCTTACAAACAAGACGAGGGAGTTTCTTACAACGCAAGAGATATGGCAATTACAAGGGCTTCACTAGAAAATATTCCTATAAATTTAGTAACTTCGATTCCTTCTATAGAAACATACAATAATATTGTTAACAAAAAGTATCATATAACTAAACTAGAAAAGAGATATAGAGAAGCATCTTTGCCAAATATTGAAATTATAAATTTACATTCTGAAGTTTTAAATAAAGGATCTTGGATAGCAAATAAAACAATAAGTAAAGTTGATCAGTATTTAGATAAAGGAGATCAAGTATTATTTTTTTTAAATCGAAGAGGTTATGCTCCTTTTGTAATTTGTAAAAAATGTGGATATAAATTTGAATGCCCAAATTGTGCAGTAAACTTAAATTTTCATAAAAAATTCAACAAATTACTTTGTCATTATTGTGGTCACAAATCTTCATTATCAAGAGTTTGTAAAGATAATAAAAAATGTGATTTATTATTTTGTGGACCCGGTGTGGAAAGAATTTTTTCTGAGTTAGAAAAAATATATCCAAATAAAAAAATAGCAATATTTTCTAGTGACACTTTAAAAAAAAACAAAATTACTAATACACTTTTGAAAAAAGTTGAAAAAAATAAAATTGATATTTTGGTAGGAACTCAATTATTATCAAAAGGTTTTCATTTTCCAAAATTAAATTGTATTGTTGTTGTCGATAGTGATTTTTCATCTCACGGATATGATCTCAGATCTGCAGAAAAGAATATTCAACTATACCATCAATTAGCCGGAAGAGCGGGAAGAGAAAGCAATACATCAACGATTTACTTTCAAACTTACACACCTGATGATGAAGTCCTTTTAAATATATCCAAAAATGATCCACACGCATTTCTACAAAAAGAACTTTTATTAAGAAAGGAAAAGAAACTTCCTCCATTTTATCGACTTATATCTTTGATTATATCTGGAAAAAACGAACGTCTAATTATGAAATTTGCAATAAGCGTCAAATCAAAACTTCCTAAAATAAATGAGGTAAATGTTTTAGGCCCTGTTCTTGCACCAATTACTAAATTAAAAAAAAAATATAGATGTAGAATTTTGATAAGATATCCAAAAAATTTATTTATACAGAAATATTTGTCTAAGTCGCTGAATAAAATTAAAATAGCATCTGGAATAAAACTAGAGGTTGATGTCGATCCGATTAATTTCAGTTAAACAGAGGATTTATTAGTCTTGAAAAGACAAAAAGATACAATAGAAAATGTTGAATTTACTAATATAATCTCATACAAAACGATTCTTTTAGGAGCAAACATTGAGTTCAAAATCAACATTTTCAAATTCCACATCGAAAAGTTATGCGCTAGCTCTTTATGAGCTTGCAAAAGAAAATTCTGAGTTAAATAAAGTTGAGGATGAAATGAATGGCCTTAAGGCATTATTAAGTGAAAGTTCTGATTTTAAAGAAATGATTTTAAATCCAACAGTGACAAAAGAAGAAAAAAATAAAGTAATTATTAAAATAGTTGATCAATATGGCTTTTGTCAAACGCTTAAAAAATTTTTGGGCTTTCTAGCTACTAAAAATAGATTGTTCTTTTTAAACCAAATTATTGATAGTTTTTTAGACCTTGTATCAAGCAGCAAGGGAGAACTAAAAGCAAAACTTTTATCTTCAAAAGAGTTGTCAAAAGCGGAACTAGAAAAAATTCGCAATGAATTGTCTAAAGATTTCCATTCTCCAATCAAGATAGATTATAAGCATGACCCAGATTTGATAGCTGGAATAGTTATTCAGGTTGGAAGTGTAATGGTTGATACTTCGATAAAAAGTAAATTAAGACAATTACAAAAAGTTATGATCGAGGCATAATATGCAAATTAATCCATCAGAAGTAACAAAAATTTTAAAAGAACAGATTAAAAAGTTTGGAGAAAAAGCCGAGGTCTCTGAAGTTGGCCAGGTGCTTTCAGTTGGAGATGGTATTGCTAGAGTTTATGGTTTGGACAACGTGCAGGCTGGTGAAATGGTTGAATTTTCTGCTGGACTAAAGGGTATGGCTCTAAACTTAGAAAGTGACAACGTTGGCGTTGTTATTTTTGGAGACGACAGTTCAATTAAAGAAGGTGATATTGTTAAAAGAACAGGAGCTATCGTAGACGCGCCTGTGGGAAAAAAATTATTAGGTAGAGTTGTTGATGGTTTAGGAAATCCTATAGATGGAAAAAAGGAACTTGACAAAAAATTAGAAAGAAGAAGAGTTGAAGTAAAAGCTCCAGGAATAATTCCAAGACAATCTGTTAATCAGCCAATGCAAACTGGACTTAAAGCTTTAGACACCTTGATTCCGATTGGACGAGGACAGAGAGAGTTAATTATTGGTGATAGACAAACGGGAAAGACAGCCATAGCTATTGATACAATTATTAACCAAAAAGAAATAAATAAATCTGGTGAAGAGAAAAATAAACTTTATTGTATTTATGTTGCAATTGGACAAAAACGATCAACTGTTGCTCAGATAGTTAAGACATTAGAAGATGCAGGTGCCATGGAGTATACAATTATTGTTGCGGCAACAGCATCTGATCCCGCTCCGCTTCAATTTTTAGCACCCTATACCGGTTGTACCATGGGCGAATATTTTAGAGACAACGGTATGCATGCATTAATTATTTATGATGATCTATCCAAACATGCTGTAGCTTACAGACAAATGTCACTTTTATTGAGAAGACCTCCGGGAAGAGAGGCTTATCCTGGTGATGTTTTTTATTTACATAGTAGATTGCTTGAAAGAGCTGCAAAGCTCAACGAAAACAAAGGTGGCGGATCTCTTACAGCATTACCAATAATTGAAACACAAGCAGGTGATATTTCTGCCTACATTCCAACTAATGTAATTTCAATTACTGATGGACAAATTTTTTTAGAAACTGAATTATTCAATCAAGGTATACGACCAGCTGTTAATGTTGGATTATCGGTTTCGAGGGTGGGGTCAGCAGCTCAAACCAAAGCTATGAAAAAAGTTGCTGGTTCAATAAAATTGGAATTAGCACAGTACAGAGAAATGGCAGCATTTGCTCAGTTTGGTTCAGATCTGGATGCTACAACACAAAAATTATTAAACAGAGGATCAAAACTAACTGAGCTTTTAAAACAAGATCAATATTCTCCAATGACAGTTGCACAGCAAGTAATAGCAGTTTTTTCTGGGGTAAGAGGTTTTTTAGATAAAGTGGAGTTAAGTAAAATTAAAAATCTAGAAAAACAGGTTTATGAAAAAGTTAAATCTTCAAACCCAGAAATTATAGATGACATTAATAATACTGGCAAATTAGATGAAGAAATAGAAAAAAAATTAACATCAATCATCGAGCAATTTCAAAAAAAAGGCAATAAGTAGAATTTTATGCCAAGTTTAGATGATTTAAAAAAAAGAATTAAAAGCGTCAAATCTACCCAGAAAATTACTAAAGCTATGAAAATGGTAGCTGCAGCTAAGCTAAGAAGAGCTCAGGAAAGTGCTGAGAAAGGAAGACCTTTTTCAGAAAAAATGAATAATGTAATTCTTAATTTAAGTAACTCAATTTATGATAAAGACAGTGCATCAAAGTTCTTGGTTGGTACAGGAAAGGATACTACGCATTTATGTGTGGTGATCACTGCAGATAGAGGGCTTTGTGGCGGATTTAATACAAATATATGTAGAAAAGCCAGAAACTATTTTGAAAAAATTTTAAAAGAAGGAAAAATATTAAAAATTTTTACAGTTGGCTCCAAAGGACATGACCAACTAAAGAGGCTGTACGGTAAATATATTATTGAAAAAATGAATTTTAAGGGACTAAAAAAAATTACATATAAAGAAGCGGAAGATACTGGAAAAATTATTATAAAATTATTTAAGGAATCACAATTTGATGTGTGCAAAATTTTTTACAATAGATTTAAAAATGTTATTACACAAATTCCTCAAGAACAACAAATAGTACCAATTGAAAAACAAAAAGAAGTTAAAATGTCAGATAATTTTTATGAATTTGAACCTGAAGAAAATGAGATTTTAAACGATTTACTTCCAAGAAATATTTCTACTCAAATCTTTAAAGCGTTTCTTGAAAATGCTGCAAGTGAACAAGGTTCTAGGATGACAGCTATGGATAATGCAACACGAAATGCTGAAGATTTAGTGGACAGATTGACAATTAATTATAACAGAAGTAGACAAGCAGCAATTACCAAAGAACTTATTGAAATAATATCAGGAGCGGAAAGTTTATAAAAATGAGTAAAGGATTAGGAAAAATTACACAGGTTATAGGAGCGGTAGTTGATGTTCAATTTGAAGGTCAGTTGCCGGAAATTTTGACAGCGTTAGAATGTGATAACTCTGGAAATAGACTTGTACTAGAAGTTGCCCAACATTTGGGAGAAGCTACTGTTAGAACTATTGCTATGGATAGTACAGAGGGTCTAAAGAGAGGAAATGAAGTTACCGATACTGGTTCTCCAATTAAAGTACCAGTCGGGCCAGAAACACTAGGTAGAATAATAAACGTTATTGGAGAGCCTATTGATCAAAAAGGAAAAGTATCTACAAAAGAAAGATGGTCCATACATAGACCGGCTCCAAAATTTACGGATCAATCTACTGAAACAGAAATATTAGTTACGGGCATAAAAGTTGTCGATCTATTGGCTCCTTATGCTAAAGGAGGAAAGATAGGTCTGTTTGGAGGGGCGGGTGTAGGTAAAACGGTAATTATTATGGAATTAATTAATAATATTGCAAAGGCACACGGTGGTTTTTCAGTATTTGCTGGTGTTGGTGAAAGAACAAGGGAGGGAAATGATTTATATCACGAAATGATCGAGTCTGGTGTTATTAAATTAAATGGAAAAGGTTCGAAAGCTGCTCTGGTTTATGGACAAATGAACGAGCCACCCGGAGCGCGTGCCAGAGTCGGATTAAGTGGTTTAACACTTGCTGAATATTTTAGAGACAAAGAGGGTCAGGATGTTTTATTTTTTATTGATAATATATTTAGATTTACTCAAGCAGGATCAGAGGTGTCAGCTTTACTAGGAAGAATTCCATCAGCCGTAGGTTATCAACCAACCTTAGCTACTGATATGGGAAATTTACAAGAAAGAATCACAACTACAGATAAGGGTTCAATTACTTCTGTCCAAGCTATTTATGTTCCAGCGGATGATTTAACTGACC
>Ga0208748_1001324_pt1 | contig 11336 bp, 11 predicted proteins | sample Knorr_S7_td_Bott_FD_185599 | JGI IMG/M metagenome (GOLD analysis project Ga0208748, IMG submission 185599) | Marine microbial communities from Southern Atlantic Ocean transect - Knorr_S7_td_Bottom_ad_4513_LV_A (SPAdes) (version 2) | ecosystem: Environmental > Aquatic > Marine > Oceanic | place... | reverse complement strand
CAAAGGCAACCCCGATCCGTGCCGCGGTTCCGACGACCCGCCTCCATGGGGCCGACCCCTCCACGGCACACCATGCAAGCCAGGCCACCGGTCCGATGCCGACCAGCAGGAGTGAGCTGGCGTTCACGCCGCCGACCGTCAGGGTGACGAGCCCGAAGATCGCCGCATGACGCCAGCCCGGCGTCCGGAGGGCCCTCACCGTGAGGCCCATCAGCCACGGCAGGCCGGCCCACGGAAGCAGGATCACCGAGTGCCGATCCACGTAGTTGAGGAGGTAGGGGCTGAGCATGTAGGCCAGGGCCGAGACGAGCAGCGCTGCGCCCCGCCAGCCCAGCGTTCGAAGGAACCAGCGCATTCCGAGGCCGGCGGCCAGCAGCACGGAACCCAACCAGAGCCGCTGCGTGATCCAGTCGGGCAGGCCGATTGCCTCGCCCAACCAGAAGAACGGACCCACCGGCCACAGGTAGCCGATGTTCTGGTGGGTGACCGTCCCCATCGCCACCTCGGGCTGCCACATGTAGGGAGCACGCGCCAGGAGCCGACCGGGATCCAGGTACAGGTAGGCCTTCGTGTCGGCGGCCACGCGGCCCATGTCGTTGGCCAGGAGGGGCAGGTACGCCACCGCCGCCAGCACCAGGGTCTGTATCCGGTCCCGCCCGAGGGCTACGGCCCCACTCCTCATCGGCCGGACACCGTGGACGCAAGCACCCGGAAGGCCTCGGTGGCGGTGCGGTCCCAGTCGAATCGTGCCGCGAACGCAATGGCTCCGGCCGACAGGTCGGCCCGACGGCCCTTGTCCCCGGCGACCTCCACAAGGCCGGCCGCCAGGTCCGATGGCCCGGCCACCAGTAGACCCGACCGGCCATCCAGGACGGCGTCCCGGTGTCCGGCGATGTTGCAGACCACGGCCGGGGTGCCGCATGCCGCCGCTTCGGTGATCGTCATGCCCCAGCCTTCGCTTATGGAGGCGCTGGCCACGAGGGTCGCCCGGCGGTAGGCATCCAGGAGGGCTTCGTCGGTGACCCGGCCACGGAAGGACACCGATGGGGCGATGTCCAGATCCGTCACCAGACGCCGTAGTGAATCCTCCTCCGGGCCCTCGCCGATGACCTCCAGGCGAAGCCCGTGCACGGATCGGAGTGCTACGGCGAACGCCCTGATGAGTACGTCGACGCGTTTGGATGGCATGAGGCGTCCGACGCTGAGTACCAGCGGGGGCTGCTCAGGAGCGCCCCCCGGTTGGTAGCGGCGGTCGATACCGGGCTCGACGACGTGGACCCGATCGGGCCGATGGCCCAGCCCGGTGACCAGGCCCTCGGCCGAGGAGCGTGAGAGGGTCACGACGGGCGTGGATCGGTAGAACGGCGGAGCCAGCCGCCGTTCCAGCAGGGATCCCAACCGGGCCGGGGTGGGGGAGAGGACCAGGGGCCACATGGCGCTGTGGTCATGGTGCTGGATGACCATCCGTGGCCCACGGCCCCAGACCGGGGTGAGGAAGGGCATGCCGTTCCAGACCTCCACCAGGGCGTCCCGTTTCCCGTGTCGTCGGCGCAACTCGTCCAGGGCGGCCACGGCAAAGACCCGGTACCTGCCCGACCTCCTGACCACCTCGTAGCCGTCGCGGACCACCCGTTCGGGCATCCCGGCCACCGTCGAGGTGCGCAGTACAACCTCCAGGCCGGCTGTCGACCAGCGCTTCAGCACCTCGTGGGCGTGGAGCTCGGAACCGCCCGCCTCCGGATCCTCCAGGTCCCTCCAGGCCAGCACGTGGACCCGTCGGATGCCCGAGCCGGAGATCAACTCCTGCAGGTCCCCGTCGGGCAGGGCGGGGCGGTTCGCCGGGCGGCGCCGGTCATCTGACATGGCTGGCGAATCGTACCGGCCACCCCGCCACAGCCCGGGCCGCGGGTCGTCGGGTGGCAGACTCGTCGACGCCCATGCTGTTCCCGACGATCACCTTCGCCGTCTTCATGACCCTCGTGCTGGCGGTGCACACGGTGCTGCTGCATCGGCCGACTGCCTGGAAGGCGACGATGCTGCTGGCCAGCTACGCCTTCTACGGGTGGTGGGACTGGCGGTTCCTGTCCCTGATATGGATCTCCACCATCGTGGACTTCCTGGCCGGCCGAGCCATCCACGCCTCCTCGGATCCGGGTCGACGACGCCTCTACCTGTGGATCAGCCTCGGCACGAACCTCTCGATGCTGGGGTTCTTCAAGTACGCGGGCTTCTTCGTGGATTCCTTCGTGGGGATGCTGGGCGACCTGGGGATGGAGGTGTCGGCGGGACCCCTCGGGATAATCCTCCCGGTCGGGATCAGCTTCTACACCTTCCAGACGATGTCCTACTCCATCGACGTGCACCGACGAGTCCTGGAACCGACTGACAGCCTCCTGGACTTCGCCCTCTTCGTGGGCTTCTTCCCGCAGCTGGTGGCCGGTCCGATCGTGCGTGCCAGGGACTTCCTCTCGCAGCTGGCCACCAACGACCGATCACCGATCGACACGACCCGCGCCATACGCCTCATCCTTGGTGGCCTGTTCAAGAAGATGGTCCTTGCCGATGTCCTGGCGGCCAGCCTGGTAGACGGAGTCTTCGCCAACCCCGACGGCGCCACCGGCCTGGAGACCCTCCTGGCCATCTACGGATACGCACTCCAGATCTACGGCGACTTCAGCGGCTACAGCGACATCGCCATCGGTATCGCCCTGCTCCTGGGGTTCCGATTCCCGGTGAACTTCAACCAGCCCTACCGTGCGCTCAGCCTCAGCGACTTCTGGCGGCGATGGCACATCAGCCTGTCCTCCTGGTTGCGCGACTACCTGTACATCGGCCTCGGCGGCAACCGGCGGGGGAGGGCCCGGACGGCACGCAACCTGCTGGCCACCATGCTCCTGGGTGGCCTCTGGCATGGGGCCGGCTGGACGTTCATCCTCTGGGGCGCGATCCACGGAGTCGGCCTGGTGGTCGAACGGCGGATCGCCGAACGGTGGCCCTCCGATGAGACCGGCAGGGTGGGTCGCCTACTCCGATCCCTGGTGACCTTCCACCTCGTGTGCGCAGCCTGGGTGTTCTTCCGCTCGGTCGACGTGGAACGTGCCCTGGAGGTGTTCTCTGCACTGGGCGGGTCCTGGACATCGGTTCCCGGCCTGTCCGTAGGGGTGGTCCTGCTCCTCCTCCTGGGGCTCCTCACCCAGGTGGTCTCACCGGGCCGCCTCGACGGTCTCTGGGAGAAGGCGGGACGGCTTCCCCTGGTGGTCCAGGCAGCGGGGATCACGTTGGCCATCCTGTCGTTCGATGCCCTGGGACCGGACGGCGTGGCCCCGTTCATCTATTTTCGCTTCTGATCCCGGAACCGGGGCGCCCCGATCGCCGTGCGGCAGGCGCGTCCTCAGGAATCGGTCACCGTAGACGCAGGCGTGTTCTCAGGAATCGGTCGCCAGACGTGGGTCGGGCCCATGGTCGTTCTCGCCGCGGGTGCCCTCGGTTACCAGGAACACCAGGAGCACGATGCTGCCGACGAGGGGTATCAGGCCGATCAGGATCCACCAGGCGCTGCGGTTGGCGTCGTGCAGGCGTCGTACGAACACAGCCAGTCCGGGCAGGAAGGCCGCCAGCACGTAGGCGCCGACCAGCGCACCGGAGACTGCCCCCAGCACCAGGGTGACGAGGAAGTTGAACAGGAAGAAGTACCAGTACCCCCGCCGTCCGGTCCGGCCCCGGAAGTCCACGTAGTGGCGGAACCCCTCCAGGTACCACTGGATCGGGTTGGTCGCTTCATTGTCCTTCATCTCTTCATCCCATCGTCGTGCAGTGCAGCGGTTCGACCACGACGCTTATCCGCTTGTCCAGCGGTTCGGCGTGGTCCCGGGGGAAGGAGTCCTCGCCACGGTACTTGCGGGCCTGTGCATCCAGCACCTCCAGGGCCCCCTCGTGCTCGAAGGCCACGACACGACCGCGTACCTCCAGGTACCGCTCGTTGTCGGTCGGGTCGGTCGCAGACATGGCTACCCGGTCGTCGGCGCAGAGGTTGCGCCACTTCTGCCTACCCTCCAGGTGGGGGAACCGGATGTGGGTGCCGTCGAAGTCGGCCCAGACGGGAGAGACCTGGGGCTCGCCCGAAGGCCCGATGGTGGCCACGTGCCATACGGCTGGAAGGTCGAACAGGTCGCGGTGGCTCTCGGGGATCAGTGTCATGGAACGACGCTAACCAGTGGGTCAGGCCACGACGTCGCCAGAGCGGAGGGCCTCGATCTCGGCGTCCGTCCGTCCGATGCCACGCAGGAGGTCGTCGGTGTCCTGCCCCTTGGCCGATGCCCGAAGGCGCATCTCCACCGGCGTCTCCGAGAACCGGGCACCGGGCCGGGCCTGACGGACCGTGCCGGCCTCCGGATGCTCCCAGGTCACGACCGATCCGTTGTGCAGGACCTGCGGGTCGACCAGCACCTCCGGCTTCTCCAGGATCGGACCGCTGGGCACGTCTCCCTCGAGCAGCCCGGCGAGGGCGTCCGCGACCGACATCGAAGCAAAGGCCTCGGCCGTCATCTGTCCGTAGTCCAGAAGGTTCTGGGGGTCCTCGGCGAATCCCTCCAGGCAGTAGCGGGGATCCTCGCACCACTCCGGATGGCCCACGGCCCGGCTCACCCCGTGGACGTGGGCCGTGGATGCGGCGAAGTAGACGAGCTTGCCGTCCAGGCACTCCGTCAGCCGGTACACCTCGGCCAGGGTCAGACCGGGGGTGACACCGTCGCCGACCATCGTGAGGTCGACCATCGCATCGGACCAGAAGAAGAAGAGGGTGGCATCCAGCATCGGCACCTCCACGTGCTGGCCGCCGGCCCCCCGCTCGCGCGCCAACAGGGCGGCGGTGATCGCCTGGGCCACCGTGAGGGCCGTGCTCTTGTCGGAGACGATGTTGCGGACGAGGTCCGGGAAGGGGATGTCGGGGTTCACCTGGTAGGCGACCATCCCGGTGAGCCCCTGGATGACCGGGTCCAGGATCGGCCTGTCGGCGTAGGGACCTGTCGGGCCGAAGCCGCTGATCGACACGTAGACCAGGTCCGGGTTCACCGCCCGCAGGTCCTCGTAACCGAGTCCCATCCTGTCGCAGACGCCGGGCCGGAAATTCTGGACGAACACGTCGGCAGTCGCCACGAGGTCCAGGATGACCTGGCGTCCCTCTGTCCGGTGCAGGTCGACGGCCAGGGAACGCTTCCCGCGGTTGTTGTTGAGGAAGAAGGCGGAGAAGCCTCCCCTTGAGAAGTTGGGTCGCCGTAGGACGTCCTGGCCATCCACCGGCTCGACCTTCACGACATCGGCACCCCTGATCGGAGAGCAGCATGGTGGCCATGGGCCCGCTGACGATCTGGGACAGGTCGACTATCCGGTATCCGTGGAGCGGTCCCGGCATGCTTCCCCCTCGTGTCCGAGACGGCGATCGTAGCCCCGGCCGCCCTGTGGACGAAGGTGCGCCGAAGGTGCTCGAGCCCTCAGGCAGGTAGGGGGTCTCTCTGCCGGCGCCCGGAGATGACCATGACGGCCACCACGACCGTCGGGGCCAGTCCCACGACCACGCCGATGCGGGCGAGGTTCTGGTAGCCGGCCACGGCGACCATGAAGCCCGATCCCAGGCCCGCCAGTCCCCCCGAGGTGGTCATGCAGAGGTCGGCCAGGCCCTGGATTCCGACACGGTTGGGTCCATCGAAGGTACGCACCAGCAGCGCCGACCCGGCCACCAGGCCACAGCTCCAGCCCAGGCCGATGAGGAACAGGCCCAGGTACACCCCACCTGAGTCGCTGGCCTCCGCTCCCGACGCTGAGGCGGCGCCCAACGCCAGGAGGATCCCACCGGCAGCGATGACCGTCCTGGCGCCGAAACGGTCCGCAGCCCTGCCTACCAGCGGCGAGAGGGCGTACATGCCGATGATGTGCAGTGAGATGACGAAGCCGACCACCTCCAGGGCATGGCCGCCGGCCCGGAGGTGCAGGGGGGTCATCGTCATGATGCCGACCATGACGACGTGTCCGGCCACCATGGAACCGACGGCCAGTCGACCGGCGGAGGTCGTGGCCAGCGGATGGACGAATGACCTCAGACGTGGCCGTTCGGCGAACTTTCCGACACCACCTGACATCACCAGCGGATCGGGTCGCAGGTACCGCAGTACCACGAAGGCGGCTACGGCGAACAGGATGACCGAGAGGAGGTAGGGCCCGGAGAGCTCCGGGAGGCCCACGTAGCGGGCCGCGGACTTGGCCGGGCCGAAGCCGAGCATCGGTCCGAGCACGGAGCCGATGGTGGAGGCCCATACGAGCGTTCCGATGGCACGGCCCGCCTCCGGCGCCATGTCGGCAGCGGCGAACCGGGCGGCCAGGTTGGCCGCCTGTCCGATCCCGATGCCGGCCATACCCGGTACGAGGAGCAGGTACCAGCCGCTTACGGCTGCCAGCACACAGGCCGTCGCACCGCCCATGCCCAGGAGGTACCCGACGGCTATACCCGGGCGCCGACCCCTGGCTGCCATCAGCCTGGCAAGCGGAATCGCGGCGATCGCTGCGCCTGTGGTCATCCCGGCTGCCGCCAGGCCTCCCAGTGTCTCGCTGCCGGAGAGCTCCTCGCCGAGGATGGCCGCAGCGCTGTAGGCACCGCTCATGCCCGCTCCCGCCGGAATGAGGCCACCCATGAGGGTTCGCAGCGTCCGCCGCTGGAGCTGTTCCCGCTCAGCGGCGTCCATGGCCGCTAGCGGCGTGTTCTCCATCGCCGGATCGTATGACCGGGGGATCCCGACGGTCGCACCCGGCGGCTACCGTCGGCAGGTGCCCACATTCGCCTGCTTCGACGTGGAGACGACCGGTCTGGACCCTGCTGGCGGGCATGTCATCGAGGTGGCCGTGGTGCGGATCCGCCACGACGGAACGGTGGTGGGGGAGTGGACCACCCTCGTCGACGCCGGGGACACGGACCTGGGCCGCATCGACATCCACGGCATCAGGCGCCCGTGGCTGGCTGAGGCGCCCGGGTTCTGCGCCATCGCCGGCGACCTCGCACAGGAGTTGTCCGGTTGCGTTCCGGTGGCCCACAACGCCGGATTCGACGTCGGCTTCCTGCGTGCCGAATGGAGCCGTGCCGGGCTCGGGCCGCTGGACCTGGATGCCGTGGACACCCTCCAGATGGCCCGCCAGCTGGGATACCCCGGACGCCTCGGGCGTCTGGCAGAAGCGCTGGGCGTTCCGCTCGTCGACCCACACCAGGCCCTCGACGACACCAGGGCGCTGGCCTGCGTCCTGGTCGCCCTGCTGGAGCGCGGGGGAGTGCTCCCATCCCCCCTGCCCACCTTCTCGCCCCCGCTCCTGACGCCGGCGCCCTCCGGCCAGGTGGCGCTGAGACCAGCGCCGGTGGCCTGAGTGGCACGCAGGGGCGTAGCCCACGTACCCGTGCTGATGGTGGTGTTCCTGTTGGCGGCCTCGTCGGCCTGCAGCCCACCGGAGCCGGTCGCCACGGACGATCGGGTGGCCATGGTGCGTATCGGCACGGTCGCACCATCTGCCACGTCGGCCCCGGCCACCGCGGGGTCGATCGCCGACACCTCCAACTCCACGACGGTGCCCGTGCCGGACACCTCCACGACCACCTCCGGCGTGGCGGACGCTTCGGGCACCGAGGCCTCCAATCCCACGACGACTACGCCACCCGACCACCGGTTCACGGTCGCCAGGGCGGTCGGCGGGTGGCTGGACACCTACCGCTCTCCGGTGGATGCCGTGGTCTGGTGGTCCCTCTCCAATCCGGGTCCCTACGAGGGGGACAGGGTGGTCCTGGTACTGGACAGCCAGGACGACTGGCTGCTGGTGGACCTACCGGTACGCCCCAACGGCACCACGGCATGGGTCCACCGGTCCGACGTGACCCTCTCCACCCACGATGCCCGCATAGTGGTCGACCTCACGGCGATGCGGTTGTGGGCCTGGGAGGACGGGGTTCTCGTAGCCGAGGGGGCGATCGCCCTGGGAACCGATGAGACGCCGACACCACCCGGCCGCTACTTCCTGAACGAGATCCAGGCCCAGGAGGACCCCGACACCCTCTTCGGGTCATGGATCCTCGGAACGTCGGGCTTCTCGGAGGTCCTCGATGAGGTGGACGGCGGCGACCCCGCGGTGGCGATCCACGGCACCAACGATCCGTCGGTCCTGGGCACCCGGGTTTCGCTCGGCTGCATACGGGTCCACGAGGACGTGGTGGCGCGGCTCGCTCTCCTGCCGCTGGGCACGCCTGTGGAGGTTCGTGCCTGAACGGCGGCCTCAGTTCAGCCTCGGATCGTCCGGGTAGCCGGCCAGGTGGCCGAGTAGTCCCGGCTGGCGGCCCAGCACGGCCTGCCAGAGTTCCTCGGGGGAGGGAGTCAGCGCATCCTCCGGCAGCGCATCCACGACGATCCAGCCCCCTGCCAGCAACTCGGCCTCGAGTTGACCCGCCGACCAGCCCGAATAGCCGGCGAACAACCTGACCGGTTCCACGTCGGGGAGCTCCTCGGGACTGCGATGCAGGTCGACCACGCCAAGTTGGCCCAGGAGGGGGCTGAGGCCGTCGATTCCGCCAGCCGGCCCGAGTGCCAGCCCGATGACCGAGTCCTCCGAGACCGGCCCACCGCTGTGCAGCCGCGACGGAAAGGCGAGGCGATCCGCCCACTGCGGGACGGCATCGCCACCACTCACCAGGCGTGGCCGGTTCAGGACCACGCCCAGGGCGCCGTCGTCGTTGTGCTCCAGGACCAGCACGACGGACCGGTGGAAGTTGGGGTCCAGCAGCTCGGGAGTGGCCACCAGCAGGCGGGCCTTCGTGGAGCCATTCATCGCCCGGCCTCCAGAGCCTCACCAAGCAGCGAATTGCTTCTCGATAATCCGAGTGTTCCGACCAATTCACCGCCAGCAATCTCCATGTAGATCCCCGTGGTGGTGATCGTGGCGTGCCCGAGAAGTGCCTGCACGACATTTAGTGGGACCCTTTCAGCAGCCAACTGAACCCCAGCGGTGTGCCGCAGAGAATGCGGCGTCCTTCTGCGCAGACCTGCATGATCATTAAGAAGACGCAGCCAATAGAGCAGTTGCTGGTATGAAAACGTGTTGCCGCTGTTCGTTACAAAGAGTGAGTCAGTACTGCGAGTGGGTCCGAACCGTTCGATTCGTTCGACCTGCCACCGCTCGTTCGCATCGAAAAGTTCGTCGGACAAAGGCAGCCGACGTATTTGACTCCTCTTGCCGACCACGTCGAACATGTAACGGGCAGGTATGTCGCTCTCGTCAGATACGTCGCTCTCGTCTCGGATCCAACTCATCTGAGCATCAAGCAACTCTTGCGACCGAAGACCTAAGACTGCAAGAAATCCGCACATGGCTAAGTCACGACTTGCCCATCGGACACGGTGCTGTTTCCCGGCTTCGGACGCAGCTTCAGCGAAGAGGCGGCCGATCTCCGATGATGAGTAGAACTCGGGGTCTTGCTGCTCGCCGAACTGAACTCGTGCCAGTTTCCTGATCCGGTCAATATCCGGGATGTCCGTAGCTAGTTCTTGGTCCTTGCAAAAGGCGTAGAACGATTTCAGTGCCGCCAACGTCTGCTCAAGGGTGGATTTCGAAAATCCGCCCTTCGCACCGTCCCGTCTTCTCATCTCCCTAACAAGGTCTGTCAGTTCTGCCTGATTCAGGCTTGCAGGTCCGAAAGACTTGGGGTCAACCTCCGCTACGTACATAACGCGGCGAATGGCCTGGCTGTACTGCCGTATGGTCAGTGGAGCCTTGTCCTCAAAGAGGCCGAGTGATTCGAGCCACTCCCGAACCACCGGTGACAACGTGTCTGATTCCTCCGTCCCATGCTGGTCAGCCTCAACGTGCCGATCTTCTGGTAACTCCGAATGCGCCATAGCCCTACTGCATGCTTGTCGGATATATAGATAATATCTATTATCTTGACAGACGATGGATCGGTGGCGGCGGATCCCCCGCCACCTGGCGGATGCCCGATCCCCTTCCCGGTGTACGACCCACCGACCCTGAGGGCCGCCCGTCGGCTCCTTCCGGGATCACCACCACGGCAGACGTGGTCCAGACGCGGCGGACCCCCGGCCGATCCGACTTGAAGCCGGGGGCCGGGGGCCCGTCTCACACGGTCGGATGGCCCCCTACGGGGTGCCGTCCATGATGTCCGTCATCGGCTCGAGCGTCCCGTTGTCACTCCCGTCGTCGACGAACACCGACAGGCGGAACGAGTCGTCGGCGTCCACCTTCTCGGCACTCAGGGAGGCGTACGGCGACAGCGGCAGCCTGAACTGCGACATGGTGGCTGCAGCCTCCCGGAACGTGTCGTGGGTGAGGATCGGGCCGGCCTTGGTGGCGATCAGCTCAAACATCCTGAGCTGGTTGCAGTGGGTGAGGATCGACCTCCACCACTTCTCGATGCCGTCCTCATGGGTGTCGGGTGAGCCCACCTCGATCTCGGGATGGGCCGCCTCGAACGGATCTATGCACTGTGTCTGCGCATCGGGCTGCTCGAGCTGCTCCTGTTCGGTGAGACCGGTGAGCGTGATCGCCCCGACGACCATCTCCGGCGTCACGCTGGTGCTCAGTGAGGAGAGGGACTCGCTGTTGTACGGCAGCAGCTGGATGTCCACGCCCGCCCAGAAGAGGCCGCGGAACCCTGCCCGGTCACCACCGGCCAGCACGATGGCGTCGGCCCCGGAGACCCGGACCCGCTCCACCAGCACGTCCCACCAGGCGTCCTCTGCCTCGGTGTCCCCCACCGTGATCTCGCTGAGGGCCTCCAGGACAACCTCCACCCCGAGTGCCGACAGCTCGGCCTGGGCGATCTCGTATGTCGCCTGGCTGGCCGTGGCGCCCACCAGGGCGACCTTCCTGCCTTCCAGGATGCCGTTCTGGTCCAGGAGCGAGAGGTAGACCGACATGCGGCGCTCCTTGGCCGTGCCGTTCTCCAGCCACGGAGCGCTCACCTGGGCGAGGCGCTCAGCGGTGACACGCCCACCCAGCAGGATGGTGTTCTGCTGTCCGGGGATGCAGATGTTGGAGATCTCGGCCGGACCTATGAAGCCGCCCAGCACGGCGAAGGTCTCGAAGTCGCCGGCCACCTCGAGGCATACGGCATCGGCGCTGATGCCGAGGCCCGGGATGGCGCTGAACGGCCGGACCGCATCCAGGACGACCTGACGGCCGTTGATGCCGCCGCGGGCGTTCAGGTCGGCCACCAGGGTCTCCCAGACGAGCGTCTGGTCACCCCAGCCATTGGGTGAGAAACCGTTGTCCACCAGCCACTGAAAGTCGATCGTCGT
>Ga0208748_1001321_pt1 | contig 11347 bp, 7 predicted proteins | sample Knorr_S7_td_Bott_FD_185599 | JGI IMG/M metagenome (GOLD analysis project Ga0208748, IMG submission 185599) | Marine microbial communities from Southern Atlantic Ocean transect - Knorr_S7_td_Bottom_ad_4513_LV_A (SPAdes) (version 2) | ecosystem: Environmental > Aquatic > Marine > Oceanic | place... | reverse complement strand
CACGCCGTGGCCGAGCCGCTCGGCACCGCAGAACTGGATGGCTTCCCAGATCGAGGCTGGGCCGAAGGCCTCGCCGGCATGGATGGTGAAGTGGAAGTTCTCCCGCTGGAGGTACTGGAAGGCATCCAGGTGGAGGGTGGGTGGATAGCCGGCCTCCCGGCCGGCGATGTCGAACCCGACGACGCCCCGGTCCCGGTACCGGATGGCTGTCTCGGCCACCTTCATCGAGTCCGTCGACGTGCGCATGGCGGTGACCAGGGCCCGGATGGTCAATCCGGTTCCGTCTGAACCCTCGGCGAAGCCCGCCAGGATCGCCTCCACCACCTCGTCCAGGGACAGGCCTCCTGCCGTGTGCAGGGCCGGAGCGAAGCGGACCTCCGCGTACACGCAGCCGTCGCCGGCCAGGTCGACGGCGCACTCCAATGCCACCCTGTGGCAGGCGGCGGCCGTCTGCATCACGCCGACCGTGTGCTCGAAGGTCTCCAGGTAGAGGCCGAGGTCCCTGCGGTCGGCCCCCCTGTGGAACCAGGTGGCCAGCTGGACCTCGTCGGTGCTGGGCAGGGCGTCGTAGCCGACCTCGTCGGCCAGGGCGATGACCGTGGCCGGCCGCAGCCCACCGTCGAGGTGGTCGTGGAGGACGACCTTGGGTGCCAGCCGGATGCTCTCCGGGTCCATGGGATCCATGGTGCAGGCTATCGGTGGGTGGTGGCTCCGATCCCGGTCGCCCCGGCCACGTGTTGCCGGGTGGATCAGCCGAAGCCACGCAGGGGCAGGTCAGGGCCCCTCTGGAGCCAGTTGTCGGAGCGGTAGGCGGCCGTCCCGTCGATCACGTGGAGGGTGTAGGCCAGCCTGGGCCGGTCGGAGCGGTTGGGGCCGCTCCAGTGGGGGAGCCGACCGTGGAATGCGATGAGGGTGCCGGCCGCCACCTCCAACGGGACCAGCGCGTCCATGTCGTACGGGGTCGGGTCGAGGACGTCGGTCGTCGTTCCGGTGCCGTCCAGGCGGAACCGGGTCCGGGTCTCGGCATGGTGGCCTCCGGGTATGGCCCACATGCAGCCGTTCTGGACGGTGGCGTCGTCCAGGGCGAACCAGAATCCGGTGACGGTCTGCGGATCGGTCCAGAGGAACGAGTGGTCAGTGTGGCAGACGACCTCACCGCCGATGCGCGGCGGCTTGAAGATGACCATCGACTGAAGGAGGAGTGGGTCCACGAAGCCCAGATCGCCCGCCAGGGCTGCCAGGCGTGGCGTACGCGAGAACCGGTCGAACACCGGGTCCACGTCGTGCATGGCGTGACCCAGCTTGTTCAACGCCATGTCCATGGGGACCACCAGTCGGCCGTCCCGGTCGAAGGCGCCGTCTTCGAAGAAGGGCCTCACCACGTCGGCCGAGGTGAGGAACCATTCGTCCTGGGCGTGCGACTGCTCGGTCGTCGAGAAGACGGTTGCCGCCCCCTCCGGTAGTCCACCGTCGGCGTATCCGGCCACCAGGTCGTGGATCCGATTCCTGAGGTCAGCCAGGAGGCCGGGCTCCACGAAGTCGGACAGGACCACGTAGCCGTCGCGTCGCCATGCCTCAGCCTCGGCGTCACCGAGTACCGACCCCACCGCCGACGTCATTCCTGGCCGCGTCTGTAGCGCAGCCCGTTGGCCGCCGGCATGCGGAGTCGGCTACCTGCGAACACCAGTACCAGGAGGGTCGCCAGGTGCGGGGTTATCGGTGGAAGCTCGCCCATGACCTTGTCGGTCACCGAGTACCACCACAGCAGGAGGGCGGCGCCCGCCGCCAGGCTGATGGCGGCCCTGGACCGGCGCTGCCACACCGCACGGATCGCCAGGACGGCCACCGCCACGCCGGCGAGGAGCAGAAGGGAGTGGACGGCGGTCCGGTCGCGGAGCTGCAACGCATCGGCGAACCCGAAGAGCAGGGATCCCACCAGGGCTCCCACCGGTTGCCAGTTGCCGAAGATGACCGTGGCCAGCCCTATGAATCCCCGACCCTGTGTCTGGGCCTCCCTGTAGATGCCGGTCTGCTCGATGGCGATGAAGGCTCCGCCGAATCCCGCCAGCCCGCCGCTCACCACCACCGCCAGGTACTTCATGCGGTACACGTTCACGCCGAGGCTGTCGGCGGCCACGGGGTGCTCGCCGGCTGCCCGTATCCGGAGCCCGATGCTCGTACGCCACAGGATCACGACCGATGCCGGTACCAGGGCCAGGGCCAGGAGGGTCGCCCACGAGACGTCGCTGGTGATGCCGGACAGCACCGCGCAGAGGTCCGACACGAAGAACCAGCCCCGGTCGTCCACCCAACCGAAGAGGTCCGGCGTGGTCCAGCCGAACAGGTCACCGCCCGAGAGGAACACGACGTCCACGTCGCCCACCGAGTCGACCCTCGGCGACTGGGTGATGCCCCCACCGGGGCGTTGGGCGAAGACCTCGCGGGACAGGAAGCGGGCCAGGGCCGGAGCCAGGATGTTGATGGCCACGCCGGAGATGATGTGGTCCACGCCGAAGCCCACCGTGGCCACGGCATGCAGCAGGCCGCCGGCCGCCCCACCGGCGATGCCGATGACGATGCCCCACCAGGGGCCGAACTCGAGGGCTCCCCAGGCACCGAACCAGGCTCCCAGGATCATCATCCCCTCAAGGCCGATGTTGACCACCCCGGCCCGTTCCGCCCAGATGCCACCCAGGCCGGCCAGCAGGATCGGTACGGCCCGACGCAGCGTGGCCTCAGCGGTGCCGGACGAGATGAGGTCCGTGGTTTCGGGACGGGCCAGCTCCTGGGTGACCGAGAGGACCAGCACCAGGCCGAGGGCCGCGACGGTCCAGCGCAGGACCACCGAGTTCCCCAGGGAGCGGAGCTCGCGCAGGGCCGTCATGCCTCCATCTCCTGCTTCGGGCGGGTGGCCGCGGCCGCATCCCGGGCCTCCTGGGAGCGACGCACCCGGTTGACCACCTCGTAGGAGACAACGGCCGAGAGCACGACCACTCCCTGGAGGATCGAGACGATCTCACGCGGCGTGTCGCCGACCACGTCCAGGATGGGGGCGGCCGAGTCCAACCAGCCGAAGAGCAGTGCTCCGATCGCCACGCCGGCCGGGTGGTTGCGGCCCACGAGAGCCACGGCAATGCCGGTGAAGCCCAGGCCCCGGGTGAAGGCAAGGTCGTACTTGTAACTGTCGCCCAGGACCTCCGGTAGCCCGATGAGGCCGGCCACGGCACCGGAGAGGAGCATCGTGCGCATCACCGTGGCCTTCGGGTCCACGCCGGAGGCCTCGGCGGCGAACGGGTTCAGCCCGGTGGCCCGCAGGTCGTAGCCGACCCGGGTACGTGTCAGGAACAGGTGGAAGATCACGCCGACGAGGGCTGCGACCAGGATGAACCCCCAGAGCTCGCGCCCCCTGGTGATCTCCCGGGTGAACGTCTCGACGACGCCGTTGAGGTTGGGGAAGCGTCCGGACGGAGGGATCTCCGGCGTCTTCATGTTGAGGCTCGTGTCGGCCTCGTCGATCAGCCAGTTGCGCAGCATGTAGCCGACGGCCGCCAGGGCGATCGCGTTCAACATGATCGTGGAGATCACCTCGTGCACGCCCTTGGTGACCTTCAGGTAGCCGGCCACGCCTGCGAACAGCGAACCCACGGTCATGGCCACGAGCATGATCAGCGCCACGTGCAGTGCAGCCGGCAGGTCGACGGCAGCGCCCACCGAGGCCGACAGGAGGGCGGCCAGCACGTACTGGCCCTCCACCCCGATGTTGAACAGGTTCATCCGGAATCCGATGGCCACCGCGATCCCGGCCAGGTACAGCGGCGTGGCCCGGTTGGCGGTCGCCACCAGCGTCTCCAGCCGGGTCCCGTAGGACAGCATCTCCATCCACGCCTCCAGCGGGCTGGTTCCGGCGATCAGCAGGACCACCGAGGAGATGGCGACCGAGAACACGATGGCCACGACCGGGGCCGCAGCGGCCATGAGGATCCGCCGGACGCTCATTCGTCCGCCCCTGTCATGTACCCGCCCAGGATGCGGGGGGTCGTGGTGGCCGGATCCAGCTCGGCGACCACGCGTCCACGCAGCATGACCACCAGGCGGTCGGCCAGGCCGATCAGCTCCTCCAGGTCGGCCGAGACCAGGAGCATCGCCAGCCCTTCCCGACGGGCGGCCCGCAGGTCCGCCCAGACCGAGGCCTGGGCGCCTACGTCGATGCCCCGGGTCGGGTGGGCGGCCACCAGCAGGCGTGGCGACGCCGCCATCTCCCGGCCGATGACCAGCTTCTGCTGGTTGCCGCCGGACAGCGCACGCGCCGACGTGTCGATGCCCGGCGTCCTGACGTCGAAGTGTTCGACTATGCGGGTGGTGGCCGAGCGGGCGCCGGACCGGTCCAGGAACGGTCCCCTGGCGAACGGGGCCATCGTCTGGTGGCCCAGCATGGCGTTCTCCCAGAGGGGTGCGTCCAGCAGCAGGCCCCGACGGTGACGGTCCTCGGGTACGTACCCGATGCCGGCCTCACGCCGTCGACGCACCGGCCAGTGTCCGATGTCCTCGCCGTCCAGCAGGAGTTGGCCGCCGCTGGTCTGGCGCAACCCCAGGATCGCCTCGATCAGCTCGCCCTGGCCGTTGCCCTCGACGCCGGCCACGCCCACGATCTCTCCGCGGTGCACGTCCAGGGAGACCCGGTCCAGGGTCGGTCGGTCGGACCCGTCCAGCACAGACAGGTCGCGTACGGCCAGGGTGACGTGGTCGTCGGCCACCCGGGGCTCGGTGGACGGTGTCGGTAGTTCGGAACCCACCATGAGCTCCGCCAACTCGTGGGCGGTCACCTCGGCGGGGTCGACGGTGGCGACGGTGCGACCCTGCCGGAGCACCGTGATGGTGTCGGCGATGGCCAGGACCTCCTCCAGCTTGTGGTCGATGAAGATGATCGTGTGTCCGCGGGCCTTCAGCTCCCGTAGGTTCCGGAACAGCTCCTCGACCTCCTGGGGCACCAGCACGGCCGTGGGTTCGTCCAGGATCAGGACGCGTGCCCCCCTGTAGAGGACCTTGATGATCTCGACCCGCTGGCGCTCACCCACCTCCAGCGTCTCGACCAGGTCGTCCGGGTGGACGTCCAGACCGTAGGAGGCACCCAGGGCCTCCAGGTCCCGTCTGGCTGCCTTGCGGTCGATCAGCCCACGGCGGCGCGGCTCGGCGCCCAGCACCACGTTCTCCAGGACGGTGAGGTTGTCGGCCAGCATGAAGTGCTGGTGGACCATGCCGATGCCGTGCTCGATGGCCTCGGAGGGTGACGAGAAGTCCACCTCCGTGCCACCGACCAGCATCCGCCCCTCGTCGGCGGACTGCATGCCGTAGAGGATCTTCATCAACGTCGACTTGCCGGCGCCGTTCTCGCCCACCACGGCGTGGATCTCGCCCTCGGCCACCCGGAGGTTCACGTCGTCGTTTGCGACCACCCCCGGGAAGCGCTTGGTGATGCCTGAGAGCTCTACGGCCGGCGTGGTCACGATGTCGGCTGGTGGCTCAGTAGAGGATCTTGTCGAAGAACGCCCTGGTGCGCTCGTGCGACGGGTTCGAGAACACTTCCTCGGGTGGTCCTATCTCGACGACCTCGCCCTCGTCTATGAAGAGCAGTCGGTCGGCGGCTGCCCGGGCGAAGCCCATCTCGTGGGTCACGACCACCATGGTCATGCCCTCGCCGGCCAGTTCCAGCATGACGTCCAGGACCTCCTTGACCATCTCGGGGTCGAGGGCCGAGGTGGGCTCGTCGAACAGCATCACCCGGGGTTCCATGGCCAGGGCGCGGGCTATGGCCACCCGCTGCTGTTGTCCACCGGAGAGCTGGCGTGGATAGGCGTCGGCCTTCTCGGGTATGCCCACCCGGGTGAGCTGGCGCATGGCCATCTCGGTGGCTTCGGACTTCGAGCGGCCCCGGACCTTGCGCTGGGCCAGGGTGATGTTCTGGATGACCGTCAGGTGGGGGAACAGGTTGAACTGTTGGAACACCATCCCCACCTCGGCCCGGACGTGGTCGATGTCGGTCGAGGTGTCCGTCAGCTCGTAGCCGTCGACGGTGACCGTGCCCGTGGTCGGGACCTCCAGCAGGTTGATGCAGCGCAGCACGGTGGACTTGCCCGAGCCGCTGGGGCCGACGATGACGAGCACCTCGCCCTCGGCCACCTCCAGGTCCATGTCGCGTACGGCGTGGATGGTCTTGTCGAACGTCTTGGAGATGCCGCTCAGGCGGATCATCGGTTCAGCCTGCGTCCCGGCGGCCTCGTCCATCAGCGCTCCCCCTTCCGGTCGCGGGTCATCCGCCGTTCCAGCATGCCGAGCAGCAGGGACAGGCCGAGGGTCAGGATCAGGTAGATGAAGGCCAGTACGAAGTAGCCCTCCCGGAACTTGAAGGTGCTGGCGGAGAACTGGCGGGCCCGCTGGGTGATCTCCAGGGCTCCGAGTACCGAGAGCAGCGACGTGTCCTTCAGGATGGCGATGAAGTCGTTTCCGAGTGGCGGGATGATTGCCCGCATGGCCTGGGGGAGGACCACGGAGTTCAGCGTCTGGCGTCGGTTGAGGCCCAGCGAGCGGCCGGCCTCGGTCTGGCCGGGCGGAATCGACTGGATGCCGCCACGGAATATCTCGGCCATGTATGCGCCGTAGATGACGGCCAGGGTGACGGTGGCTCGCATCTGGAATGAGAGCTTGAACTCCCAGCCGAACCACCGATCCAGTGGGCCGTTGAGGGCCTTGGTGAGCTCCGGCACGAGGATCAGGGCCACGGTGAAGATGAGCGGCAGGATCGGGATACCCCGCACGAACTCGACGTAGGTGCGCGAGAGATTCCGGAGCACCACGTTGCGTGACATCTGGCCCATGCCGATGATGAGGGCGATCACGAGGGCGATGACGAACGCCTGGATCGTCGAGCTGATGGTCAACCTGAGGCCGGGGATGATGCGCTCCCAGGCCAGCTCGTAGGCGTCGTTGGTCAGGATCTGCCAGCCCATCCAGCTCAGGACGCCGACGATGATCACCGACCACCAGGGGAACGTGTCCCACCAGGGTCGCTCGTCGGTTACCCGACCGCGACGCGCCACGCCGATCTGGCTCAAACCACGTCCCCCATCGCCTCTTCCCTGCGGCACCGCAAGGCGGCAGACCCTAACGGGTCGTCCTGTCGCCCGCCGTGTCCGCCGGGCCCACGAAAGAGGGTTCCCGATCCGAAAACGGTGGGAGGCCGGGACCTGTGGGTCCCGGCCTCCTCACGTTCCCGTGTGCCCCTCAGGGGGTCACGGGGTCACCCCTCCAGAGGGTCAGCCAGCCGCCTCGGCAATCCAGCTGTCGACAGAGTCGGCGTTGTCAGCCATCCACGCCGAAGCCAGGTCGACGACATGCTGCTGGGAACCGTCACCATCGGTCTGGTCGACCTGCAGGAACGAGATGTCCAGGATCGACGGACGAATCAACGGGAACAGGTTCCTCAGGAACGGGTTCGCGTCGAGCATGTCGGTACGCGCCGACACCTGGATGTCAGCAGCCTCCCAACCCAACTGGCAGGGCTGGGTGCACATGTCGGCACCAAAGGCCGTGAAGCCCTCACCCTGCTGATGGTTCTCGCCACCGACCTTGCCCAACGGGTTCTGCGTACCGAGGACAGCCTCGACAGACAACCACAACACGTTGATACCAGGCACCAGCACCGTCAGGTACGACGCAGGCGACCACGTGTATATGATCCCCGGCTCGTCAGCGTTGACACGGTTCACCATCTCGGCGAACAGGCCTTCATAGCCGGCCTTGGTCTCCTCGAGGTTGTCCCACGCCTCATCACCGTTACCCCACGCAATCATGTTCTCGATGATGTCGTCACACGTCCACGACTCCGGGCAACCCAGGATCTCACCCTTGCCGTTGCCATCAGTGTCAAGCACAGACCACAACGCCTCGTCACGGTTGATCTGATCCATTGTCGAGATGTTGTTGTCCTCAGCCCACGACTTCGTGATCAAGAAGCCCTGAACACCGGAATCCTCGAACAGACCCGGAACGGCCTCTACATAGTCGCCAACGAGGCTGCCATCAGGCAACTCGTTCTCGAACCACGAGAAGTGACCCGGGTACCAGCTGTTCGCCCAGAAGTCACAAGACCCCTCAGCCATAGCCGTGTACGCATTGGACGGACCAAGCTCGATCGTCGACGGATCAGACACATCGAAACCAGCCTGCTGCATGATCTGACGCACGATCTCAGCCTGGATGTAACCAGACGCCCAGTTCGCACGACACATCGTCAACGACACACCATCACCAGGCGTCAAGTCCCCCGCCACGACCACCGGAGTTGCCTCCGCTTCAGCAATCCAGCTGTCGACAGAGTCGGCGTTGTCAGCCATCCACGCCGAAGCCAGGTCGACGACATGCCGCTGGGAACCGTCACCATCGGTCTGGTCGACCTGCAGGAACGAGATGTCCAGGATCGACGGACGAATCAACGGGAACAGGTTCCTCAGGAACGGGTTCGCGTCGAGCATGTCGGTACGCGCCGACACCTGGATGTCAGCAGCCTCCCAACCCAACTGGCAGGGCTGGGTGCACATGTCGGCACCAAAGGCCGTGAAGCCCTCACCCTGCTGATGGTTCTCGCCACCGACCTTGCCCAACGGGTTCTGCGTACCGAGGACAGCCTCGACAGACAACCACAACACGTTGATACCAGGCACCAGCACCGTCAGGTACGACGCAGGCGACCACGTGTATATGATCCCCGGCTCGTCAGCGTTGACACGGTTCACCATCTCGGCGAACAGGCCTTCATAGCCGGCCTTGGTCTCCTCGAGGTTGTCCCACGCCTCATCACCGTTACCCCACGCAATCATGTTCTCGATGATGTCGTCACACGTCCACGACTCCGGGCAACCCAGGATCTCACCCTTGCCGTTGCCATCAGTGTCAAGCACAGACCACAACGCCTCGTCACGGTTGATCTGATCCATTGTCGAGATGTTGTTGTCCTCAGCCCACGACTTCGTGATCAAGAAGCCCTGAACACCGGAATCCTCGAACAGACCCGGAACGGCCTCTACATAGTCGCCAACGAGGCTGCCATCAGGCAACTCGTTCTCGAACCACGAGAAGTGACCCGGGTACCAGCTGTTCGCCCAGAAGTCACAAGACCCCTCAGCCATAGCCGTGTACGCATTGGACGGACCAAGCTCGATCGTCGACGGATCAGACACATCGAAACCAGCCTGCTGCATGATCTGACGCACGATCTCAGCCTGGATGTAACCAGACGCCCAGTTCGCACGACACATCGTCAACGACACACCATCACCAGGCAGCGCCGACTCGTCTTCGGCGTAGGCGCCGTCACCGATGTCGTCGTAGGTGATCGTGAATGCGGTACCGAAGTACTTGCCGTTGAGCGCTGCAAGGGTGCCGTCGTCCTTCATGGACTGGAGGGCCTCGTTGAACGGACCCACCAGGTCGCTGCCTTCGGTGAAGGCCCAGCCCAGCGGATCCGACTGCAGGGAGTCGGGGAGCATGTCCACATGGTCTGCGTTCTCACCCTGGTAGCCCTGGCCGGCCACGTCGTCCATGATCACGGCACACACGTCACCGGTCATCAGGGCCTGCACGGCGAAGGCGAACGACTCGAACGCCACGATCCTGTCCTCACCGACCACGTCCACCGAAAGGTCGTAGTTGGTAGTACCGGTCTGCGAACCGACGATGCAGTCCGACGCCTCGAGGTCGGTTCGAGAACCAATCTCCGAGTCGCCCTTGGCCACGAGGATCTTCTGATCGGTGCTGATGAAGCTGATCGAGAAGTCGACCACCTCGTCACGCGCTTCGGTGATCGTGATGCCGCCACCGGCCATGTCGAACTGGCCCTGGCCTGTGGCGATGATCGTGCCGTCCCAGGCGAATTCCTGGAAGCTCGGAACGCAGTTGAGGCGTCGGCAGACCTCGTCCATGGCGTCGTAGTCCCAACCTATAGCCACACCGGTGTCAGCCGGGATGTAGGCGAATGGCAGGTACGCGTTGTCGACAGCGATCGTGACGACGCGGCCGCCGAGGTCCGGAAGGACCACAGCCCGTTCGCCCGGCTCCGTCGGCACGCCGATGGCGCCGCTCACGATCTTGGCCTTGAACGCCTCCAGCTCGCCGACGATGTCGTCGATGAAGCCACCGGTCGTCGAGTAGCCCACGCCGTCGACCGAGAGGTCGAACGACTGGCCACCTGCGGTGAAGGTGCCCTCGCCCTGGGCGAGGATCGTGTTGTACACGGCCACGTCGACGCGCTTCAGCATCGACGTGAGTATGTAGTCACGAACCGACTCATCGGCCGTCAGGTACTGGTCGGAGTCCACGCCGATCGCCCAGACCTTGGAACCCGAGTCCTCGGAGTACGACTTGGCGGCCTCGAAGAGGCCGCCACCCGAGCCACCAGCGGCGTGGTAGATGACGTCGGAGCCCTTCTCGTACATCGACTGGGCGATTTCACGTGCCCGGTCGGGCGACCAGAAGCCGGAGAAGTCCGGCGGCTCGCTGATGTACTCGACGATGACCACTGCATCGGGGTTCGTCGCGGCGACGCCGGCAACGAAGCCGGCCTCGAACTTGCCGATCAGGGAGATGGTTACGCCACCGATGTAGCCGACCAGGCCGGTCGTGCTCTTCAGGCCTGCAGCTGCGCCGACGAGGAACGAGCCCTCGTGCTCGGCGAAGCCCAGAGAGGCCACATTGGGTGCCTCCACCCAGCCGTCGACGATGCCGAAGTTCGTGTCCGGGTACTCGGCGGCCACCTCGGTGAGCGAGTCGGCGAACAGGAAGCCAACGCCAATTACGAGGTCGTTGACGTCAGCTGACAGGCGCAGCAACTCGGCCCGGTTGGAGCCGTCGGAGTTGGGCGAGGCGTCAGAGATGGCGGCGCCTAGCTCGTTGGCCGCACGCTCCAGGCCGGCGTAGGCCGAGTCGTTGAACGACTGGTCGCCACGTCCGCCGATGTCGAACACCAGGCCGACCGATACCGGCTCTGCAGGAGGCTCGGGGGCCTCTGTGGCCGCCGGTGCCGCTGTGGCTGCAGGTGCAGCGGTGGTAGCTGCTGGTGCTGCAGCCTCGTCGTCAGTTCCGCACGCCGAGACAACCAGGGCAAACCCCAGCATCACGGCGAGCAGGCGGGTGAATCGCTTGCTCATGAACCCCTCCGGTCCGTAGTCGCATCGTTGCGTCCGCGTAGCAGCCTAAGGCTGCCCGCGGAACCGCCGACCGTAGCGCGCCCTGTGACCGAAAGCACAGAAAGGTGGTGGGGCGGTGGTATGTCCGGGCGGAGCAGAGCGTGCGGAGG
>Ga0208748_1001319_pt1 | contig 11360 bp, 12 predicted proteins | sample Knorr_S7_td_Bott_FD_185599 | JGI IMG/M metagenome (GOLD analysis project Ga0208748, IMG submission 185599) | Marine microbial communities from Southern Atlantic Ocean transect - Knorr_S7_td_Bottom_ad_4513_LV_A (SPAdes) (version 2) | ecosystem: Environmental > Aquatic > Marine > Oceanic | place... | reverse complement strand
GTATATGATTGGAAATTATCACCCTCTGTCTAAGACATAAATGTCTACTGTTGATCAAATAATCTTATTGCATGATATTGACAGTAAATTATTTGAAATCAACAAGCTCCTAGGAGGCCTTCCAACACAAGTCGAAGAATTAATTCAGCAAGAAGAAACCCTTAAAAATTCTCTATCAGAAAAAGAAAATCTATTAAAAACAACTACTGTGGATATGCAAACCTCAGAAACTCTCATTGCGACTGTTGAAGAAAAAGTCAATACACTCAAAGATAAGCTTACCGATGGTTCTATTAGTACGAATAAAGAATATGATGCCATGATGGATTCGATTGATTATGAAAAAAATCTTGTTAGTGAGAAAGAAACCGAACTTCTTATGTTAATGGAAACAAAAGATACCTTATCCAGTGCAATCGAAGAGGGTAAAGCTAGTCTCGAGACACTGATTGAGGATTTAAGTACCAAGAAAAAAGCATTAGAGTCAAAATTAGCAGAAGTATCAGAAGAAAAAAATGCATTGGATGTGGAACATGCTAATATTGTTAAAGGCATTGATTCTAATGTGTTGTCCCAATATGACGCCATTTATGAAGCAAGAAATGGGGTTGCAGTTGCTGCAGTGCTCGACAATAATTGTGAAGCGTGTGGGAAGCAAGAAATGGGGTTGCAGTTGCTGCAGTGCTCGACAATAATTGTGAAGCGTGTGGGGCATTTGTTCCCGCACAACTTGTGAATGAAACCTTAGCAAAACAGGTAGTTTTTTGCGGTAATTGTGGGCGCTTCCTGTATAAGCTTGTATTTGAAAATTAATTTTTTGCTTTCTAATTAGTTTGGTATCTCTTATTATTACAAAATGAGCTGATTGGGTGATTGCTCAAAGTTATTTGAGAGGAAAGTCCGGGCACCAAAGAGTATAGTGCCACCTAACAGGTGGGATCCGTGAGGATATGGAGAGTGCAACAGAGAATAGACCGCCATTTTGGTAAGGGTGAAACGGAGGTGTAAGAGACCCCCAGTAACAATGGTAACATTGTTAGCTTGTAAACCCCACTAGGTGCAAGATCAAGTAGTTCTGAGATGTGACTCGCATCATTTGAAGAACGGGTAGATTGCTAGAGTTCTATAGCGATATAGGATCGAGAGGAATGATCATCGCATCATCACGATGTACAAAACCCGGCTTACAGATCAGCTCACAAGTATTGTTATATATGAAGAAAGCAAAAATAGCAGGAATAGCATTTAATGTTCCAGATAGGGTAGTGACGAATCATGATCTTGAAGACATGATGGATACTACTGATGAGTGGATTCAAACGAGAAGCGGTATCAAAGAAAGACGATGGGTCGAAGATGGGATGGCTAATTCTGATATGGCCCTTCCAGCGTGTAAGGAAGCGATTGAAAAAGCAGGCATCAAACCAGACGATTTGGATGCTATTATTGTTGGGACAGTAAGCTCTGATTATAATTTCCCAGGCATGGCCCCAATTCTTCAACAAAAACTAGGTATTACAACCAATATTAGTGCTTTTGATATTAGTGCAGCATGTTCTGCATTTATATATCTATTAGAAATTGGTAATCAATTTATCCAGACTGGAAAATATAAGAACATTTTATTGGTGGGATCGGATGTGATGTCATGTATGCTTGATAAGACTCCCGCAGGGAGAGCAACGGGGGTTTTATTTGGTGATGGCGCAGGCGCAGCTGTATTGCAACCAACAGATGATGAAAGCTGTATTTTATCTACACATACCTATGCAGATGGTAAAGGAATAGAAATGTTACATGCAAAGGCGCCAGGTTCTATGTTTTATCCGAACCGTATTGATGCAGAAGTAGTAGCACAAGGACATCATCTTCCTGTTCAAAATGGAAGAGAAGTTTTTAAAAATGCTGTAGTACGTATGCCAGAAGCAATCAATTTTGCACTGGAACATAATAATTTATCATTAGAGGATGTTAGTTTGGTAATTGCCCACCAAGCAAATTATCGTATCTTACAAACATCTGCTAAACGCATGGGTATGTCTATGGATAAGATGTATGTTAATATTCACAAGTATGGTAATACCACAGCAGCTACCATCCCAATAGCAATGTGTGAAGCCTTAGAAGAAGGCAAATTTACCAAAGGGGATATTATTATCTTAACTGCATTTGGTGCTGGTTATACATGGGCATCAGCTGCTATCCGTTGGTAATTATATGACACAGTTTGATCAATTAAAAAAATTCTTTCAGGAGAATCAATTCCCAGTTTTGATATTCTTTGTACTCTCAGTATTGATTTCTGTAATATTTCCAACAGGATTTTCAATTAGATATTCCTATCAATTGGATGATATTGCCCGTGAACCTATCATTGCTCCGTTTGACTTTGGGATTTTAAAGACAGAACAAAAACTGAATAGTGATTTAAAAGAGGCAAAAAAATCAATTTCATATAGTTTTAAAAGAGATCAGGAAACTGTTGATAACCAACTGGCTACACTTGATACATTTTTTATTTATTTAAACGATATTCAAACTTCGTATTACCAGTATGTTACATCCCAAGATTCTTTATATAAGTATCGTTATGAACCCGAATTTGAAACATTTCAAGATAACTTTATTGCAGATAGCACCACCTATTCTGCTTTATATAATGAGTTTTTAAACCGTTATGCATATCAAGTCGATCAAGGGCAATGGAATCAACTATTAGGGATATCTGAAGAGTTGATTGATGAACCAATCAATCTCGATTCTTTTAAGACTAATATAAAACAAATTTGTTTGAATCGTTGGGCTGAAGGGTTACTCGATGAACCCCTATCTAATATTATTAGTGATGACATCAATATTATTCAAGGAGGAGAACTGGTCATAGGTCCAGTAAAGAATTATAACGATATTGAAATAGCTTGGAAGAAAAATAAAGAAGAAATTAATTTAATCTACCAAGATGAATCCAGTATTGAATCGTCGCTTGGATATGAATTGGTTAATGAATTTATGAAACCTAATATTATTTTTGATCAAGAATTAACTGAAAAAAATCAGAAAAATAAGTTAGATAGAGTACCTCGATTTCAGGGGACCATCCTTGCGAATGAATTAATTGTTGATGCTAATAATCGTATTACAGACTCAGTGCTCTTAAAATTAAAATCTTTGCAGTTTGAATATGATCGCCAATTAGGATCTGAGAAAGTAACCGATAAATTAAAAGAATATCTAGGGGCATATTTGGTTGTTTCGATACTATTGTTCTTACTCTTTTTCTTTTTGTATATCTATCGTAAATCGTATTTCAAAAATCATAAAATGTTATTTTTAATCAGTATTATAATGTATGTGATTATGTTATCTGGTTGGACGGTAATGAATTATCAAGCAAGTATTTATTTTATACCAATTGTGATTGCATCAATGCTCCTAACAGTATTGCTAGATGCATCAGTATCAATGTTGGTTTCCATCATTTTAATTTTATTCGTCTCGCTGTTGGTTGGAAATAATCTTGATTTTACTATAATGCAATTTTTTATTGTTTTTATAGCTATCTATAGCGTAAGAAGGCTAAGAAAACGTCGACAAATTATTACCACTATGTTTTTATTGGTATTTTCTACTTTGTTTGTATTCTTTTCTCTGATGCTATTTAAAGGAATTGATTTTCTTGATTATAATTATTCTGAAATTGGATTTTTTGCATTAACGAGTTTTCTTTCTCCAATTTTATCGTTTGGTCTTGTTCCTTTATTTGAATCTACGTTTGGGATTACAACCGATTATAGTTTAATTGAATTGCTTGATTATGATCAACCATTGCAGAAAAAATTGATTGAAGAAGCACCAGGGACACATACACATAGTATTAAGGTTGGCACATTATCTGAATCATCTGCTAATGCAGTGGGAGCTCGAGCTTTATTATGTCGTGTTGGAGCATATTATCATGATATTGGTAAATTAAAGAAACCGGACTATTATGCTGAAAATCAACGAGGGGAAAACAAACATGATTCTATTACTCCCAATATGAGTGCAAAAATACTAAAACAGCATGTTAGTGATGGTTTACTTCTTGCAGACGAGTATGGATTACCATCAATTGTAAAAGATTTTATTGCAACCCATCATGGTACAAAACGAATAGAATATTTTTATCAAAAAGCATTAAACCAAGATTCAGATCATAATGATGTGGATGAATCTAGCTTCAGATATCCTGGACCAAAACCTACTACAAAAGAAACGGCCATTGTAATGATCGCTGAAGCAATCGAAGCACAAGCAAATTCAATTACTAGTCCAACGGTTGAAAAATTTGATACAATGATTGATCAATCCATCAAAAATTTATTACAGGATGGTCAATTGGATAATTGTCCATTAACATTAGATGATTTAAGAAAGATTAAAGGAACTATTAATGGTAAACATGGACTACTACCTGTATTATCGGGATTATATCATTCTCGACCGAAGTATCCTCCTAAAAAAGAAGATGATTAGTCTTAAGATTAATAATTTACATAAAGATTTTTCATATCAATCGAAATCTATTGAACATTTATGTTCAGAAATTTTAACTACTCAAAATTATGAACATGTAACCCTCACATTTATTTTCTGTGACGATATAAAATTGAACAAATTAAAAATAAAATATTTTAATGAAGATGTTTTAACAGATGTTTTAGCCTTTCCTTTTAAGAATGATGCAGAATTAGAAGCAGAGATATATATTAGTGTTGATAGAGCAAAAGAGAATAGTAGACAAAATAGTGTTACACTGAATAATGAAATAATCAGATTAATTATACATGCCTTACTACATTTATTTGGTTATAATGATAGTGATAAAAAATCAAAGGAAATCATGTTTAAAAGACAAGAAAAACTTGTTTCTGAGTTTGCTAATATTAACATCTTATGACCGAAATAGATAAAAAATTAGGTGAATTAGTTACAATTGTAAAAAAATTACGATCTCCTGCTGGGTGTGAGTGGGATAAACAACAAACCTCTGAAACGTTAATTCCATATCTTTTAGAAGAAGCATATGTCCTGCTGGGTGTGAGTGGGATAAACAACAAACCTCTGAAACGTTAATTCCATATCTTTTAGAAGAAGCATATGAAGTGGCTGAATCAATTATGGATAATAGTTCATCAAGCTTAAAAGAAGAACTGGGTGACTTATTACTTCATGTTGTCTTTCAAGCAGTGTTAGCGGAAGAAAAAGATGAATTTTCTATTAATAATGTTATTGTTTCAATCAATAAAAAATTAATAAAGCGTCACCCACATGTTTTTGATAAAGATTTACTCAGTAAAGATGTTGAGTCTATCAAGAAAAATTGGGAATTAAATAAGAAAAATGAAAAAAATAGAAATTCGATTCTTGATGGAATTCCTAAAAGCCTACCATCCTTAATAGCCTCTGAACGATTACAAGATAAAGCATCTTCTGTTGGTTTTGAATGGGAGAATTATCAAGATGTAATTAATAAAATTTATGAAGAACTAAAAGAATTAAAATTAGGAATAAAAGATAATAACCAAAAAAATATTGAAGAAGAACTTGGTGATATTTTAATTGGAGTTGTGAATTTATCTAGATTTCTTAATGTATCAGCAGAGGTTGCGATGCAGAAGGCAAATAAAAAATTTTATAAACGATTTACAACAATGGAAAAATTCATAACAAAAGATAAAAAAGAAATTGATAAATTATCTCTAGCAGAATTGGATATTTATTGGGAAAAGGTTAAAGATGAAGAATAATAAAATTGTGGGCATTACTTTTGGATCATTTGATTTATGCCATTATGGACATATTTTGATGTTTAAAGAGTGTAAGGAACACTGTGATTATCTTATTGTTGGAGTCCAATCTGATCCATCTCTTGATCGTTCTGAAAAAAATAAACCAATTCAATCTCATGAGGAGAGAGCTGGTATTGTAGAATCTTTAAGGTATGTTGATGAAATAAGATTATATAATAGAGAAAGTGACGTAGTAGATTTATTAAAAGAGATAAAACCAGATGTAAGAATTCTTGGTGCAGATCATGAAGGGACAAAATTTACAGGACATGATTTACCTATTAAGTGTGTTTTCAACTCAAGAGATCATGGATTTTCTACAAGTGAATTAAGAAAAAGAATATATTCAGCTGAGAAAGAAAAAATATAATTATCTAGTTAAATAATAAAAAATAATATTAGCACCTAACTGTAGAAATTTCTCATCTTTTTCTAGCCATGCATTTAAAAGACTAAATTTCTTTATCCCCAATAAAACAATTTTATCATTTATAAAAATACCTTCAGCAATAAAAGGTGTTTCATCAAATGTTAAATCAAAAATCAAATTGTTAAAAACCAAATTTGGTTGAATATTATTTGTTTCAAATTCAGGTAACAATTTTCTAAGGAAAAGTGAGTAAGTATAATCAGAAGTAATATTATCAATAATAAGAAACCCCCCTCTTTTTAAGTGTTTGCTCACACTATTGATTTGTTGATTACTTAACTGTAAATATTGGTTATTACAGATAAATATGATAGGGTACGATGCAATATTATCTTTACTGATTGCAATATTAGTTTCTACTGATAAATTGATTTGAGTATTATTTTGTAAATATTCTAGCATAATTTCACCTGAACTTGTTGCACAGTTTCCAATTAATAAAATTTTTTGATCTTGTGAATATATTTTTGAATGAGAACAGATAACACTTACTAGTAATATTGTTATTAAGTTTCTAAGCATTTTTATAATTTAGGCTTTAATTTTCTTTAAATGAATAAACACAAATTAATTCTATTAGTTTTCTTCTTTTTTTCAATTGGATTCTTGTTTGCACAAGAAAGAAATTTTGAAGAAGAAATAAAACATACAGAAAAACAAATTCAATTATTACAGGCATCAATCAAAAAAAATAATGAAGAAATTCAAAAAGTAACATCCAAAGAAAAAACAACAAGCCAACTATTATCAATTATAGGAAAAAACATAAAAGATTCAAGAAACTTAATTACTGCATACGATAAAAAACTTAATCTTTATAGTTTGCAGTTGATTAACCTTCAAAATGCTGTTGATAAGAATAGCAAAGAGATCGTGACTATTAAGAATAATTATAAAGAAAGATCAATCAATATTTATAAGAAGAAAAATACTAAGATAAATAGTTCTATATTTACTGCTAATAGTTTGAGTCAAGCAGTATATCGTATTAAATATTATAATATTTTATCAAATATCAATCAGGAGATGTTAGATCAACTCAAGACAACTCAGTTTTACAATGAAAAAAAGAAAATAGAAATAAAACAATTATTAAATAACGTTAATAGTGATAAAAAATCAAAAGAAAATGAACTGAATTCATTAGATAAAAAGAAAAAATATCAAGAAGAACTTCTAATCAAATTGCAAAAAGAAAAACAGTCAATTCAAGTAGAAATTACTAAACAAGATACTCAGATCAATGCGTTAGAACAGCTCAGAAAAACAATTTTAGAACAGAAAAAACAATATGATACAGAACAATTAGATCAGCTTAAAAAGATAAAATCAAATATTAAAGAATTTAAAGGTAAATTAATCTGGCCTGTTGATGGTAAAATAGTTAAAGGTTTTGGACCACAATGGAATCCAAAATTAAATACAACTCTTCATAATCCAGGAGTTGATATTGCAACAAATCCAACTGCATCTGTTAGATCAGTATTTGATGGTCTTGTTACAACCATTACATTTATTTCAGGATATGGAACAACAGTTATTGTAGATCATAATGATGGATATTTTACAGTATTTACTCATTTAGATAATTTATTGGTTACCAAAAATATGTTAGTGAAAGAAGGACAAAAGATTGGATTTATTTCTAAAGAAAGTCAAGTTGTTCATTTCGAAATCTGGGGGAACAATCAAACGTTGAATCCAAAAGAATGGTTAAGAGATGGATATAGATAATTTACAGCCTATAATTTCTAATAAAATTCAAACTATTGTTAACAGCAACAAAATAAGTAATGCTTATCTCTTATATGGTCCCAAAGGGTCAGGAAAAGAAGCACTTGCTTTACAGTTTTGTAGCTTACTTACAGGTTTTGATTCTGATGAATTTATTAATAACCCAAATATTTTCTTGGTTATTCCTGGCAGTAGTGATTTTTATCTCAATCTTTTTAAAAGTAGTAAAATTGATCAAAAAGAATATCAAGAATGGAATCATTATTGGAGAGAGAAATTATTGTTTCCACTCAAAAAAATTAAATTGTCTGATAGCCAAAATATTCCGTTGATTGTTTTAAAAAACTTAAAACAAAATCTTTTTTTTAAAAGTGACAGTAAAAAAGTTATTATTATTTTTGATGCGCACTACTTATCACAAGGTTCAGCTGAATCGGCGAATGCTTTATTAAAAATATTAGAAGAACCTCCTCAAAATACTTCTTTTATATTGGTAACAGATTTTATCAAAAATTTACCTTCGACTGTCCAATCTCGTTGTCAATTCATCAATGTTCCAAAAATTAGTAATACGAACTTAAAAAATTATTTAAAGAGAACAGGTGATTTTGAATTTGAAATATTATCATTTTTATCTGATAATGATTTAGGCCTCATTGATATTTTCAATAATTACTCAAAAAATTCAGTCATAGATATGATTGAAAAGTATGTCAAATGTATTGAATATGACAATTCAGAAGCTGTTGTAATGTTTTGTGAAGAAATGTTACTAGATTTCAATACAAATCGACAAAAACTTTACTTTAACTTTCATCTGATTAAAAAATGGCTTGAACATACAGATCAGATTAAAAAATCTATTGAACCCAAATTCGAATGGAATGATTTTTCTAATGCTAGTAAAGATTTTATGAATAATCATAATAATTGTGATTTGATAATACTTGCGAAAGAAATAGAATATTTTTTAGGTAATACTGCGTCAAATACTTCGCCAAAATTATCTTTAATGAATATGGTTATAAATAGTCATAACTATTTAAATTAAATCATGAAAAATTATTACATAACAACTCCAATTTATTATGTAAATGATAAACCTCATATAGGGCATGCCTATACAACTATTTTAGCAGATACTTTGGCAAGATTTCGAAGATTAGTTGAACAAGAAAGCTTTTTTTTAACCGGGTTAGATGAACATGGTTTAAAGGTTCAACAAGCTGCAGAAAAAAATGGTATGAGTGCAAAAGATCATTGTGATAAGATGGCACCAGCCTTTTTAGAGCTATGGGACAAGCTAAATATTCAATATTCTGATTTTATTCGTACTACGGAAGATCGACATGTTAAAATTGTTCAGAATATACTGAATGAAGTCCATAAAAATGGAGATATCTATCAAGATGAATACGAAGGTTGGTATTCAGTTGCTGAAGAAAGGTTTATTACAGATAAAGAATTAGATAGCGGTTTATTTAGAGAAGCTAAGAAAATTAAAGAACGAAATTATTTTTTTAAAATGAGCAAATATCAAGATGCTTTAATTGAAAAAATTGAGAAAAACAAAAATTTCATACAGCCTACTACAAGAAAGAATGAAGTATTAGGGTTTTTAAAACAAGATTTGTCTGATTTATGCATTTCAAGACCAAAAAGTAGATTAGAGTGGGGTATAGAAATACCATTTGATAAAGATTATGTAACCTATGTTTGGTTTGATGCATTGATTAACTATATCTCTGCACCTAAATATTCTGAGGATGATAACCACTTTAAACAATTTTGGCCTGCTGATGTTCATTTAATTGGAAAAGATATCTTAATTGCACATTCTGTTTATTGGTCTACAATGTTAATGTCGTTGAACATTCCATTACCAAAAACAATTTTTGCACATGGATGGTGGCTCACCGATGAGAAAAAAATGAGTAAATCATTGGGGAATGTTGTAAGTCCTTTGACGTTGGTGGACGAATTTGGTGTTGATGCAGTGCGATATTATTTGATGAGTGAAATGGTATTGGGTTCAGATGCAACATTCTCAATGGAATCATTTATTAAGAGATATAATAGCGATTTAGCAAATGATTTAGGGAATTTAGTAAGTCGTATTTCTACATTGATTAATAGAAATTTTGATAGCACTATTCCATTTTCTAACGATAGTAAAAATGATCTATCAAATGAGATTAACAATATTAATATCAAAGATAAACTTGATAATTTTCAAATGGATTGTCTTATTCAAAATATTATGGATTTTGTTCGATCAATTAACCGTTATATGGAAAAAAATCAACCTTGGAAACTTGTTAAAAAAGATAAAAAATTAGCAGGAAATGTTTTATATAATGCAGCTGAATCTCTAAGAATTGCTACAGTAATGCTTTCTCCTATAATGCCAAAGAAATGTAAAGAAATACTCAATGCACTAGGATCTACTTCTTCCTCGTTAGATTGGGGGAATCTTAAGCCAGGAGAGAAAATTCCTGAATCCAATCCTATTTTCCCAAGAATCATCGAATGACACTAATAGATACACATGCACACCTGTATTATGATTCAATGTATGATAGATTAGATGATGTTTTAGATGATGCACAAAAAAATGAAGTCAATAAAATTATTTGTATTGGTACAGATGTTAGTACCTCTAAAAAGTCAGTTGATATTGCCAATAAATATGATTGTGTTTATGCAGCTGTTGGTGTTCATCCGCATGATTCAAAGAGCGTAGAACAAAATTATTTGAAACATCTTGAAGAGCTTGCATTAAGTAGTAAGAAAGTAGTTGCAGTTGGAGAAATTGGTATCGATCACTATAGAAACCTCTCTCCAGCAGATGTGCAGAAAAGAGTAATGATAGAACAAATAGAACTAGCAGAATCGATTTCGCTACCCATTATTTTTCATAATCGTGATGCAGATGATGAAATATTAGATATCTTAAAACAACACTCATTTAAAAAAGCATTATCACATTGTTTTTCAAGCGATATTAATTTTGCACGACAACTAATTGATTTAAATATATTATTATCTTTTTCTGGAAATGTTACTTTTAAAAATTCTATTAATCGTTCTGCAATTCAAGATCTTGATTTAAAAGATTTTGTTCTAGAGACAGATTGTCCTTTTTTAAGTCCACAATCTTTTAGAGGACAACCAAATGAGCCAAAACGTGTTCGTGATATTGCGTTATATTTATCAGATTTTCTGGATATACCACTTGAAAAAATTGCTCAAGAAACCACAAACAATGCAATGAACTTTTTTAATATCACTTAACCAATGGTATTTGCTAAAAAGAAGTGGGGTCAAAATTTCTTAGTTGATAATAATCTCTTAAATAAGATTAT
>Ga0208748_1001316_pt1 | contig 11367 bp, 5 predicted proteins | sample Knorr_S7_td_Bott_FD_185599 | JGI IMG/M metagenome (GOLD analysis project Ga0208748, IMG submission 185599) | Marine microbial communities from Southern Atlantic Ocean transect - Knorr_S7_td_Bottom_ad_4513_LV_A (SPAdes) (version 2) | ecosystem: Environmental > Aquatic > Marine > Oceanic | place... | reverse complement strand
TTTTTGTGAAAGAATTTGGTTTTGGGCATCTGTTCCTCTATAATCGGTATGCGAACGTAACTCAATTGCAATATTTGGGTTTTCATTTAATGTTTTTATCAAACCATCCAAATCTTCAATAGATTTTTCTCTCAAATCCCATTTAGCATAATCGTACTCAATTTTTGGTAAAATAATTTCTTTTACTACTGGGTCTAATTCAAAATCAACCACAAAATCTTTATTATGCTCCACCCCAACTGTTGTCAAAGTTTTTTTCTTTTTTAAATACCCTTCCATTGAAGCAACCAACTCATAAGAGGTGATTGGTTTTATTTTATAATTATACGAACCTGCATTATCTGTTTTTGCATCATCAGAATTACCATCAGAGCCAATAATCTGAACATTAGCGCTCGTTAAAATAGCACCTGTTTTTGAATCGGTAACCACTCCTTGCAAAGTAAAAATAAGTGGTGGCAATTCAAACTGGTAAATGTCATCACCCCCTTTACCTCCCTTTCGATTTGAGGTAAAATATCCTCTTTCGTTTTTTCTCTCAATAATCATTCCAAAATCGTCTCCTGGAGAGTTGACAGGTGATTTTAAATTAATTACAGATGTGAAACTTAGGTTACTATCAGGTACTGATTTGTAAATATCCAATCCTCCCATTCCTATATGTCCATCTGAAGCAAAATAAAGTGTGCCATCAGCATGAATAAATGGGAACATTTCGTCACCAGAGGTGTTAATAGCCGGTCCTAAATTCATTGGCTCACTCCACTGATTTCTTTTTATTTTTTGTACCACCCAAATGTCTTTCTCTCCATAGCCACCTTTTTGGTCAGAAGAAAAGAAAATGGTACTTTCATCATCCGTAACTGCCGGATGCCCTACAGTTGTTCCGCTATCTACTTTTATTTGTAATAATTGTGCTTCCCCCCATAATTTTCCTTTTCGTTGAGACACATATATATCACAGCCCAATTGTTTTTTCTTTTCTACTTTACATTTGGTAAAATACATGGTGCTTCCCCTCTGGTTAAGGTAAAGCGCTCCTTCATTTGCATCTGTATTAATGGTTTCCATTTCAGCAGTAGGTGATCTCCATTTTGCTTTTTTGTCGATTCTTGTCTTGTAAATGTCGGTAAAACTCTCCCCTGTTCTCCCATCAATATCTGTTCCAGCTGAGCCTTTTCGTGAGGAAGTAAAATAGATTTCGGTATATTCTTTATTTCCGAAAGCTGGTGAAAAATCATTATATTTTGAATTTATAATTGGCATTAAAGCTATTTTGTAGCGTGTAGGATTAGCCTCCCAATCTACTGCCAACTGACAAGATTTCACTCCTTTTTCCCCTCTAATATCAGTCGGATTAAGCTTTACATATTTTTTGTATTGCACCAATGCCTCTGTATATTTAGCGTTTTTCTTTAACATATCAGCATATCTTAAATACCCCACTACATCCGGATATTTGGTTTTTAAGGATCTTTTATAATAGCTTTCTGCCCGTTTAGTGTTACCCGAAAGACGATAGCATTCTGCTTGCTTGAAAGTAATCTCTGACTTTAAAGCTCTATTCTTAGTTTTAGAATAGGCCTTCTTATAAAGCTCGGCCGCTTTGTTATATTCTTCCACAGCAAATGCTTTATCCGCTTTTTTGGTTTTTGAATTAGTTGCGCTTTGTGCACCAACTTGTAAGGCAAAAACCATACATAAGTTTACTAATAGGATTCTTACAAAATAATTCATTTTTTTCATTTTTAAAACTTTGCTAAAATAAGGAATAATTTATTAAAAAAACAAAATACTGCTTTTTAGAGTGAAAAGGTTTATTAATACCTACTATTTTGTGAATAATAATTCTCTGAATTTTGGCAATGGCCAATCCTCATCATTAATTAATAATTCTAACTTATCAGTCTGATATCTAATCTTATCAAAGAGAGGCAGAACCCTATTGCAATACGCTTTTGCTCTCTTTTCAACATCCAAGATTTTATTTGCTTTTCTCCTTTGGTTTGTCATTTCATTAACATCTGACATAATGCTAGAAATCCTTTCAGAAATCTCAGTAATCATGCTTATTTGCTCTTTTGAAAGTTTTTTATAGGTTTTTTCATCCATCAATTCTTTTAATCCTTTTACATTTTCAATCAGTTTATTCTGATAGTTTATTGCAGTAGGAATAATATGATTTCTTGCAATATCTGCTATTATACGCGACTCTATTTGAATCTTCATTTGGTATTGTTCCAAATAAATCTCATATCTCGCCTGAATTTCTTTCTCACTCATCACATTGTTGCTTGTAAATAAGTCCACCGATTTTTTCGATTTGAATTCTGCAAGCGCATAAGGAGTTGTTTTGATGTTGTTTAATCCTCTTTTTTTAGCCTCTTTTACCCAGGCATCCCCATAATTATTTCCTTCAAAAAGGATATCTTTCGAACTTATAATCGTGGAACGCAACACTTTGAAAATGGCTTCATCTTTCCCATTTCCTTTGTTGATTAAAGCATCCACTTCTTTTTTAAATTTGTTTAACTGCTCTGCCATTATTGTATTTAAAACCATCATTGGCAGTGCACAATTTGCTGTAGAACCTACTGCACGAAATTCAAATTTATTACCAGTAAACGCAAAAGGAGAAGTTCTATTTCTGTCTGTATTGTCTAATAGAATTTCTGGAATTTTTCCGACTACATTTAGTTTAAGGTCGGTTTTATCTTCTGGAGTCATTTTTCCTTTCTTAACCTTTACCTCCAACTCATGTAAGGATTTTGTTAGTTGCTTGCCAATAAATATAGAGATAATGGCTGGCGGAGCTTCATTTGCTCCTAATCGGTGGTCATTGCCAGCTGAGGCTATGGAGGAACGCAACAAATCAGCATACTGATTAACAGCAGCTATTGTATTTACAAAGAAAGTCAGGAATTGTAAATTGCTTTTTGGTGTTTTTCCAGGACTCAAAAGATTAACACCAGTGTTGGTACATAACGACCAATTGTTATGCTTGCCCGAACCATTTATTCCTGCAAATGGTTTCTCATGCAAAAGAACACGAAAGTTATGCCTACGTGCAATTTTTTCCATCAAATCCATTATTAAGGAATTATGATCTACAGCTAAATTCGCCTCTTCAAAAACGGGTGCACACTCAAACTGGTTTGGCGCTACCTCATTGTGTCTGGTTTTTACTGGAATTCCTAATTTTAAAGATTGAATCTCCAATTCACGCATAAAAGAAGCAGCTCTTTCAGGAATTGAACCAAAATAATGATCATCCAATTGTTGTCCTTTTGCAGGAGCATGCCCAAAAAGTGTTCGCTCACACATTACCAAATCGGGTCTGGCATTGTAAAGGGCACTATCAACAAGAAAATACTCTTGTTCCCAACCCAAAGTTGCAATTACTCTGTTTACATGTTTATCAAAATACTGACAAACAGAAGTTGCTGCCTTATCTACTGCATGAAGTGCTTTTAATAATGGCGTTTTATTGTCTAAGGCCTCCCCCGTGTAGGAAACAAAAACGGTAGGAATACAAAGCGTATCTCCAAAAATAAATGCAGGAGAGGATGGATCCCAGGCAGTATAACCCCTAGCTTCAAAAGTATTACGGATTCCACCACTTGGGAAACTGGAAGCGTCTGGCTCTTGCTGCACTAACTGATTTCCCTCAAATTTATCAATCGCCCTTCCACCTTCAATAGGATCAAAAAATGCGTCATGTTTTTCGGCAGTTGCACCCGTTAATGGTTGAAACCAATGGGTATAATGTGTTGCCCCTTTCGATATTGCCCATTGTTTCATAGCAGAAGCAATAAGGTCGGCTGTGTCCCTTTGAATTTTTTCTCCTTTTTCTATAGCAAGTATTATGCTATTATAAGCTTCATCTGTCAAAAATTCTTTCATAATAGATTGGTTGAAAACCTGAGACCCAAAAATCTCTGATGAAGTTTCTCCGTTTCGCTCAATAATTAATGGTTTTCTACTAAGAGTTTCTTTAAAAGCTGCAATTCTGAATGAGGACATTTTTATGAAATTTTTAGTTAATACCTATTTTTGGCAAATATATATTTATTTTGTGGGGGTACATGTAAAAAAGTAAAGTATTTTTATTGATACCCCCTATTTTTTTATTAAAAATAAGATTTTTCTGTATTTTTCTACACTATACCCCCTTTAAAGGATATAGTATAAACAAGGTATGCAATATAAATTCCTAAAAAGATAAGCCCTTCTTTATTTGATATTCTGTTTTTAGAAAAAAGATAAATAAAGGCGCCAAGCAGAAGTGTTATCGTCATCATAAATATATAGTCGGTTCTTAATAATTGCTGATCAACCAAAGGAATATCTGTTATTAATGCAGTCAAACCCAATACCGCCAGAATATTAAAAATATTGGAGCCAATAAGATTGCCAACCGCCAAACTTTCTTCCTTTTTTAGTGCTGCAATTACGGTAGTAGCAAGCTCAGGAATGCTTGTTCCAATGGCAATAACGCTTACCGCAATTACCCTGTCGGAAACACTAAACACTTTTGCCAAAGCTATTGCTCCATCCACAAAGTAGTCCGCACCAAATTTTAATAAAACAACCCCTACAATTAAAAAAGAAACACTTTGATAAATAGGGCTTTGGCTTTTTTCTGCTAATAACCGATCCTCATCTACAGCAGCTTTTAAATTTTCATTACGCGATTGCCTGATAAGTAATACCGTGAAAAGCAGTAGTGAAGCCACAAAAACGATTCCTACCCAAAATGAAATACCGTTAAAAAAATACAAAATGATTCCAAAAACAAGGGAAGACAAAAACATAAAAGGAAAAGAAATTTTCTTTGTTTGAGAAGTAATATTAAGACGGAACAAAACTGCAGCAAGGCCTAAAACCAAGGCAATATTAGCAATATTAGATCCAATTATATTTCCGAAAGTAATGTCGGTATGTCCTTTAATGGCAGCCCCTAAACTTACCAAAAGCTCAGGAGTGGAAGTAGCACAAGAGACTATTGTCATCCCAACTACAAGGGTTGATATTTTTAGCTTTAAGGCCAAAGAAACAGCCCCTTTCACAAGGGCCTCTCCACCTAAATAAAGTAATATTAATCCAGCAAGAAATTTGGCAATTAAAATCATTATTTATCTAAATCAAGATCGTCTTTTAGTTTATTGGTGCTATCGCGAATCTCTTTTTTAATCTCATTGGATGCATCTTTTAACTCTCGCATGGCTTTACCCAAACCTTTGGCTAATTCAGGAATTTTGTTCGCACCAAAAAACAGCACCACAAAAAGTAGAATAATTAATATTTCTGGACCTCCTATAAATAATAACATGGCACAAAAATAAAAAAAACCAAGCAAATGCTCGGTTTTCTTTTATCTAAAATCTATTATCTACTTTCTATCAACCAACAACTATCTCTTTTCCTCTTTTCTTTTAAGCGTATCCAACATAATAGGAGAAGCCACAAACAAAGAAGAGTAAGTACCCACAACTACCCCTATCATCAAGGCGAACATAAAGCCCCGAATTACTTCCCCACCAAAAATAAAGATTACCAATAGCACAAAGAAGGTAGTCATAGAAGTGTTAATCGTACGGCTAAGTGTAGAGTTTAGCGCCTTGTTCATTACTGTTTCAATTTCTTGTTTTTTGTGCATTCCCATATATTCCCTTACCCTATCGAACACCACCACCGTATCGTTGAGCGAATAACCGATAATGGTCAGAATTGCCGCAATAAATGCCTGGTCAATTTCCAAGGAGAAAGGCAGAATACCGTAAAAAATAGAGAATATAGAAAGCACAATTAGTACATCATGGAATACTGCCGCAACAGCACCCAAAGAGAATTGCCATTTTCTAAATCGGATTAAAATATATAGGAAGATGATTAGCAATGAGAAAAAGACCGACCAAACAGCTGCATCCTTTATATCATCCGCAATGGTTGGCCCTACTTTTTGTGAACTCATTACTTCATAGTCCATTTGCATTTTAACAAGGCCTTCTTTAAGTTTTGCTTCTACCACCTCATCTGCATCATTTGTATTGTCATCAATCATATATTTGGTAGTAATCTTTACTTGATTGTCATCCCCAAAAGTTTTTACTTGTGGGGCGTATTTCAATCCATCATTATCCACAAAAACGGTTGTCAGTTCACTCCTTAATTTTTCATTATCTACTATATCATCAAACCTTACCACATAGGATCTTCCTCCAACAAAATCTACTCCATAATTCAAACCCTTGGTAACTAAAGAACCCATTCCTAAAAGAATAATAATCCCAGAAAGGATATAGAATTTTTTTCTTTTTCCAATAAAATCAATATTGGTGTTTTTAAATGCCCCTTCTGTGAGTTTGGTAGAAAATTTTATTTCTTTGTTTTTTCTTAATCTTCTAGAAATTATAAGTCGAGTAATAAAGATGGCCGAGAACAGAGAAGTCAAGATACCAATAATCAAAGTAGTCGCAAATCCTTTTATTGGACCTGTGCCAAAAGTATAAAGAATAATACCAGTAAGTAGTGTAGTTACATTGGCATCAATAATAGCACTATATGCTTTATCATAACCATCCTTTATGGCCAAGCGAATTCCTTTTCCTCCACTTAGTTCCTCCCTAATTCTTTCATAAATAAGCACATTGGCATCCACCGACATACCAATAGTAAGCACAATACCCGCAATTCCTGGAAGTGTAAGCACTGCACCAATGGAGGATAGTACGCCAAAGATGAAAAAGATATTGGCAAGCAAAGCAATGCTGGAAACCACACCAGCACTAGAATAATAGAAAATCATATACATCAGCACAATCATAAGGGCAATGATGAAAGATTTCAATCCTGCATTAATCGCTTCCTCCCCAAGGGATGGGCCAACAATAGCCTCTTCAATAATTCGAGCAGGAGCTGGTAACTTTCCTGATTTTAAGATATTTGCTAAATCTTTCGCTTCATTGATGGTAAAGTTTCCTGTAATTTGAGAACGACCTCCTGATATTTCACTCTGAACCGTTGGGAAGGAATACACAAAACCATCTAATACAATAGCTACACTTTTTCCGATATTCTCGGCCGTTAAGCGTTTCCACTGCTTAGCACCTTCCGAATTCATGGTCATGGATACTTCTGGGTTTGCATTAAACTGCCCAAATTCTTGTCTTGCATCTGTTACTACATCTCCTTCTAAGGAGGCCTTTCCATCACGACCAGAAACTTTTAACCCAATAAGTTGCATAAACTTTCCGTCCGAATCGTATGGTTTTACGGTATAAGCAAATTTGACATCCAATGGGAAGTTTTTCATCACCTCCACATCCGCTAAATATTCATTCAGTTTAGCGGTATCTTTTATGGTACAAAAACCAACAACTGGCCCTTCATTTGGACTATTATCTTGGTTGATGTTAGGATAAAGCACTGCATAAAGTGGATTCTCAGCTGCAAACTGCTCAAAGGAAAGTTGGGAATCAGAAGTGTCAGAAATTGCTGAATCTCCCTCTAGTTTGCTTAATAAAGAATTGGCACTTGTATCTTCTTCTAATGCTGTTTCTTCTACATCAATATTGTCTTCAACTGAAGCTAAAACTTCTTCCACTTCTTGGCTAATGGTATCGTTAAGTTCCGCTTGTTCTCTTAAATATTTGTTTGCATCTTCCAAACTTTGCAATAATTCTGAGTACTCATAAGTTTCCCAAAACTCCAATTTGGCTGTGGATTGCAACAATTTTCTGGCTCTTTCTGGCTCTTTAATTCCAGGAAGTTCAACTAATATTCTACCAGAATTCTCTAACCTTTGAATATTTGGCTGGGTAACCCCAAACCTATCTATACGAGAACGCAAGATATTGAAGGTACGACTAATGGCGTCCTCCACTTCTGCCCTGATTACTTTTATAACCTCTTTATTAGTAGCATTAATCTTTATTTCATCTCTCATTTGTGCTGTAAACAAAACGGCAAGTCCATTATTTGGGGATAACTTCTCATACTCCATTGCAAAAAGGGTAACAAAATCATCCTGAGAGTTTTTTTGCATTTGCTTAGAGTTAGTAATTGCTGTGTTGAAAGCCTCATCTTTGCTGTAATTAGATAAAGCTTTTATCACTTCAACAACCGATACTTCTAATGTAACATTCATACCTCCTTTAAGGTCAAGCCCCAAATTGATTTCTCTCTCTTGGCATTCCTTATAAGTATAGTCTTTCACCCAAATATCATATACCTTCTCACTGCTGATTGAATCCAAATAATACTTTTCTCTTTTGGTATATACTTCTTGAAGATAGTCATTTACTTTTGTGGAATCGATCAAGCTGTCATTACTACTTTTCTGAAATTCTGAGATTAACTCTTCTTTGTTAATTTCAATGTACGTATTGGCGTATTCTACTGCATCTTCTTGCACGCCATCAGCTACCCAAGTAAAGGATAGTTGATACAAACAAACTATGGCGAATAGGATGGCGAATACTTTAATTGCGTTTCTGTTTTGCATTATTTCTTATTTTTTTTAGCTGGAATTTTCAATCGGCAAATATAGAATTTCATTCTTATATAAGCAATAAAATAAAAGGGCATTTATTTGATAAGAAAAAAGCCCTATATTTTAGTAATATAAAAGCTGAATGAAATTTTAAAGCGCTCCTATTTCGTTAAGTAGTGCATTGGTGGCTTTCACGCCTTCTGCTGAAGTAGTTAATTGGGCTTTTTCTGCCGCCTCCAATTCAATCTCCACAATTTTCTCGATACCATTTTTTCCCAATATTACTGGAACGCCAATACAAAGGTCAGAAAGTCCGTATTCCCCATCTAAAAGTGCTGAGCAAGGGAACATTTTATGTTGGTCGCAAACTATGGATTGAACCAATGCTGACACTGCTGCCCCTGGCGCATACCATGCTGATGTGCCTAACATTCCAGTAAGGGTTGCTCCTCCTACTTTGGTGTCTTCCAATACTTTTTGTAATCTTTCCTCCGACAAAAACTCGGATGCTCTTACACTATTTCTACTTGCTAAACGCGTTAAGGGAACCATGCCTTTATCAGAATGGCCGCCAATTACCATGCCATCCACATCAGAACTTGGACAGTCCATTGCCTCTGCCAATCGGTATTTGAAACGGGCACTATCTAGTGCGCCTCCCATTCCTATAATTCTGTTTTTGGGTAGCCCAAAGGTTTTATGTGTGAGGTAAGTCATGGTGTCCATTGGATTACTTACAATAATTAAAATCACATCTGGAGAATGTTTGATTAATTGTTCTGCAACGGATTTTACAATTCCCGCATTTATTCCAATGAGCTCCTCACGCGTCATTCCTGGTTTTCTTGGTATTCCGGAAGTAATAACTGCAACTTTGCTTCCAGAAGTTTTGGCATAATCGTTAGTGCTTCCTGTTATTTTGGTATCAAAACCATTTAAGGCCGCAGTTTGCATTAAGTCCATTGCTTTTCCCTCTGCAAAATTGTCTATAATATCGACCAATACTACTTCAGATGCAAAATTTTTAATGGCAATATATTCGGCACAACTAGCACCAACTGCACCTGCTCCTACTACTGTTATTTTCATTTTTTTTGGTTTTTGGTTTGTAGTTTGTAATTTGTAATTTGTAATTTTTAGTTTTTCTACCGACCACAAACTAACAACTATTAATCACCAAACATCTTTCGATTAAGCATCAATATTTGCATATTTTGCATTGGCTTCAATAAATGCTCTTCTAGGCGGAACATCATCTCCCATTAACATAGAGAAAACTCTATCGGCTTCTGCTGCACTATCAATCGTAACACGTTTCAATATTCTTTTTTCTGGATTGAGTGTGGTATCCCAAAGTTGGTCAGCATTCATCTCACCAAGCCCTTTATACCTTTGAATTGCTACATTCACTTCTTTTCCGCTCTTCATATCAAGTACCTGTTCATCTCTTTCTTCATCAGACCAACAATATCTGTGGTCTTTTCCTTTCTTTAATAAATACAAAGGTGGAGTCGCGATATACACATAGCCATTTTCAATTAATTCATACATATAACGGAAAAAGAAAGTAAGAATTAGTGTGGCGATATGACTTCCGTCAATATCGGCATCTGTCATAATCACTACTTTATGGTATCTCAATTTTTCGGTATTCAGTGCTCTTTCATCTTCCTCCGTTCCTACAGAAACACCTAAAGCAGTATACATATTTTTGATTTCCTCATTTTCGAAAACCTTATGTTGCATGGCTTTTTCTACATTTAAGATCTTTCCTCTTAGTGGTAAGATTGCTTGAAAATGTCGATTTCTACCTTGCTTAGCAGTTCCACCCGCCGAATCTCCCTCAACTAAAAATATCTCGCATTTTGCAGGATCTCTTTCGGAGCAATCCGCAAGTTTTCCAGGAAGACCTGAGCCAGACATAATGCTTTTTCTTTGCACCATTTCCCTTGCCTTACGGGCAGCATTACGAGCAGTAGCAGCTAATATTACTTTTTGCACAATTATATGCGCTTGCTTTGGGTTTTCCTCCAAATAAAAGGAAAGCATATCGCTTACCGATTGTGATACAGCAGTAGTTACTTCCTTATTTCCTAACTTGGTTTTAGTCTGCCCTTCAAATTGTGGCTCCATTACTTTTACAGAAATTACAGCCGTCAATCCTTCTCTAAAATCGTCCCCTGAAATCTCAAATTTTACTTTTTTAAGTAACCCCGACTCATCCGCATATTTCTTTAGGGTTCTGGTAAGACCCCTTCTAAAACCAGAAAGGTGCGTACCCCCCTCATGGGTGTTAATGTTGTTTACATAGGAATGCACATTTTCTGTATAGGAATTATTATACACCATAGCAACCTCAACTGGTACGCCATCTTTTTCCCCATCAATATATATTACATCATCTAATATCGACTCTCTAGTTCCATCCAAATACCGAACAAATTCTTTTAACCCTCCTTCAGAATAAAACTCTTCTTTTATAGTATTGCCCTCTTCATCTGTTCTTCTTTTATCAGTGATAGAAAGATGTATTCCTTTGTTTAGAAATGAAAGTTCTCTTAATCTGGCTGCCAAAATATCGAAATGATAAACCGTCTCAATGAAAATAGTGTTATCGGGCTTAAAAGTAACATAAGTTCCTGTTTTATCGGTTGTACCTATTTCCCTTACATCATATTGGGGTTTCCCTATTTTATATTCTTGCTCAAACACTTTTCCTTCTCTGTGTACTTCTACTCTCAAATCGCTTGAAAGTGCATTAACACAGGATACACCAACACCATGCAAACCTCCGGAAACTTTATAAGAATCTTTGTCAAATTTTCCTCCAGCATGCAGCACAGTCATCACTACTTCCAAAGCAGATCTTTTCT
>Ga0208748_1001314_pt1 | contig 11380 bp, 11 predicted proteins | sample Knorr_S7_td_Bott_FD_185599 | JGI IMG/M metagenome (GOLD analysis project Ga0208748, IMG submission 185599) | Marine microbial communities from Southern Atlantic Ocean transect - Knorr_S7_td_Bottom_ad_4513_LV_A (SPAdes) (version 2) | ecosystem: Environmental > Aquatic > Marine > Oceanic | place... | reverse complement strand
GCGAGAAATAGTGCGTGGTTTCTTTGCCAAAGAATTCTGCAGAGATATCATGTAATGATGTGAACACACCTTTTTGTGGGCGTACAATACTCCAAAAATCAATAATATCTGCTTTTATAATAGAGATTTCTCTTAACATTTCTCGTTCCCTCCCTTGAAAGATAGATTCTTCAACAAGAATGAGTTTATTTTCTATGTGCAATATCTTATTTCCTTCATCTTCCCATATCTTGTGAAGTATATGGTAGAGAAGAAAGCCTGTTCCCTTACCCATGTGTTCTTCTTTTTTTTCTTCATATAGAGCACATCCATCAAATGTAGCTTTTAAGGGAAGAATAGAGTGGTAATGACTGGTGATAAGGAAGTTTTTACCCACGATAACATCAAGCTCGCGAGGCCTTGTTGTTTTGTGTTCTTTATTGTAGTTGGGTACGAACAAAACTAAAAAGAGGTGCGCTGTGAAATGCTCTACCTTAGTTGTCCAGGAGGGAGGAATAATTTGCCTTGCTGGTATAGCGTGGACGGCAAAGTTTTCTTCAAGATACTGTACATCCTCTTTTGTAGGGTCTTGAATATCTACCCACGTAATCCTCTTATATTTAACGATATTTCGCATTACGATATTGTAGCAAATTAACAAGAATGAAAGTAGAGATCTCTCCACAGGCGCTGACCATATCTTGACTCCCACATTTTTTTTGTGTATAATAGTGAGGTAAATAACGCATATTTGAATGTCATGGATGATCAAAAAGCAATTGAAAAGTTACAAAAGCAGGTTGAGGAAATAAAGAAGGAAAAAGAGGAGTTTCTGGCAGGATGGCAAAGAGCAAAGGCAGATCTTGCAAACTACAAAAAAGAGGAGAAAGAGCGAATGCAGGGACTCATGGAGTATGTGAAGCAAGAGTTCCTTTTTTCTTTTCTTTCAATGGTGGATAATTTGGAGCGAGCAGAAGGAGAATTAAAAGAAGAAGAGAAAAACAGCAAGACAGTACAAGGATTTTTGCAGATTGGAAAACAGCTACGTGAGTTTTTAAAAAGTCAGGGAATAAAAGAGATTGAGGCTCAGGGCAAGGATTTTAACCCAGAACTCCACGAAGCGGTAGCTACAACCCAAGGGGAGAATCCAGGGAAAGTGGTTGAGGTACTGGAAAAGGGATACATGATACAAGACAAATTATTACGAGCAGTAAAAGTAAAAGTAGTAAAGTAAAATATATGGCAAAAGTATTAGGCATTGATCTTGGAACAACATTCTCTGCTATGGCAGTGATTGAGGGGGGAGAGCCAAAAATCATTGAAAACAAAGAGGGAGCAAGAACTACTCCTTCTGTAATTGCATTAGCAAAGAATGGAGAAACATTAGTTGGGGTGCAGGCAAGACGCCAGCAAATAACAAATCCTCAGAATACTATCTCTCAGGTAAAGCGTCTCATTGGGCGTCGCTTTGCCGACGAGGAAGTTCAGAAGGATAAAAAACTCTTGCCTTATGAAATACGGGAGTCAAAAGACGGAGGGATAGAGATTAAGATGGGAGAAAAATGGCTAAAGCCAGCTGAAATATCTGCTATGGTTTTACGAAAGTTAAAAACTGACGCAGAAGAAAAACTGGGAGAGACAATTACAGAAGCTATTATTACCGTGCCTGCTTACTTTGACGATAGTCAAAGAAAAGAAACAAAGGTAGCAGGGGAGATTGCAGGACTTGAGGTAAAAAGAGTACTCAATGAACCTACGGCAGCAGCTTTAGCATATGGATTAAACAAAAAAAAGGATGAGAAAATTGTGGTGTATGATTTTGGTGGAGGAACCTTTGATATCTCTATTCTGGAGGTTTCAGAAGATACCATTGAAGTGAAAGCAACAGGAGGTGATACTCATCTTGGAGGAGAGGATTTTGATCAAAAGGTTATGAGCTGGCTGGTAGAGCAATACCAAAAGGAAGAAGGTATTGATTTGGCAAAAGATCCTCTAGCTCTGCAGCGATTAAAGGAAGCAGCAGAAAAGGCAAAGATTGAGCTTTCAAGTTCTCTTGAAACTGAAATTAACCTTCCTTTTATCACCTCAGACAGTTCTGGCCCAAAGCATTTGTACTTTAAAATGACGAGAGCTCAGCTTGAAAGCTTGGTTTTTGAGTATATTGATAAGTCTATGACATTAATGGAGCAAACTCTAAAAGAAGCTAAGGTCTCAGTAAAAGATATTGATGAAATTGTCTTAGTGGGAGGGCAAACTCGTATGCCAGCAATTCAAGAAGCTGCAAAGAAATTGTTTAATAAAGACCCCAATAGAAGCATTAATCCCGACGAAGTGGTAGCTCTTGGAGCTGCAATACAAGGGGGAATTTTGCAAGGAGAGGTGAAAGATGTTCTTTTACTGGACGTAACCCCCTTATCTTTGGGTATTGAGACTTTAGGAGGAGTAAGCACAGCTTTAATTGCAAAGAATACTACTATTCCTGCAACTAAATCTCAAGTATTTTCTACTGCGGCTGATAATCAAACTTCAGTTGAGGTTCATGTGGTTCAAGGAGAGCGCCAAATGGCTCAGGATAATAAATCCTTGGGAAGGTTTATGCTAGATGGTATTCCTCCAGCTTCAAGAGGAGTTCCTCAAGTTGAAGTGAGTTTTGATATTGATGCAAATGGTATTTTAAATGTTACTGCCAAAGATAATGCTTCAGGAAAAACTCAGACTATTCGTATTGAAGGTTCCTCTGGTATTTCAGAGGAGGAAGCAGGGCGCATGAGAAAAGATGCAGAGGCAAATGAAGAGGTAGATAAAAAACGAAAAGAAATAGTAGAAGCGCGAAACATGGCAGATACCTTAATCTATGCTGTAGAAAAGACCATAAAGGATGCTGGAGATAAAATTACGCCTGAGGACAAAAAAAATGTGGAAGAAAAACTTGACGCCCTGCGTAAAGTAAAGGATGGTGAAGTAGTAGAGGAAATTCAAAAGACGACGCAAGATCTTTCCGAAGCGATTGGAAAGATTAGTGCTTCTTTAAATAAAGAAGGGCAACAGCAAGAGGCTCAGTCAGAAGAAAAAGAAGAAGATAAGAAGCCAGAAGAAGGAGAAGACAAGAAGCCAGAAGAAGGAGAAGCAAAAGAAGAGTAGTATTTGACTGCTGTATTGGAATGATGTGCGGAAGTGTTCCAATAGGTATATATTTTTATGAAAGATTACTACAAGATCCTTGGCGTTCAAAAGGGTGCAACTTTAGAGGATATTAAAAAGGCTTACCGGAGATTAGCTCATAAATACCACCCAGATAAAGGTGGAGATGCAACGCGCTTTAAAGAAGTTGCTGAAGCATACCAGGTGCTTTCAGATACAGATAAGAGGGCACAGTACGATAAATTTGGGAGAGTATTTGAAGGGTCGCCGCAAGGCGGGGCCGGAGGTTTTCAGTGGGGATGGGGAGCTCCTCATGAGCACGACGCGGAGGAGTTCTCAGAAGGTTTTGGAGTTGATTTTGATTTGCAAGATATCTTTGAGGATTTTTTTGGTGGCAAGAACGCGAAAAATACAAAAGGCGGGCGGGATATTGAAGTGGAGATCTCAATACCTTTGGAGGCGACCATTAAGGGAAAAGAAGAGATTATTAATCTTACAAAACTTATAATATGTAGCAGGTGTCAGGGGGTGGGAGCTGAACCTTCAACAAAGGTTAAGGAATGTTTTTCTTGCAGGGGACAAGGACAGGTGCAACAGATTAAAAGAACTGTATTTGGTTCTTTTACGCGAGTTGGTTTGTGTCCTGAGTGTAAAGGAGAAGGCCTTATTCCAGAGCATCCCTGTAACGTATGTAAAGGAGAAGGAAGGATTAAGGGAGAGGATGCTATTAAGGTACAGATTCCCGCAGGAGTAGATAGCAATCAGATTCTTAAGATTGTAGGGAAAGGGGATGTAGGAAGGAAAAAAGGAAAAGTAGGGGATCTTTACCTTCGAGTTTTCATAAAACCACACAATGTATTTAAAAGGAAAGGAGATGATCTCTATGTAAAAATGCCAATCCTATTTTCACAAGCAGCTTTAGGAGACGAAATTGAGGTGCCAACTATTGAGGGAACCAAGGTTCTCTTAACTATTCCACAAGGCATTGAATCTGGCAGGGTACTTAAGGTTTCAGGAAAAGGGATTCCTCATTTCTCTGGTTTGGGCCGTGGAAATATGCTAGTTGAGATTGAAATTGTCACTCCAACAAAACTTACTAAAGACCAAAAAGAACTCTTAGAACGCTTGAAAAACGAGGGAATTTAAGCTATCATTTCCCTGTTGCGCCCATAGCTCAATGGTAGAGCAGTGGCCTTTTAAGCCATTGGTTGCAGGTTCGAGTCCTGCTGGGCGCACTTTTTATTGACATAATTATTTGTTTGTGGCAGGAAAACTTCACTTTTTTTGGTATACTAAGAAGGCATGAAACAGCGCATTGTTTTACTCTTAGATATGGATGCCTTCTTTGCCATGATAGAAGAGCGGGAGAACCCACGCTTTAAAGGAAGGCCTGTTGTGGTGGGAGCAGATCCCAAAGAAGGAAAAGGCAGGGGGGTGGTATCTACTTGTAACTATAAGGCAAGAGAGTATGGTATTCATTCTGCAATGCCGATATCTCAAGCTTGGAGATTATGTTCGCAAGCCGTGTTTCTTCCTGTGAATGGCGCTCTGTATTCAAAAGTATCAGACAATATTATGGAGATAATAAGGAATCATGCCACAATACTGGAGCAAGTTTCACAAGATGAAGCATATGTAGACTTAAGTTTCACAGGAAGTTATATAAAAGCAGAAAAGTTAGCTGAGAGAATACGAAAGGATATTTTCAAAAAAGAACAGCTTACAGCTTCTTGTGGAATAGCTGAAAATAAGATGGTGGCAAAGATGGCGTGCAAAAAAGCAAAGCCGAATGGAGTTCTTGTTGTGGAGAAAGATAAAATAGATCAATTTCTTTTTTTGTTAAAGATTCAAGAAATTCCAGGAGTGGGTCCTAAGACAGCAATTGTCTTGGAGAAGTTTTTTAAAAAAAGAGAGCTTAAGGTAGAAGATGTAAAAAAGGCTACAAGAGAAGAATTAATAGATCTTATGGGAGTTGCGGGAGATGCCCTGTACGATAAAGTTCGAGGAATTGATGAAACTCCCATCGTTGTGAATGGAGAAATAAAGTCTATTGGTAAAGAGCATACGTTCGCGAAAGATACTAGAGATTCAGAAGAGATATTTTCAGTGTTTTACGAGCTTATTCTGGGCATTCAAAAAGAACTTCAAGAGCAAGAGCTTTCTTTTAAGATCATAACTGTGGTGTGTCGTTTCCATGGATTTGAAACACATACTAAATCTAAAACACTAAAAAAAGTTTCAAAAGAGGGTAAGGTGCTTAAAAAAGAATCTATGCGACTTTTGCTTAGGTTTCTAACAGAAAATTTAAAACCTGTGCGTTTAATTGGGGTACGTATACAAGTTGCAGGTAAATCCTCTAAGTGATATACTTGGTTGTATGATAAAAGGCACAGGAAAACTGGTAACTCTTTTTTTTATTGCAGCCCTGGCTCTTGGAGCGTATTTTTATGGGTTTTCCATAGGAAAATCTGAAGCAAGAATAGTTCCTATTGAAGGAGTACAAAATATTCAGGTTGGCCAACCCGAAGGAGCAGATTTTTCTTTGTTCTGGGATGCGTGGGCTATCATTCAAGAGAAGCATGCCAATAAAGACTCTCTTGATTATCAAAATATGATATTTGGAGCTATTTCTGGCATGGTAAATAGCTTGGGAGACCCATATACAGTGTTTATGGACCCAGAAGAAAGTAAGCAGTTCCAAGATAATATTTCAGGTTCTTTTGAAGGAGTAGGCATGGAAATTGGTATTCGAAACCGTCAACTTCAGGTTATCTCTCCCTTGGAAGGGACTCCGGCTAAGGCAGCAGGACTGCGCCCAGGAGATATTATTATTCAAATAGATGATACTTTTGCTCGGAATCTTAGTTTAAATGAAGCAGTTTCCTTGATTCGTGGCCCCAAGGGAACCGAGGTGATTCTTTCTATTCTTCATGAAGATTGGTCTGAAACCAAAGACTTTCCTATTGTAAGAGATGTTATTAAAATATCTTCTTTGAAGTGGGAAATTCTTGAGGATGATATTGCATACATTCAACTTTTTCATTTTTCAGAGCCAGCTATCCGAGCTTTCAAAGAGGCAGCAAATAAAATACTTGCTTCTTCAGTCGAGCGTATTATTCTAGACCTGAGAGGTAATCCTGGAGGATTTCTGGAGGTTTCAGTAGATATTGCAGGATGGTTCCTCACAAAGGATCAGGTTGTGGTGACTGAGGACTTTGGTGTGGAGGGAGAGGAGGTTATATATAAGGCACGAGGGAATGGTCGCCTAGGGGATTATCCTTTAATTATTTTAATGAATCAAGGATCAGCATCAGCTTCAGAGATTTTAGCTGGAGCTTTGCGAGATCATAAGGGAGTTAAGTTGGTAGGGGAAAAATCCTTTGGAAAAGGGTCTGTACAAGAGTTGCAAAATCTTCCCGGAGACTCTTCACTGAAGGTTACCGTGGCAAATTGGCTTACTCCTAACGGAGATCATATTAGCGATGTTGGCTTGGAGGTTGATGTAGAGGTAGAAATGACTGCAGAGGATTTTGACAATGAACTGGACCCTCAACTTGACAAGGCTCTTGAATTAATAAGAGATTTGTGAGAAGATATTGTTATGAAAGTACTATTGTTACAAGACGTTGAAAAATTAGGTAAAAAATTTGAGGTAAAGGACGTGGCAGATGGTCACGCCCAGAATCACCTTATTCCCGAAGGCTTAGTAAAGCCTGCAACCAAGGAAGCTTTGGAATGGGCGGAAATGCAAAAGGAGCTTCAAGAAAAGGTAGCAGAAGAGAGTCTCGTGAAATTTCAAGAAATGGCAGCTCAATTAGATGATATGGAGGTACAGCTTTCAATGAAGGTGGGAGATGAAGGACAGTTGTTTGAAGCGGTAAATACACAAAAGATTGCCGATAGATTAAAAGAGATGGGATATGCTGTTAAGAAGTCCCAGATAAAATTAGAAGAACCTCTAAAAGAAATTGGAGAATTTCCAGTAAAGTTGAGCTTTGAGCATAACTTAGAAGCTGAAATTAAAATAATTATCACAGAAGAAAGTAAGTAGCACTTCTGTTAGTTCCCCGAGCGCAAAATATCTTATGCGCAAGGGATATTTTGTTAGATTTTTTAGTGTATGACCCGCTATATTTTTATTGTAGGAGGTGTCATGTCCGGCGTTGGCAAGGGCGTGGCTTGTGCCTCTTTGGGGAAGATTCTTTTGAGTAAGGGTTTTGCTGTCTCTGCAGTAAAGATTGATCCTTACATTAATGTTGACGCAGGAACTATGAATCCCCTAGAACACGGGGAGATTTTTGTGACCGATGATGGAACCGAGTCAGATCAAGACCTAGGAAACTATGAGCGCTTTTTGGGAAGGTCTTTTTCCAAAGTTAACTACATGACCACAGGGCAGGTATATGACTCTGTCATTAAGAGGGAGCGTAATTTGGAGTATAAAGGGAAATGTGTGGAAGTAGTTCCTCATATCCCTCAAGAAGTTATTTCACGTATTAAGGTTACAGGGAAGCAAGACAAAGCAAACTTTGTCTTAATTGAGATAGGAGGCACGGTGGGAGAATATCAAAATATGCTCTTTTTGGAGGCAGCGCGTATGATGCAGGCAAGTAACCAAAATCAAGTTTTTTTTGTGATGGTAAGTTATCTTCCTATTCCATCAAACATTGGGGAGCAAAAGACCAAGCCCACGCAAACTGCTGTTCGAACTCTCAATGCAGCAGGCATCCAACCAGACATGATTATTGCGCGCTCCGAGCTTCCGGTAGATAAGATAAGAAAGCAAAAGATTTCCCTGTCTTGCAATGTTCCAGTAGATTATGTTATTTCAGCTCCTGATGTGAAGTCTATCTATGAAATTCCTGTAAACTTTGAAAAGGAAGATGTAGGGAAGAAGATACTAGAAAAGTTTGGACTAAAAGATAAGAAGCAAGATATGCAAGAATGGAGAGCTTTGGTTCAAAAGATCCATTCCTTAAAAAAGACCGTAAAGATAGGGATTGTAGGAAAGTACTTTAAAATAGGAGACTTTACCCTAATGGATTCCTATCTCTCTGTTATTGAAGCTATAAAACATGCTGCATGGCAAGAGAATTACAAGCCTGAGATTACCTGGCTCGCAGCAGAAAAATATGAAAAGAATCCCAAAGAAACAGCAGAGTTAAAGGAGTTTGATGGGATTATTATCCCCGGGGGATTTGGAAATAGGGGAAGCGAAGGAAAGATAAAGGCAATTGAATTTTGCCGTAAACAAAAAATCCCTTTCTTTGGCTTGTGTCTTGGGTTACAACTTGCGGTTATTGAATTTGCAAGAAATGTTGCGGGTATAAAAAAAGCAAACTCTGCTGAGTTTACCACAAAGGGAGATCTTGTTATTGATGTTCTGCCAGACCAAAAAGTTCTGTTAAAAGAAAAGAAGTATGGAGGTACTATGCGATTGGGCGCGTATCAATGTACTCTTATGAATGGAAGTAAAGCATACCAGGCGTATAAGCGAAGCGAAATTTCAGAAAGACATAGGCATCGCTACGAGATACAAAATGAATACAAAGAGAGGCTGGAGAAAAAAGGTATGGTGTTTTCTGGGATAAACAAAGAACGTGACTTAATAGAGATAGGAGAGCTCCCCAATCATCCCTTTTTCCTGGGAACTCAGTTTCATCCAGAATTAAAATCAAGGCCTTTGGAGCCCCATCCTTTATTTGTAGAGTTTATGCGAGCTGCAACTAGGTAATGTGCACTATCTTGACGATTCTTTGAGATCGATCAAATGCCTGTTTTCTCTTAGTAGAAAACTGCACTATACCTTCTTTTAGAGCAAAGAGAGTGTTATCTTTCCCCATCCCAACGTTTGTGCCTGCAAAGAGCTTGGTACCACGCTGGCGAACCAAAATCTGCCCTGCCTTGGCTTTTTCGCCGGCAAACAGTTTTATTCCAAGATACTTTGGCTGCGAATCTCGCCCAAGGCGCGTTGATCCAGCTGATTTCGTTGTTGACATATGGTAATACTAACAAAAGTTCAAGAATTTGTCAAAATATACCAAAAAGACATTGTCTTGGTTATTGGAGTTATCTTAATCTCCTTTATTTCCTTTTCTACTGGGTATTTAATAGCAAAAGATCAGTTAAAAGGACCAATTCAGGTTCAAGAAGATTTCAAAAATGATTGAAGAAAAATTTAACGAAGAGGAAGAAGAGATTCAAAAGCCCAGTGTTTTTGCCAGAATAGCAAGAGGGGCGGTTGTACTTTTAATTCTTTGGGGTTTTATATACCTTTCAGGCTTTAGTCAGTACTTTCTTTATCAAAGGACTCCTCCTGAAGCACGCCAAGAGTCAGTGGCGAGTGTTATAGATGAAAGGGAAATTCTTGTTCCTCTTTCAATATTCATCCTTAGGAATGATGAGGGGAATGGCTCCAAACGTACAAAAGAGAATGTGGAAGATTTAGTTCAGAAAGCCTCACAAATTTGGAAACAAGCAAATATTGAACTTGAAATTAGAGGTATTCAAGAAATAGAGAAAAGTGATGAAGAAATAGCTCTCCTCTTAGATGCAACTGGCGTATTTCTCGCTGGAATTGAAGAGTATGATAGATCTTCTATCAATGTGTTTTTAACAGAAAAATTGCGAGGCATTAATGGTCTTGCATTTGGAGGGTTTTTAAGTGTTGCTGTAGCAGACTATACTACGGTTTATGACTTTAGGGCCTTGGCTCATGAAGTAGGGCATACGCTAGGGTTGAATCATGTTCAAAATGTGCAGCAACTTATGTATAAAGGGGCAAATGGATTTAAACTTTCTTTTGAGGAAGTATTGCGAGCACGAGAAGGTGCGTTGCGTTTTTAATAAAAAAACTATTAGATGAATATGGAGAAGAATAATTGGAAGAAAAAACTAAGCCCAGAGCAGTACAGGATTATGCGAGAAAAGGGGACTGAAGTTCCTTTTGAAGGGAAGTATGCAGAGTTTCATGAAGAGGGAATGTTTACGTGTGTTGCTTGCAATGCAGAATTATTTTCTTCTGCTACGAAATTTGATTCTCATACCGGATGGCCAAGCTTTACTGAGCCTGCAAACCTTAAAAATATTAAGTTACAAGAGGATACAAGTCATGGCATAAAAAGAACTGAAATACTCTGCTCTCATTGTGGTTCACACCTTGGACATCTTTTTGACGATGGGCCTGAAGGGGGAAAAAGATATTGTATTAATTCAATATGTCTAAACTTTAAAAAGAATTCATGAGGATTATTATCCCTATTATTATCATTGTTTCTGCAGCAGGATATTTTGCGCAAGAGCAATTAAAGAATCCAAATGAGATTTTGGTGCAACAGGGGAATGCACTTGAAAAATATGATGCTATTCAAGTTTCCAATCCCAAATCAAGCTCTCTTGTCGTAAGTCCGATCTTAGTGGAAGGAATAGCCAGAGGATACTGGTTTCCTAAGGGGGATTTTTTAATTAAGATTCAAAATGCTAAAGACGAGGAGCTTGGTGCTGGAATAGCTTATGCCATGAAAGGAGGTACAGAAGAAGAGTTTATTCCTTTTGAGGCAATGGTGAGCTTTAGTGAGTCTTTTATTAAAGAAGGTGTTATTATTTTAAAAAAGAGTAATCCTTCAGGATTACTAGAGTTAGACGATGAATTGCGTGTTCCTGTGCGCTTTTAATATCTTCAAACTTACCATAGAATATACATAAGGAGTCTATGACAAAAAACCTTACAACACCCAAAAATGTTCTTGCTGTATTTGCGCATCCAGATGATATGGATTTTAGTTCCTCTGGGACCATTGCAAAGTGGGCAAAAAAGGGATCTATTATCACATATCTTGTATGCACAGATGGGAGCAAAGGGTCTGACGATCCCAAGATGACTTCTCGTAAGCTTTCTTTGATACGCAAAAAAGAGCAACTTAAAGCAGCTAAAATTCTTGGAGTAAAGAATGTTATATTCTTAACTCACAAAGACGGAGAGCTTATTGTTAATATGAAGCTCAAAGAAGATATTTCCAAGGTTATTCGTCAAAAGAAACCCGATGTGGTTATTACACTGGACCCTACTTTTTTGTATTCAATAAAGAGGGGATTTGTGAATCATTCAGATCATAGGGCAGCAGGGCAGGCTGCAATTGATGCGGTGTTTCCCTTAGCGCGAGATCGTTTGAATTTTCCTTTCCACGAAAAACAAGGACTGCTTTCCCATAAGGTAAAAACACTTTTGCTTGTTGCCATGGAAGATCCTACGCATTGTGAA
>Ga0208748_1001313_pt1 | contig 11381 bp, 9 predicted proteins | sample Knorr_S7_td_Bott_FD_185599 | JGI IMG/M metagenome (GOLD analysis project Ga0208748, IMG submission 185599) | Marine microbial communities from Southern Atlantic Ocean transect - Knorr_S7_td_Bottom_ad_4513_LV_A (SPAdes) (version 2) | ecosystem: Environmental > Aquatic > Marine > Oceanic | place... | reverse complement strand
GAAGCGATATCTTTTATCATTTCTACTCTTTTTGCCGGATCTTCATTTGTATCTTTACTTAATATATTTGTTTTAAAAGTAATAAAATCTTTTTGGTTTTCCTCCAAATAATTTATCAATTCTTCCTGACTACACTTTTGTGCAAAAGAGTCCGGATCTTCTCCGTCAGGGAATAAAACCACTTTTACATTCATGCCTTCTACCAATATCATGTCAATACTTCTAAAAGAGGCTTTCAGTCCAGCAGCATCTCCATCAAAAAGAATGGTAATGTTTTTTGTAAAACGGTTGATCAATTTTATTTGCTCGGATGTAAGGGAGGTGCCTGATGAGGAAACTACATTTTCAACCCCTGCTTGATGAAGGGAAATTACATCCGTATATCCCTCCACAATAAAGCAGTTGTTTTGTTTACTGATGTGTTGTTTAGCAAAGTAAATACCGTATAAAATTTTACTTTTAAGGTATATCAAACTCTCAGGCGAATTGACATATTTTGCTTTATTATTTTTTTGTAAAGTGCGACCACCAAAGCCTAAAACCCTACCAGAAAAACTATGAATAGGAAACATCATTCTTTCTCTGAATCTATCCAAAGCAGATTTATTTTTAATAATTGACAAACCAGAATCTTCCAAATATTTTTGCTGAAATGAGGATTTTATAGCCTCTTTGCTGAGGGCATCTTTTTGTTTTGGGCTATACCCTAACTGAAATTTCTTGATGGTTTCTTCCGTAAATCCTCTTTCTTTATAATAGCTTAATCCTACGATTTTTCCTTCCTCCCTTCCCCATAGCTGCTGTTGGAAAAATTTATTGGCAAAGGAGCTAATTACATACAAACTATCCCTGTCGTTTGCTCTTATGTTTTGCTCAGGAGTTAACTCTTTTTCCACCACTTCAATGCTATATTTTTCCGCCAAATATTTTAAAGCCTCAGGATAAGAATAATGTTCATGTTCCATCACAAAACTTACAGAATTCCCTCCCTTTCCACAGCCAAAACATTTGTAAATCCCTTTGGAGGCCGATACCGTAAAGGAAGGTGTTTTTTCATCATGAAAAGGGCAATGTCCAATAAAATTAGCGCCTCTTTTTTTAAGTTGTACAAAGCCACTTACCACTTCCTCAATTCGAGCCGCTTCAAATATTTTATCAATAGTTTCTTTCGGAATCATTGTTTTCTATGTATTACAAAATCAATCATTTGTTTTAGTGCCTTTTTTGCTTCTCCATCTTCAAATTCCTCCAAAATATTTAGTGCATTTTGGTGGTATTCATTCATTTTTTTAGTAGCATAATTCAAGCCACCACTACTTTTTACTAATTCAATTATGCCTGCTACTTTATCCGTATCCTTATTGTGGTTTTTTATGGTATTAATTATCATCTTTTTCTGCGGTTTATCACTTATGCTTAAAGTGTAAATCAAGGGTAGAGTCATTTTTTGTTCTCTTATGTCAATACCGGTTGGCTTGCCAATAATCGGATTATGCGAATAATCAAACAAATCATCTTTTATTTGAAAAGCAATTCCTGCCATTTCTCCAAAAAGATGTAGCTTTTTTATAGTTGCTATATCTTTGGTAGCAGAGCTTGCTCCGCAAGCACAACAAGCCGCAATTAAGGTGGCTGTTTTTTGCCTTATAATTTCAAAATAAACGGATTCTCCAATATCTAATTTTCTTGCTTTTTCAATTTGTAAAAGCTCCCCTTCACTCATGTCTTTTACTGCATTACTCATTATTTTTAACAGTTCAAATTCATTATTTTCTACTGCTAAAAGCAGACCCTTTGATAATAAAAAATCACCTACCAAAACAGCAATTTTATTTTTCCAAAGCGCATTGATAGAGAAAAAACCCCTTCTGAAATTAGCTTCATCTACTACATCATCATGCACCAGGGTTGCCGTATGCAAAAGCTCAATTAAGGATGCTGAGATATAGGTGCTTTCTGTTACTTTTCCACAAAGTTTGGCTGACAGAAAAACAAACATTGGACGCATCTGCTTTCCTTTTCGCTTGATGATGTAATGCATTATTTTATCGAGCAAAGGAACTTTGCTATTAAGGGATGCCTTAAACTTTTTTTCAAAAAGAAGCATCTCTTGTTTGATAGGAGATTTTATTTCGTTTATCGTACTCAAATTACCAAATAGATTGAAAGCGAATATACAAAGAAGTTCGTGCTAATCTTCTGAAAAAATTCGCTTGTTAAAAAGTTATTGGAGTTTGTTTACTAATTGCCCACAAGCGGCATTAATATCTTTGCCTTTGCTTTTTCTTAAATTTACAATCAAGTTCTTTTCTTCTAGATAAGATATAAAGTTTTCAGTGACTTTATTAGTCGATTTTTCATAAGGGAAATCATCCACTGTATTGTATTCAATTAAGTTAATTTTACAAGGGCTTACTTTGCAAAAATTAGCCAAACCCTTTGCGTCATTCACATTATCATTAATTCCTTTAAAGAGTATATATTCATAGGTAATTCTGCTATTAGTCTCATCATAAAAATATCGAATGGCATCTCTAAGTTCTTGCAAAGGAACGGAATCATTTAAACTCATAAGCTTGCTCCTTGTTTCATCATTTGAACTATGAAGGGAAATAGCCAAGTTAAACCTTACCTTATCATCTGCTAGTTTCATTATCATTTTAGCAATTCCTGCGGTAGAAACAGTAATCCTTTTTGGCGACATTCCCATTCCTTTTTCAGTGGTGATAAGGCGGATACTCTCCAACATATTGTTGTAGTTCAAGAGTGGCTCACCCATCCCCATATACACAATATTAGACAGTGATTTGCCAAAGTTAGAAACGGACTCTTCATTTAGGATGAAAACTTGGTCATATATTTCGGCAGCAGTTAAATTTCTTTCTAATTTTAATGTCCCAGTAGCACAAAATGCACAATCTAAACTGCAACCAACTTGTGAAGAAATGCAAGCAGTTATTCTCTTTTTGGAAGGAATTAAAACCCCCTCAACCAATAATTTATCGTGTAGCTGTAAGCTGTATTTGATAGTGCCATCTATACTTCTTTCTCCCTTGTGAATTTTTACAGGATTAATGCAAAAATGCTCCCCAAACAAATTACGCATATCTTTGGATAAAGAAGTCATTTCATCAAAAGAAGTAGCGCGTTTTTTCCACAACCACTCCTCAATTTGCCCTGCTCTAAATTTGGGTAATTTATGCTCGGCACAAAATGCACGCAAGTCTTCTACACTAATATTTCGTATGTCTATTTTTTCTTTCATTTGGTTTGCAAAGATAGTAATTCAGATTCCTTACTTTTGTGCTATGCGATTTTTAACGGCCGATTATTTATATCCATTGCACATTGCCCCAATAAAAGAAAGGGTATTGCAAATTTCTGATAAGGGGGAAGTTATCGCAATTCTTGAAAATAGAGCAGAAGTTCCGCCAGAACAATTGGAGGTTTTTGAGGGGATTTTGTGTCCAGGATTTGTAAATGCACATTGTCATTTGGAACTGAGCCATTTACAAGGAGTTGCGGAAAAAGGGAAAGGTTTTTTGGATTTTATAGGAGCTATTCAGCAAAGAAATGAGTTTGAAAAAGAAGATATTCAGTATGCAATTGAGAAAGCAGAACAGCAAATGATTGCTAATGGAATAGTTGGAGTTGGAGATATTTGTAATACAACTGATACGCTTTTACAAAAGCAGAAAAGTAATTTAACTTACTACAATTTTATTGAAACTTTTCAGGTGCATGAGGATAAAATTAGAGACACAATAAAGAATGCTTTACAAATAAGAAATCAATTTAGAGCAATTGGAAAAAAAGCAAGCATTGTGCCGCACGCTCCTTTTTCAGTGCCGCCAAAATTGGCACAAGAAATTGTAAATCATTTTGATGAAAAAGATGAATTACTCACCATTCATATGCAAGAAACAAAAGAGGAAAATCAGCTTTTTGAAAATAAGGAGGGTGCTTTTTTTGATTGGCTAAAGGATGTAAATGCAAGTGAAGAAATTTGGCAAACAAGAAAAAAATCAATTGATATTTTGCAAGAATTAGAAAACAAAAAAATACTTTTAGTGCATAATACCTTTGCTAAAAAAGAAGATTTAACTGAACACTATTACTGTACTTGCCCAAAAGCAAATTTGTATATTGAAAATGCTTTGCCAGACTATTCCATTTTTGATACTGATAAACTTTGTGTTGGAACGGATAGTTTGGCTTCTAATAATTCCCTTTCTATTTTGGAAGAGCTTTTAGTTGTGCAAGAAAATTCTAATTTTGATATGAATATACTGCTTAAAATAGCATCTAAAAATGGATCAGAAGCCCTTGGTTTTGAAAAATTAGGCAGCTTTGAAAAAGGAAAAATTCCTGGGGTGAATTTAATTCAACATTTGGAAGGCATGAAGATTATTGAGGGGTGTTTTGTTAAGGTTTTAGCGTAATAATTCAGCAACCCTCAAATCCTCTTCAGTAGTAATTTTTAGGTTTTTTTCTTCTCCTATAATAGTGTTTATTTTTCCTCCATTACTTTCCAAAACAGAGGCATCATCTGTAAAAAAGAGTGAAAAATTTTGTTTGTAGGCATCCTTAATGGTGCTAGCAAAAAAGCATTGTGGCGTTTGCACTTTATACAAATTACTTCTACTTACCGATTTGCTACTATTCCCATATACTTTTCGCAGAGAATCTTTTATCGATACAACCGGCACAACTCCAATTCCCTTTTTCGTTGCAGAAATTAGTTCGTCAATTAGATGTTCGGAAACAAGTGGTCGCACCCCATCATGAATAGCAACAATACTATTATCATCCACTTTTTTCAAACCATTTTTTACAGATCCAAAACGATTTATTCCACCTGCAACTGTACTGTGTTTTAGAGAGAAATTATATTGTTTACAAAGTGCTTTCCAATTTTCAATTTGAGTTTGTGGAAGCACTAAAATAATTTTATCTAAATGTGAAAAAGCATTTAAGGTGTGCATTAAAATGGGTAAACTATTCAGTAATAAAAACTGTTTTGGGGTTTTCGTATTCATGCGCTCCCCTTTTCCACCAGCTACTATTAAAGCAACTCTTTTCATCTTATAAAATTAACATGGCATCCCCATAAGTGTAAAAGTTATATTTCTTCTTTACAGCTTCTTTATATGCTTTCATTGTAAAATCATGTCCGGCAAAAGCACTGATTTGCATCATCAAAGTAGATTTTGGTAAATGAAAATTAGTTAGCATACAAGTCGGAATCCTGAAATCGTATGGAGGAAAAATAAATTTATTGGTCCAACCATCAAAAGGGACCATTCTATTTTGAGTAGTAACAGAGCTTTCAACTGTTCTAACAGAAGTAGTCCCCACTGCACAAATTCTTTTATTATTATCAAGCCCTGTATTAATAACATTTGCGGCAGCTTGTGTTATATTTATTTCTTCCGAATCCATTTTATGTTTTGAAAGATCTTCTACTTCCACTTCCCTAAAAGTACCTAGACCAACATGAAGGGTAACCTCAGCAAAATTTATCCCTTTTATTTCCAGTCGTTTCATTAGTTCTCGGCTAAAATGCAAACCAGCAGAAGGTGCTGCAATTGCTCCACTATGCTTTGCATAAATGGTTTGGTACCTTTCATCATCTTCCTCTGTTGGCTCTCTATTTATATATTTAGGCAGGGGTGTTTGCCCTAGTCTGGTTAATGTTTCTTTAAACTCATCATAAGAGCCATCAAACAAAAAACGCAGGGTTCTTCCTCTTGATGTTGTATTGTCAATTACTTCCGCAATCAGCTCATCCTCTTCTCCAAAATAGAGCTTATTGCCGATTCTTATTTTTCTTGCGGGATCCACCAATACATCAAAAAGCCGACTTTCTTTATTTAATTCTCTTAGCAGAAATACTTCAATTCTTGCTCCTGTTTTTTCTTTATTTCCGAAAAGTCGGGCAGGAAAAACTTTGGTGTTGTTCAAAATTATCACATCTCCTTCATCAAAATAATCTATAATATCTTTGAATTTTTTATGCTTAATTTCCCCGCTTTCTCGGTGAAGAACCATCAATTTTGATTCGTCTCTATTTTTTGCCGGAGTTGTTGCTTTTCGCTCTTTTGGTAAGTTAAAAACAAAGTGCGAAAGCTTGTATTTCATTATTTGTGATTTCATAGCTTGAGGATTGATTTTTAAGGCGCGAATATACTACATTCAAAGGCAGAAGTCAAGGGTTATAGCAGTTTGATTTTATCTTCTACTTCATTAAGAGAAAAAGCATCTTTTAAGTTGTATTCTCCAATTTCTGTTCTACATAATTTAGATAAGTGAGCACCACTATTTAAGGCCCTACCAAAATCATTTGCAATGGAGCGGATATAAGTACCCTTACCACACGCTATTTTGAAGCTAACTATTGGCATATTTATATCTATAATTTTAAAGCTGTGAATAGTTACTTTTCGGCTTTCTAATTTTATTTCTTTATTTTTTCGAGCTAGTTTGTATAAGCGTTCTCCATCTTTTTTTAAAGCTGAAAAAATGGGAGGAATTTGATTTATTTTCCCAACAAATTGTTTAGCCGCTTCTTCTAATGATTCTTTTGTAATATGGGAAGTTTCAAAAGTTTGATTTACTTCAGTTTCCAAATCATAACTAGGCGTTGCGCCTCCCAAAATAAGATTGCCAGTATAGGTTTTTTCTTGTCCTTGAATTTCATCAATTCTTTTGGTAAATTTTCCTGTGCAAACAATAAGTAGCCCAGTAGCTAGTGGATCTAGCGTTCCGGCATGTCCTACTTTTATCTTTTGTAGTTGGAACTTTTTCTTTATCATATTTCTGACTTTTTTTACCACATCAAAAGAGGTCCATTCTAAGGGTTTATTGATAAGCAACAAAGCACCAGCTACAAAATCTGTTTCCTTATTTATTTGGCTTGGGCTTAGTGCTGACAAGGGAATTGGTTATATGCAAAAAGAAGAATGACAAGAATTCCTACAGCAAAACAGTAATAAGCAAAATATTTTAATTGACTATTTTTTACTAATTTAATCATCCATTTGCAAGCAATAATACCTGTAATGAAAGCAAAAACAAAACCAATAGTAAGAGGTAAAAAAGAACTACTTTCATAACTTATTTTCCCTGAAAAAATATCTTTTGCCATCTTTCCAAATATTAAAGGGACTACCATTAAAAAAGAAAATCGTGCCGACTTTTCTTTATCAATCCCTAAAAGAACTGCAGTAGAAATAGTGGCTCCTGAACGAGAAATCCCTGGCAAAATAGCTATGGCTTGCGAGATGCCAATTAGTATTGCATCTTTTATACTGACTTTTTTTTCTGCATGTTTTGCTTTGTCAGCTAAAAAAAGAAGAAGTGCAGTGATAAGTAACATGCTCCCAACCAATATCAATTGCCCACCAAATAGTGCTTCAATTTCACTTTCAAAAAATAAACCAACAAAAACGGCAGGAATCATGGAAAGAATAATCTTTACAGAAAACCAAAAGCTGTCATTATTTTGAAATTGAATAAGTCCAGTAAATATTTCAACAATATCTTTCCTGAAAACAATAATTGTAGATATAGCAGTAGCAAAATGTAAGACTACTGTCATCAACATGCTTTCTTTGGCCAATACATCAGAAGGAAAAATACATTTTGTGATTTCCAAATGCCCACTACTACTTACAGGTAAAAATTCTGTTAATCCTTGAATAATTCCAAGAATTATAGCCCTGATAATCTCCATCTTTTACTCCCCTTTTGGTTTGTGCATTATTGCAAAAATTTCAACAATAAATCCTATTGCAATAAGTATAGGAGCAATGGTTAATCGCTGAGATGTAGGGGAAATATCAATTACTTCAGGATTCCATACATTAGGATCATCCGAGCCACCACCAATCATCAGCAAAAGTCCAGCACAAATAAGAACAACTCCTACTAGCAGAAGAAGATAGTTCTTTTTTGTAAATGCAAAGTCAAGATTATTTTTTTGATTCATAATTTATAAATAAATTTCACTTTCTTTAATCCGCAAGTATTTCCTGAGAGCAAAAAAAGTAGATAGCCAAGTAAATAAAATTCCAACTACAAATATACAAGCAAAAATAATACCGATACTTTTAAAATTCTGAATGTTTAAAAAACTGGGCATATCGCTCTGTAAAAGCTGAAAGACAGCAACTAACATACAAATTGCTAATAGCGAACTATAAATACCATTATAAATGCTGTCCGATAAAAACGGTCCTTTTATAAATTTATTGGTTGCGCCAACTAGTTTCATGGTGCGGATTAAAAACCGTTTAGAATATACAGTCAGGCGAATGGTATTATTGATAAGTGTAAAGGAAATTATAAAAAGCAATATGCAAAACGAAAGCAGAAAAACACTCATTTTGCGTACATTTTCATTTATTTTTTCTACCAAATCCTTCTGATAAAAAACTTCATGAATCAAATCATTTTTTATGAGCTGCTGCTGTAGAATAAGCAAACTATCGGGGTTGGCATAAGAGGATTTTAGCTTTATATCAATAGACTCCAATAGTGGATTATATCCTAAAAATGCAATAAAATCCTCTCCCAACTGCTCTTGTAATTCTTTTGCCGCATCCTCTTTACTTACCCAATCCGTCTCTAAGGAATATGGTTTTGAATCAATCCATTTTTGTAATTGCATAATATCAACATTTTTTACTCCCTCTTTTATCATTACCGAAAATCCAATATTTTGTTTTACATGATTGGAAAGCCGGTTGGCATTAATAAGTAAAAACCCCAAAATCCCTAGAACAAAAAGCACTAAGGACATGCTTATAACAATCGACATAGAAGAAGATTTTAATTTTCCTTTCAGTAACATAGATTTAAATTATTCATATCAATTGCCAAAAATAAAAAAATACATTCAGTATTTCTTTAACTTTGCAATAACTTAAAATAAATTAATGGAATATAATTTTTCTGAGATAGAAAAAAAATGGCAAAAGTATTGGAGAGAAAACGAAACTTATAAAGTCACAGAAGATTCACAAAAGAAAAAATACTATGTATTGGATATGTTTCCTTATCCTTCAGGAGCAGGTTTACATGTAGGTCATCCACTAGGCTATATTGCATCAGATGTTTATTCTCGCTATAAAAAATTAAAAGGGTTTAATGTATTGCATCCAATGGGATATGATTCTTTTGGTTTGCCAACTGAGCAATATGCAATCACAACAGGAATTCATCCTGCAATTGCAACAAAAGAAAATACGGAGAGATATAGAAAACAGCTAGATCAATTAGGATTTTCGTACGATTGGAGTAGAGAAATTCAAACTTCTGACCCGAAATATTACAAATGGACACAATGGATTTTTAAGCAATTGTTCAATTCCTGCTATTGTAATATAGAGGATAAAGCCATGCCAATTACGGATTTGATAAATTACTTTAAAAAAAAAGGGAATATAAATTCTAAGGCAGTTTGTGATGATAATACTCCGCCATTTACTGCAGAAGATTGGACAAATTTTTCTGAAGCAGAAAAAGAAAAAATGCTACTCAATTATCGTTTGGCATTTTTATCAGATACTTGGGTGAATTGGTGTGAAGGATTAGGGACGGTACTTGCTAATGATGAGGTCAAAGATGGTCTTTCAGAAAGAGGAGGATTTCCTGTTGAACAAAAATTAATGAAGCAGTGGTCCTTAAGAATTACCGCTTTTGCGGATCGATTAATTTCAGGATTAGATACTATAGATTGGTCGGATTCAATAAAGGAAATTCAAAAAAATTGGATTGGAAAGTCAAATGGAGCTTCTGTAAGGTTTGCTTTAGAAAATTCTGAAGATAAAATAGAGGTTTTCACTACTCGTCCCGATACCATTTTTGGAGTGAATTTTATGGTATTAGCGCCAGAACATGAATTGATAAATAAAATTACAACTGTTCAGAAAAAAGATGCGGTAGAAAAGTATGTAAATACGGCAAAACTAAAATCGGAGAGAGAAAGACAGGCAGATAAAAATGTGAGCGGGGTGTTCACAGGGGCTTTTGCTATTCATCCCTTTACTGGAGATAAAGTTGCTATTTGGGTTGGAGATTATGTGTTAGCTTCTTACGGGACAGGAGCGGTAATGGCTGTGCCTTGTGGCGACCAAAGAGATTGGGATTTTGCTACTTATTTTGGATTGGAAATCATCAATGTTTTTGAGGGAGTAGATATTAGTGAAGGAGCAAATGAGGACGCAACCCTAAACTTAGCTAATTCAGATTTTTTAAATGGACTTTCTGCAAAAAAGGCTATAAATTTGGCAATACAGAAAATTGAAGAAGGAGGATTTGGTCAAGCAAAAATAAACTACCGATTAAGAGATGCTATTTTCAGCAGACAAAGATATTGGGGAGAACCATTTCCTGTCTATTATAGGGGGGAAACTGCTTATCTTTTGGAAGACGATAAACATGTAACACTTCCTGCTGTAGATAAATATTTACCAACTTCAACTGGTGAACCCCCTTTAGCAAGAGCCAAAAAAGAGGACTGGAATGTGTTTGAAGGAGATAGAATGGAAACCAATATTATGCCAGGTTGGGCAGGGAGTTCTTGGTATTTTTTAAGATATATGGACCCAAATAATGATAAGGAATTCTGTGCAAAAGAAAAGTCAGATTATTGGGGGCAGGTGGATTTGTATATTGGAGGAGCTGAACATGCGGTAGGGCATTTATTGTATTCTCGTTTTTGGACTAAATTTCTGTATGATAAAGGACTTATCTCCTTTGACGAGCCTTTCAAAAAAATGATCAACCAAGGTATGATTTTAGGCAGATCAAGCTTTGTTTACAGAATAAAAGACACAAATACTTTTGTAAGTTTTGACAAGAGAAAAGAGCATAAAACCACACGCTTGCATGTGGATATCAACTTTGTAGACAATGATGTATTGGATGTTGAAGAGTTCAAAAATTGGAGAGTAGAATACAAAAATGCTGATTTTATTTTAAGTGATGAGGGGAAATATCTGTGCGGACATGAGATAGAGAAAATGTCAAAATCCAAATATAATGTGCAAAAGCCTGATAAATTGGTAGAGGATTTTGGAGCAGATACTTTGCGCCTGTATGAAATGTTTTTAGGACCATTGGAGCAGTTCAAGCCTTGGGATGTTAAGGGAATAAATGGAGTGCAAAATTTTTTAAGGAAGTTTTGGAGATTGGTACATGATGAGAACAATAATTTCTCAGTTTCAAAAGAGGTTCCATTAAAAGATAACTACAAAACATTGCACAAAACCATCAAAAAAGTAGAGGAAGAAATAGAAAGGCACTCCTTCAATACGGTAGTAAGTACTTTTATGATTTGTATAAATGAACTTACGGATCAAAAATGCAATTGCACA
>Ga0208748_1001311_pt1 | contig 11391 bp, 10 predicted proteins | sample Knorr_S7_td_Bott_FD_185599 | JGI IMG/M metagenome (GOLD analysis project Ga0208748, IMG submission 185599) | Marine microbial communities from Southern Atlantic Ocean transect - Knorr_S7_td_Bottom_ad_4513_LV_A (SPAdes) (version 2) | ecosystem: Environmental > Aquatic > Marine > Oceanic | place... | reverse complement strand
CAAGTGCGTTGTACCAGATACCTGAGGTGGTCAGCTTCATAAAAGACCTGAACAGCAAACTCCCTTTCTGGCTGTACTTTGTCAACACTTCCGACAAGAGGTTTTTCTCATGGATGATTGCCTGCCTCTGCCGAGCAATGAGTCTGGATCATGATGAGGAAACAATCTATGCAGACTTCGATGCAGATGCCTACAATGATCTTATTGAGTACCAGTTCAGCAATACTCTGAAACTGATGACAGGCTTGGGAATGGGGGAGTCAATACAGGAGAAGGTGCTGAAGGAGTTATCTGCCAACTTAGCTTCACTGATGGTTGTGGAGAATTGAAGTATTAATAATGGTGATGGTAACCTGTCCTACAATTCCTTCACAGTCAGACAACCCTCCAAGTAAAATCCCCACTTTCTTGTAAAACAAACCGATTGATGTTATGTATTTGGTTACCCTAAAACCACCAAAAGGAATCCAAATGAAACATATACTCATAATCCTCTCCTTCCTTCTTCTTTCTTTCCCACAAAGAGTATATAAGTCTTGAAAAATGTTGAAATAGGTCTATTATGCAAAATTATTACAAGGTATTGAACCGACAATCTCTTTTGCAGATCCAGTAACTCAGGATTATTTTCTCAGAGTTTCTGATTAGAAAATATGAATATGTGACTTTTCACACTTTCTTTCTTAAAAGATCTAATCATGGTTATTAAATTTAATCCAATCTACGTAAATGTCTAAGATTGTAAATTTCCTCCCTAAACTTACCGGTTGTTTTGCTTTACCTGCATCTGAAAATCCTACTATAGAAATGGTGGAAGCCGCCTATAGGCATCACAAGATGCATATGCGTTATATTAACGTAGAAGTTGGTCCTGATAATTTAGCAAAAGCTATTGAAGGTGCTATAGCTATGGGATGGGTTGGGTTTAACTGCTCTATTCCTAATAAAATTGAAGTTATTCAATACATTGATCGATTGGCAAAATCTGCAGAAATTATTGGGGCTGTGAATTGTGTGGTGATAAAAGAGAATGAATTAATTGGTGAAAATACAGATGGTAAAGGCTTCATTAAATCACTTGAAACCATAGTAAACCCTAAAGGGAAAAATGCAGTTGTCTTTGGCGCTGGAGGAGCTTCACGTGCAATTTGTGTGGAGTTGGCTTTTTCAGGAGTAAAAAAGATTACTGTTGTAAATCGATCTAAAAAAAGGGGGACTGATCTTGCGGAATTGGTCAACAAAAATACAAAGACCAAGGCCCTTTTCAAAGAATTTGTAGATCAATTTTCTTTAGACCCTAAGACTGACCTAGTCATCAATGCAACTTCCATTGGCCTTTTCCCCGATGTCGATTCAGATCTTCCAATCAATTACAATACTCTGACAAAACATATGATTGTTGCTGACGTTATACCCAACCCGCCTAAAACAAAATTCTTAAAAAATTGTTCAGCCATTGGATGTCAGACAATTGATGGTCTTGGTATGCTTGTAAACCAAGGCGTTGCTTGTATAGAACTGTGGACTGGAATCAAAGTAGATGAAAGCGTCATGCGCTCGCGGCTCGAAGAAATTACGATCAAGTCAAGAAATCAATAATTAATACTTGGGGGGTTAGCTGACTACGGAGAATTGTGGCGCCATCTTTGTTAAATTATATGGTTCCATAAGCCCTGCCCTGACCTCAAGCGCACCCTCGTGGCTATGTCAGAGCGTACTGGAATGAGTATTAGTCAAGTTACTGATGAGGTGTGTAGACCGGCTTGGTTGAGATGCAGGAGCTCTGAACTTGAGTAAAGAGGGGTAGGGGGGAGCACACAAGCCCCAACGTTCCATACATAAAGTGGTTACTCGCATTTATGCCTAGATGCTTCCTCAGATGGCGACAAAGGCTTACGAGTGTTAATGGAGCATTTTTCGGTTTACAACAAAAATAATGTTGAAGCTGCGTCAAAGTAACTCCAAATATATTTATACCGAGAGGGGGTTATCCTAATAAGATCCCCCTCATCAATTCTAATAATATTACTTTAAAGGTTTTTTATGAATAAAATTGATCTGCAAAATCGAAGAGCTGTAATAACAGGCGGAGCTCAAGGCATAGGTTTAGCAATTGCAGAACGCCTACTAATGTCTGGAGCTTCAGTAAGCCTATGGGATCGTGATGAAACATTAGTAAAAAAGACTGCAAATACTCTAGTTTCAAAAGGAAATGTAGAATATGTGGTTATGGATGTGACCAATCTTGATTCTGTAAAAAAGGCAACCAAACAGACAAAAGATTCTCTTGGTAGTATTGAGCTTCTTATTTGTAACGCAGGCATTGCAGGTCCATCAGGGAAAATTTGGGAATACCCACCTGAGGAGTGGGAAAGAGTGATAAGTGTTGACCTAACAGGTGTTTTCAACTGTTTGCACGCCGTAACTCCTCTTATGATAGGACAAAACTATGGTCGTATTGTAAATATAGCCTCTGTTGCTGGTAAGGAGGGGAATCCCAATGCTGGCCCCTATAGCGCTGCAAAAGCAGGAGTAATAGCTCTAACAAAATCGCTTGGGAAAGAACTGGCAGGCTATGATATTGCTGTTAATTGTGTAACACCGGCTGCAGCTAAAACCCAAATCTTTGAACAGATGAGCGAAGAGCATATCCAGTATATGTTAAGCAAAATTCCTCGAAATCGTTTTTTAAAAGTTGAAGAAGCAGCCTCAATGGTTTCTTGGCTTTGTTCGGAAGAAAATTCTTTCACAACCGGAGGAGTCTTCGATTTGAGCGGTGGACGTTCAACTTATTAAAGAGAAATTATGAAAAAATTATGTGGGGGTCAGATTGGCCAGTTTGCCGATTACGTGCAGAATATAGTGAATGGGTTAACAACGCTCAGAATCTTACTAATAATCTTAGTGTAAAACAAAAAAATGTTTTTGTAAAAATGCAATTGAATTTTATGGTCTTAAGATAGATAAATAACATTATGAAAAAAAACAATATTGGAAAAACTGAATTAAAAATTACGGAGCTAAGTTTTGGTGCTACTTCACTAGCAAACATGCCTGAAACTTATGGTTACGAGGTAACAGAAGATCGAGCTCAAAAAACATTAAAAAGATTTTTTCAAGGACCTGTGAATATGCTGGACACTTCACGTAACTATGGATTAGGTCGAAGTGAAGAATTGATTGGCCAAGCAATTGATAACAATGGGGGTTGGCCAAAAGATTTTATTTTATCAACAAAGCTTGATCGAAATATGCAAACTGGACACTTTGATGCAACACAAGCAAGAAAATCTTTTGAAGAGAGTTTGGCTACCTTAAGATTAGATAGCATCGATATTTTACATCTGCATGATCCAGAGTATGTAACTGATATTTCGGAGATTACAAAAAAAGGTGGAGCATTAGATGAGCTATTTAAGATAAAAGAAGAAGGTTTGGTAAAAGCAGTAGGTCTAGCTATGGGGCGTATAGATATTATGTTACCAATTTTAAAAGATTGGGACTTTGATATTTTAATAAATCACAATCGCTATACTTTACTAAATCGCCAGGCAAACGAAATGTATGATTATGCCCATAAAAAAGGAATTGCTATTATTAATGCTGCACCCTTTGCATCGGGAATTCTTGCAAAAGGTTCAAAAAAAGGGAAAATAATTACCTATCAAGACTTAACAAAAGAAACGCTTGCACCAGTTATAAAAATAGAAAAAATTTGTGAAAAATTCGGAATTGAAATGGGCGCTGCTGCATTACAATTTTCACTTCGTGACTCAAGAATATCTACAACATTATGTGGCGTTTCAAGTCCGGAAAATATTCAAAAAAACTTAGTTTGGGCACAAACACAAATTCCTTCCGAGTTTTGGGATGAAGTTCTTGCCTTACCTTTTTCTACAGACGACCCAGAAGCTAATCGAGTATACACTCCTGGTTAAAATTTTTATTGATTTAAAATATTAATAAAAGTTTAAATTTCGCCTCATAGTTGATGATTTTGAGAGTATCAATTTTTTTGATATTAAAAAACCATTTATAATAGCAATAAATAAAAATTATTTTTCATAAATGATTTTGCAAGTTACTTGATCATCTCTAAAACATTGTTGCTAGCTGAGATGGAACAGAAATCCATAACAGCACAGAGAGTGATGGAAGCTGTTTCCCTATTGGCATTCGAACTTGCACAGTGCTTGTTTGCAAGAGATATGACAAATATTAGTTTTTTGAAAAAACTAGAGAACCTACTCCCATTGTTAGTTTGTCCCAATAGAAAACACAGGGCGACATCATTTGATACAGTCATCAATTTAGTATGTTATGGAAAGTACAGCACTTAACCAATCACCTATGATGGGCGATACTTTTGATCTGCTAGTTTATGCTGTAAAAGGAGCATCTAGACTTGTTGGGTTTTTGGGTTAGGAACTGAATCCGCAAAAGAACTTGGTTTGATGACTTCGAACATTGGACGAGCACTCACACAAACTGATTTTACTTCAACAAGTAGTGCTGGAATAGGTTATTTCGGAGCAGAGAGTTATAATGAGAAATTCCGGAAGCCTTATGGCCTTTTGGAAAAGGTTTGTTGAGTATTCCGCAAAGGAGAGTTAAACCTCTGCTGCGAAAGACTTATTTGGTGCCCTTGATGATCAGGGAAACCACATCATCTTTGGTCACCTCATCCGAGACGCAGATGTCCACCAGTTCACCATTCTTCAGAATCGCGATTCTGTCACAGAAATCGAAAACGTCGTGGATGTCATGGCTTATCAAAAAGATGCCGATATCCTGTTTCTTCAACTGATTGATCAAATCCCCGACCCTTCGGGCCTCTTCTATGCCCAGCGCAGCTGTCGGTTCGTCCATGATCAGTACCTTAGCCTTGTTGTAGATGGCCCGTCCTATTGCAATCGCCTGTCTCTGTCCACCTGAGAGAAAGTCCACGGGCACCGAGTAGGACTTGATATTGATTTTCATTTCTTGCAGTACCCTTTTGGACTCTTCCTTCATGAATTTGTTTCTCAAGAAAAAAAATCTGCTTTTTTCGTTCCCTAGGAAAAAATTTGAAGCAACGTCCAAATTACCCGCCAGTGCCAGATCTTGGTAGATGGTTTCGATACCCATGTTTCGAGCATGCTTGGGATCTGAAATTTCAACCTGTTTATTTTCGATTAGAATGCTTCCAGTATCTTTGGGGAGGGCTCCCGACAAAATCTTGATTAAGGTGGATTTTCCGGCGCCATTGTGACCGACAATGCCCACCACCTCATTTTTCTGCAGGTTGATGCTAACGTCCTTGAGTGCCTTTACCCCGTTGAAGCTCTTGTAGATGTTGTTCATCTGGACGATGTACTGTGGTTGCTCCATCTTCAGACCTGTCTCACGGAATTACTAAATTTGTCGAACGTGACAGCGAGGATCAGAATGATGCCTATGATGATCTGCTGGATGTAGGAGGAAACATTGAGTAGCACAAGACCGTTCTGTAGAACCCCGAAGAGCATCGCTCCTATGATTGTACCTAGGATGTTTCCCCTACCTCCGAACAGGCTTGTTCCACCCACAACCACCACCGCAATGACGTTTAGTTCATAACCCATTCCGGCTACGGCTTCGGCGGAATTAAGCCTTGCAGAGAGAATGAAGGCGGCCAAACCCACTAAAAAACCAGTGATGATGTAGGTGCTGATGATGATCAAATCGATGTTAATCCCGGACAACCTAGCGGCTTCCGGATTGCCGCCCACCGAATAGATGTATCTGCCATAAACCGTGTACTTTAGAACGATGTGGCAGAGCACGATGAAAACGAGAAATATGATCACGGGAATGGGGACCATTCCGATTTTTCCCTGACCGATCCAACGGTAGGCTTCATTAAAACCGCTGATAGGCCCACCGTCAGAGACAAGCAAGGCGGTGCCACGGTAGGCTGAGAGCCCCCCTAAAGTCACGACAAACGCCGGGACCTTCAGTTTGGTGATGCAGACACCGTTGACCGTTCCCGCCAGCAATCCAATCAGCACCGAACCCGCCAAGGCCCAGTACCAGGGATTTGCCAGCTCGGTACCCACCCCCACCGAAAACCTTTCAACCAGACCTCCCTTTGCGATCACTGCTCCGACCAGGCCGCAGAGGGCGATGAGGGATCCCACAGACAAATCGATTCCCCGGACGATGATGACGAAGGTCATTCCAAGGGCGATCAATCCGGTGATGGAGATCTGCCGCATCACGTTAAAAATATTCAGCGGATGAAGGAACCTCGGATGCAGAGAGGAAAAGATAAGGATGAGCAGGATTAAAAAGATAAGAGGAGAGAAAATTCCCAGATAGTAAAGGAAGTTTTTTCGGTCTTTGAACATCGCGGACTTTAAAGACAAAAAGGGGAACCGTGTTTAGGCTCCCCTTGCTGATCTTGCGGAAACTACTTCACTTCACCGATTCTTTCGGCGTTCTTTCTGTAGTTTTCAGAAGTAATAGTGATGGGATTGAGAAAGATCACCCGGTTGTAGGGCTTCATGCTACTCCGGAGATCATTGACAAGCAGGTTCAGAGCGGTTTTACTCTGGCCTCCAGGAAACTGCTCCACGGTTGCCATCAAGGAGCCGTCCCTGACTGCGGCGATGGCTTCCGGAAGGGCATCAAAACCCAGGATCTTGACATTCAGTCCCCTAGCCTTGACGGCTTCCATGGCACCCAAGGCCATGTCGTCGTTGGCGGCATTGATGACATCTGGAGGGCTGCTCAATCCTACTAGGATGTTTTCCGTGACCGACATACCTTGATCCCTGGACCAGTTCGCGGTCTGTTCGGCGACGATTTTATATTTGCTCTTTCCATCCAGGATGTTGTGCAGCCCTTTGTTGCGGTCAATCGCTGGAGAAGCGCCGGGTTGGCCCTGCAAATTGACGATGGTTGCTCCGTTGGGAAACTGTTCCATGATCAGTCTCGCCTGTGCTTCGCCCCCCTTGACGTTGTCCGCGCCGACGTGCGCGTAAATCCCGGGAACTCCACCTACGTATCGGTCCACGGTAACCACTGGAATTCCGGCGTCGATCGCTTGCTGGAGAGCGGGCGCCATCGCATTCACATCAATCGGGCTGATGATGATTCCGTCCACTCCCTGGACGATGGCCGATTCCACGTCAGCTGTCTGTTTGGGGACTCGGTTTTGACCGTCGGCCGACAAGATTTTAATTCCACCGATCCTCTGGGCTTCTTGATCCAGCTGCTTTTGCATGTGGACAAAGAAGGGGAATTCCATGCTCGGTAGGGAAGTCATGATCACCAAGTCTTTGGCAGAGGCGATGCTGCTGAAATAAAGGGTAGCCAACATCACCAGCGCAAATTTTGAAAAAACCTGCTTTAACAACACTTTCATATGATCTCCTTTGAGAGATTAGAAAAAAAGACGTTCTATAAATTCGATTATAGGCGCCAACAAAAAACTATTCAATTGAATTACTGAATAGGTTATCAACACTATAGGAAAATCAAAAAATTGTCAATTATAAATTTTTAACACTTATAAGTCATTATTCTCTCCGGCCAATTTTGATATTATTATTAGAACTACATCAATGGCATTCGTAGTAACAATTGTTTCTGCTATTATAGCTTTTCCAATTGCTTATTATATGGCTATGTACACCTCAAAGAAATCAAAAGCCTTTTTCTATGTTGCTGTTATGGTCCCACTTTGGTCATCATAATTTAGTAAGAGTGTATTCATGGAAGTTGATTTTAGCCAAAGCAAGGTATTTTAAATTGGCTATTAGAGCTTTTTCATCTTGATTGGCTATTATACTTGTTTTGCAAATTCCTGTCATTGGAGGAGGTACCCTCTCAACTTCATATATCGGTACAATGATTGTTTTTGTCTACATTTGGCTGCCTTTTATGATTTTACCCATTCAGGCCGCATTAGAAAAAATACCAACTTCTTTACTCGACGCATCAGCAGACCTGGGAGCAAAGAATCAGCAAACGTTCTGGCTGATCATTTTCCCTCTGACACTTCCAGGTATTTTTACAGGGTCGATCTTCACTTTTTCCCTTACTTTAGGAGATTACATAATTCCCGGAATCATTGGCTCATCCAGATTTTTCATTGGGCAAGCTGTCTAGATGCATCAGGGAACCGCTGGAAATATCCCTTTAGCGGCTGCATTTCCAGTTGTTCCAATTATTATTATTATGGATATTTATTTATCCATTGCTAAAAAAATGGGAGCCTTTGAAGCTCTTTAAACATAAAAAAACAAAATCACAAAAAATATTGAGATTTACAAGAATTAGTGGACTGTTGTTCTTACACATTCCTATACTCCTGATCATCCTCTATGCTTTTACAACAGACGACAAGACCTTTCAATTCCCTCCTCCGGGATTGACCACAAATGGTTTGAAGTAGCTTGGGCAAGGAATGATATTCACAATGCATTGATGTTATCGCTCAAATCTTCATTATTGGCAACAGGTATTTCTTTGATATTGGGAACATTGTCTGCAGCAGCTCTTTACCGGTTTCAGTTCTTTGGAAAAGAAACCATTTCATTGCTAATTATTTTACCAATCGCTATACCAGGTGTTGTGATTAGTATTGCTTTACGCTCGGCCTTCAGCTTGATGGAAATTCCATTCAGTTTTTGGACGATCGTTTTAGGTCACACTACGTTTTGTATAGTAGTAGTTTACAACAATGCAATTGCAAGGTTCAGACGTACGTCTCCATCTTTGGTGGAAGCTTCTATGGACTTGGGTGCTAATGGCTTTCAAACTTTCCGCTATATCGTTTTACCAAATATTGCAACAGCGTTGCTGGCAGGGGGGATGCTGTCCTTTGCCTTATCATTTGATGAGGTTTTTGTCACAACATTTACTGCAGGACAACAATCAACATTACCGATTTGGATGCTTACTGAATTGACTAGACCAAGACAGCGTACAGTGACCAATGTTGTGGCTGTAATGGTTATTATAGTCACATTTTTGCCTATCTTATTCGCTTATTACCTAACTCGAAATACAACCGAAGCCAGATAACCAATAAATTTTAAAAAAGGAGAGACCATGAAATATCAAAAACTAAATGTTAATTAATGTGAAATTTGTAAACGGGGAAGGAGACGAAGAAAACATTCTTAACCCTGCAACTGTTGAAGTTATTGTTCAAATCAAGGAAGCATCACAGAGTCAGGTGCATTTGGCTGTTGATTCTGCCGAAGACTCCTTTAATTCTTGGAGAAAAACAACTCCTGCTGACCGAGCCGGAATGCTACTTAAATTGGCAGACAAAATCGATCAAAATTTTGAAACATTAGCTCGATTGGAATCATTAAATTGTGGAAAACCTTTTCAGGCTACACTTGGAGATGAATTACCAGCAATCGCAGATACTTTTCGTTTTTTTGCCGGAGCAGCAAGGTGTATGACAGGAAGTGCCGCAAATGAATATTTACCAAACTTTTTCAGTTATTTTGATTGACAGCAAATTTGTCCATCCAATTTGGGCTGCTGAAACCCTGAAATTTATTCTTGACAATTTTTTGATTTTCCTATACTTTTTTAATAATGCAATTCCCATAATTGATTAACTTTATAAATTGAATAATTGTATAATAAAAGCATGAATAATCTAATCATTCTAAATAAAAACGATAACGTAGCCGTTACTCCTTTTGTTATTTCTCCACAAACAAAAATTGAGAGCCAAGGCATTGTCAGCGTTGATCCTATTCCATTTGGACATAAAATTTGTTTAAAGCCTATTAACAAAGGTGAGCCAGTAATTAAATATGATCAGATTATAGGATTTGCCTCAAAAAGCATAAAACCTGGAGAACATGTTCATTCTCACAATTTAGTATTTAAAGAGTTTAATAGAGAGTTTGCAATTTCTGAGAAAAATAATATCGCTACTGAAAAAAGCAATTTATTCTTTGATGGTATTCTTAGAGACAATGATGATGTCGCAACCAGAAATTATATTGGCATCATTAGTACAGTTAACTGTTCAGCAACGGTGAGCAAAATGATTGCTGAAAAAATAAAGTATAGTAATATTCTTAAAGATTACCCAAATATTGACGGTATTGTGCCTATTACTCATTCAACAGGTTGTGGCATGAATACAAATAGTGAGGGTATGCAAATTTTCCAACGAACGATCGATGGTTTTAAAAATCATCCTAATTTTTCTCATGTTTTTGTTATAGGCCTTGGCTGTGAATGCGCACAAGTAAGTTTGTTTTTTGATTCAATGAAAAAACATAACCGTATTCATTTTTTAACTATTCAAGATGAAGGTGGTACAAAAAAAATTGTCGATAAAGTTTTTGGTCAAATTCAAGATTTATTAAAAGAAGCTAATAATATTAAAAGAACTCCTCAAGCAGTTCATCACTTAACTCTAGCTTTGCAATGTGGTGGTTCAGATGGTTATTCTGGAATCTCAGCTAACCCAGCTTTAGGCGTTGCTGCAGATATGCTTGTAAAAAATGGCGGGAGTTCAATTTTGTCTGAAACCCCAGAAATTTATGGTGCAGAACATTTATTAATTAATAGAGTTAGTAGCAAAGAAGTAGCGGATAAATTAATAGAAAAAATTGAGTGGTGGAAGCATTATACAACAATCAACAATAGTACGATGGATAACAATCCAGCACCTGGAAATAAAAAAGGTGGAATAACGACTATACTTGAAAAGTCATTAGGTGCTGTTGCAAAGGGAGGAAACTCAATTCTTAAAGACGTTTTAAGTTATGCGGAACCTTTAAAGAATAAAGGTTTTAATTTTATGGATTCACCAGGTTATGATCCCGTCTCTGTAACAGGTCAAGTCGCATCAGGCGCTAATGTTATTTGCTTTACCACAGGTAGAGGTTCTTGCTTTGGCTGTAAACCTGTTCCAAGTCTAAAACTCGCAACAAATACCACAATGTTTAACAAGATGAGCGAAGACATGGATGTTAATTGCGGAACAGTTATAGACGGGGAAGAAACCGTAGAACAAGTTGGCAAAAGAGTTTTTGAACTAGTTCTAAAAACTGCTTCTGGCAGTAAATCTAAAAGTGAACTCAATGGCTATGGAGATGAAGAATTTAATCCATGGCAAGTAGGCGTGGTGATGTAAATATTATTAATCAAAAAGTTTCATTTTAAACCAACATAATTCTGTAGCACATTTTTGAAATTACCAAAAAGTAAATCTCCATAAACCATTGATATAGGTGGCGCACCAGTCAGGACTTGAAACTGAGTTATAATCGAATCTGGTGTTTGATGAGTTGAAAAAAGGCGGCATATCTGGTTGACTAAAATTGTCAATAAACAATCAACCATTTAAAAAGGATATGCCACCATGGATAAGAATAGCATTTTAGA
>Ga0208748_1001301_pt1 | contig 11416 bp, 13 predicted proteins | sample Knorr_S7_td_Bott_FD_185599 | JGI IMG/M metagenome (GOLD analysis project Ga0208748, IMG submission 185599) | Marine microbial communities from Southern Atlantic Ocean transect - Knorr_S7_td_Bottom_ad_4513_LV_A (SPAdes) (version 2) | ecosystem: Environmental > Aquatic > Marine > Oceanic | place... | reverse complement strand
GAGGAGGAAAAGAAAGAACCTCAGGCAAAGACTGATGAGCTTGCTCCTGAGGAAAAAAAGGAGGCCACAAAAGAGGCTCAAACAAAGAAGTAACTCTCAATACCAGGGACTTGACAAGTCAAACCTTCTATGCTATAGTACAGCCATAAGTAAATATGGCCTGTCAGTATAGGAGAGAATACTGACATCTAAAATTGACAAACTGAATTAACAGGCGACTCTCTTTAAAAGGATGGTCGCCTGTTTATATAGAAGATACTTTTAAAAGGTAGTTGTTGGTGCCGAATTGCTCTTTTCAAGAGAGTAGCTCGGCCTCAGTAAAACAAAAATCTGTGGGGTCGATGTTGGGAGGGGAAAATGGACAAAAAGCTCATTTGCAAACAATGTGCAATAATCCATGGATATGACTACTGCGGCATATATTGTGACCGATGTGGTGACAAATTGGAGCTTGGTGTTCTACCATCTCCAAAGCCCGTCATACTCAAAGAGCAACCGCGTTTAGTGTTTGCCTAATAAACAAAAGAGAGGAGGGACCTAAAGATCGAGCGCCAATCTTTAGTAAATCCCTCCCACAACCTCTCAAGCTCATAATTATATTGTGGGTTTAAGAGATTGGATAGCACCTTATAATATCTTCCATATCGGCGAAGTGGACATTAGTTAGAAACATTCAGAAAATACAGAATAGGAATGAAAAACGAAAGTTAGTGTTCATCTCGCTGCTCTGGAAAATCTAGAGATAAGCGAAATATAGACAAAAGGAGAAAGAACATGCTCACGAAATACAAGATGGCAATGATGATCGTCGGTCTTCTACTGACAATGGCGTTGGCATGTGGAACATCAGAATCCACGGAGATCGCGTCCGCATACAATGTGGTATTCGGAACACCAACGGAGATGGGCGAGTTCATAGTCTTTAACTCCAAGGATGGGGAAGGGGACCAGATTCAATTCACCCTAGATGAGCAAGATGCTCATCAATATACACTGGACGCAGATCTGGTAATTGAAGAGATGGACAAGGGTAGATTTACTGTCCTCTTGGATACGCCAACAGTGAGGACGTTAACCTTTCAAGGGGACAAGAGTGTAAGGGTATGGAGTCCCGTGTCACCCGTCTCATCGACCGGTCGCGATACCTTCTCACTTTCCAAAGAGATGCACCTGCGTATCCTCGTGGATTTAAGAGAAAACTCCTGGTCCATCGTTGTAACCGAGGATGATCAAGAAGTCCTAATGGACTACACAGGCTTCCTTGGAGCAACTCACGTACGAAGCATCAGATTCTCTACATCGGTCCTTGAGAATCCAGAACCAGTCAAGGTGACGGTTAGAAACATCGTCATCAGTAGCAGTAGCCACTAAAGACAAAGGCAAGGGTGAAGGCAAAGTTTCCTTCCCTTGCCTCCACCTTTAAGCTCATAACATACGTTGTGAGTTGAAATGTGGAAAGTGAGCATAGAGGCGCTCTCGCAATGAATAATCTCTCTTCTTTCTTTGTGAGAGCTCCTCTGAGCTTTCTTGACAAAAACATTCCTTTCTATACACTAAAGATTACAAATACTAAATGGTCGTTTTTTTGTTGAATATACTGAATACCAATTATGGCAGACGAACAGTTCACATATCAAGACCTCTTAGAATACATCGTAAAAGGGCTCGTAGATCACCCAGACGATGTTAAGGTAGAACGCAAAGTAGACGAGATGGGCGTATTACTGATTCTTAAAGTAAATCCCGAAGATATGGGTCAGATCATTGGTCGCCAAGGTTCCACAGCTCGCGCAATCCGCACACTAGTGAGAATTGCAGGACTTAAGGCTCATGCCAGGGTAAACCTCAAGATTGAGGAACCAGAAGGCGGAAGGCAACCAAGAGAAGGACAAGAGGAAATCAAGAATGAACCCGCCAAAGAAGTTAAGGATTCTCCTTCCCTTGAGGACCTAACCATTTAAGTTGAAATTCAAGAGGACAGTGCTACACTTAAAATGTAGCACTGTTTTCTTTTCCATGATTACTTTTGATGTTATAACCATATTCCCAAAGCTTTTTGAGCCTTTTATAGGAGAATCTTTGCTTGCAAAAGGACAAAAGAAAAAACTCTTAAAGATTGGAGTCCACGATTTAAGAAAGTGGGCCAAAGATAAGCACCGAAGCGTGGATGATAAACCATTTGGCGGGGGATTGGGCATGGTAGTCAAAGTAGATCCTGTGTATAGGGCCGTGCAAAAACTTAAAAAGAAGGGAAAGAAATCCAAAGTTATTCTGTTCACCCCACGAGGGAAGAAATTTGATCAAGCAATGGCTTATGATCTTTCGCGCCAAAATCAACTCATCTTTATTTGCGGCAGATATGAAGGAGTAGACGAAAGAATTGCAAAGCATGTTGTCGATATGGAGATTTCAATAGGGGACTATGTTTTAATGGGAGGAGAAGTACCTGCCATGGCTGTTATTGAAGCTGTTTCCCGACTTGTTCCAGGAGTTATTGGAAAATCTCAATTTCTAAAAGAGCGCCTTCAAAAGGGTAGAAAGAAAGGCTTCTTAGAATATCCTCAATATACAAGACCTGAAATATTTGAACCTAAAAAGAATATAAAATGGAAAATACCCAAAGTACTTATGTCTGGCAATCACAAAGAGATTGAAGAGTGGAGAGAAAAGCACAGAAAGATTATACTCTAACAATGCTAAATATTTCTTTGCAGCAAAAAAATGCGCGATCATAATACAAACAAAAAGATCATTGTAAAGTAACTTATTTTATGCTACCCTATATCTGTTTGGGTAACTCTTCAGTAGAACATAACTTCATGTAAAACAGGGGTCGGTGCCGGAGTGGCCAATCGGACGTGGCTGTAAACCACGCGGCTTTACGCCTTCGGGGGTTCGAATCCCTCCCGGCCCACAAAGCAAATTGCCGTTGTAGCTCAGCTGGTAGAGCAACTCCATGGTAAGGAGTAGGTCGCCGGTTCAAGTCCGGCCAACGGCTCAAGAGAAATATAATAAAATACTATGGCAGGAAAAAGAAAACCATACATTAGGTTAATGTGCCAAGATTGCAAAAACCTTAATTACGCTACTCATAAGTCCTTGCTCAGAAATCGCAAGGAGGAAGATAAAAAATTAGAATTCAAAAAGTTTTGCAATCACTGTAAGAAGCATACATTGCACAAAGAATCTAAGAAATAGCGGTTCTTCCCGTGGCAGAAATAAAACCAAGGGGTTTTAAAAGAGTGGGGTCAGGAGGAATCGTGTGAGCGTTAGGGGTGTGGTGAAGTGGTATCACAAAGGTTTCCAAAACCTTTATCGGGGGTTCGATCCCTCCCACCCCTGCCAACTATTTTAAGCTCAAATTCTAAGCACCCTATCGTAGAGTTAGAACTTTAGGCGGTTTTTTGGTAGGATTCAAAAAGAGCCGCTAATTATATAATATATCTAAATATGTCAAAATTTATTATTGGAATTATAATAGTAATTATTTTAGGAGCAGGATATTTACTCCTTCAATCAGATTCCACGCCTGATTCAGCATATCGGTGGGTTGGCACGTATGAATATTCCGAATTTGGACCATCAAACTCAGGCTCTAATCAGACATGGGTTTATCAACTTATAATTTTGTCTGATGAAGGACAACTGGGAATATCATTAAACATTGATGGGTTTCAGGCACTTGTAAGGATTATGGCAAATGCAATAGAACGTGATGGAAAATTGGACATTGTATTCGAGGACTACGGGTCAGATAATTTATTTCCTCAGTACGAAAAAGGTGAAGTCCTCCTCTCTCTCGAAAAGGTTACTGAAGAGAAGTATAAAATTTTATGGGGAGCAATGGCTTCTTATTTACAAGATCCTGGAGATGCCCAATTCTTGAAAAAGAACATCCTTTAGTTGTTAAGATATGAAAACGTATTTGGCACCGCTAATTATTTGCTCTTATTGAATAGAGCATAAAGAGCAGGTAGAATAATTACATGATACTATTTCTTCTTTTACCTCTTGTCATTCTCGCAGTTTTTGCATTATTTTACCTCATCGTGTGGGGAGGTGCTAAATTCGCAGGAGCTGAAGGCATTACTCCTCGCAAGATTATTGGTTTTAGCATCCTCTACGAACTCCTATTGATATTTCAGACTAAAGAAGGGCGGAAAGCACAATAACTAAAAGAGACGGGGCATAAAAACCCCGCTCTTTTTTTATACACAATACTCTTACCTCTTTTCTGATCCTGGCAAAGGAAGCCCCAGCTTGTTAAGGTTTCGAAACAGTGAAGCTACAAGGGAAATAACAATCAGAAGAAAAGCTGCGGGAAGTAGGAATGCCAAAGAGGGTATGCCCTCTGCTACTAATTCCAATACTCCATATCCAAAGACATAGCCTAGTACGGATCCCTTCAAGAATCCGCCCAGTTTTCCAAAACGAAACTCTTTTTTTGCCACAGCTCCCAAAATTCCCAAAACAACATCAATACCAATTAAGGCTACGATGATTTGAATTTGGGTAGTAGAGAATAAATCAACAAATCCTGGCATTTTAAAAATAAGTGTCTTATGATAAAATTATTCATATTCGACCTTATGTAATAAGTATATCAAGATCAAGCAACCACAAAAAGGAAGTTATTCACATATGCTAAAGATAATAAAATACCCAGCTGGTATCCTCAAAAAACAAGCAAAGGAAGTAAAAGAGATAACGCCAGATCTCTTGCGCTTAATTGCACAAATGGAGGTTGCCATGGAAAAAAATCAAGGCGTTGGACTTGCTGCTCCTCAAATTAATATTTCAAAACAAATCATTGTAATAAAGGATGGTGGAGAGAATACAAAGAATCACGCATTTTTTAATCCCAAGATTCATAAAAAAAGCAAAAAACAAGAAACCGATGAAGAAGGATGTCTTAGTTTGCCAGGGCTCTTCTTGCCCATTAAGAGAGCAGAGGGTATCCATATCTCTTGCAACACAAAAGAAGGCAAGTCTGTTATTATTGAAGCAACCGGATTGGCTTCACGTATTTTTCAACACGAAATTGACCATCTTCATGGAAAACTCATTATTGATCGCATTACTCCATTGGCAAGATGGAAGATCAAAGAGGAATTGGAAGAAATCAAAAAAAAGGGCAGAGTAAAGAGAAAATGAGAAAATTCTTTATTACCTTTGCTATTATCATTCTCCTAATAGCCTCGACCAGTATCTTTTTACCTCAACATCCTAATTCCACTAAGGAAATATCATTTTTAATTGAGCAAGGGGAGGGGACCAACAATATTGCATTGCACTTACAGCAAGAAGGACTTATACCCTCAGCTCTCTTATTTCGTCTCTTTGTTCTCACTACTGGCATTTCAGGAAAATTACAAGCCGGCAGTTATATCTTTTCTCCTGCCCTATCTCCTTTTGAGATATCAAGAAAGTTAACCCAAGGAGATGTCACGCGCGAGTATATCACTATTATTGAAGGATGGACCATAGATGATATCGCGTCCTATCTTGCAAAAGAAGACTTTGCTACAAGAGAAGATGTGTTGGGTTATAGAGATTTTGAAGGATATCTTTTCCCTGAAACCTATCATATAACGCGGGACATGGAGCTGGGCGAGATCATTGAACTTATGCTCCAAACTTTCCAAAAAAAGATTTCCTCTACATGGAGAAAAGAAATTCAAGAACAAGGAAGAACACTCTCTGATATTGTCATCCTGGCCTCTATTTTGGAAAAAGAACTTCAAACGCTTGAAGATAAAAAGATTGCAGCGGGTCTTTTATTAAAACGCCTTGAAATTGGAATGGCTCTTCAGGTTGATGCAGCCCCCATAACTTATGAGCGGCGTGGGCTCCCAAAAATGCCTATTGCCAATCCTGGATTATCAAGCATTGAAGCTGCTATCTATCCTACCCAAAACACCTACTGGTACTATCTTTCCACCAAAGAAGGAGAGACTATCTTTTCTAAGACCTTACAGGAGCATAATGAGGCTAGGGCAACGCATTTAAGATAAATATTGACATTATCCAAGTCCTTTGCTAATATAGCTTTATTCTGCAGACTGTAGGTTTCCCTAAAAAGGGGGTAAATCCTGCTGAGGAATAATTGCATCTTAATAGAAATAAAGGTGCACCGTCTGCGGAATACCCGCAGTTTTATTTTATGCCAAAAACAAAAGCTCAAAAGCAATCTATAATCCAGCAAATTGCAGAGAACCTGAAAAACCAGCAGTCTATTTTATTTGTGGACTACAAGGGAATTGGAGTAAAGGACCTCTCAAAATTACGCAGTCAGCTAAAGGAAGTTGGTGCGAAGCTTGAGGTTGCAAAAAAAACCCTTCTTGCGCGAGCCTTCAAAGAGAAGGGAATAGATACCGATTTTAAGAACATGGAAGGACAGATTGCAGTAATATATTCGTTTGAAGATCCTGTCGCTGGAGCAAAGGCAGCCCATACATTTGCAAAGGGAAACGAGTATTTACAGCTTTTAGCAGGATATATGGAGAAGCAATTGCTCACGCATGAGGAAGTTATTAATTTAGCTCAACTTCCTTCTCGTGATCAGTTGTTGGCACAATTTGTAGGAACCCTTGCTAGCCCTATGAGAGGGTTGCAAGCGGTGCTTACAGGAAATATAAAAGGTCTGATTATTGCTTTACAAGCAATACAAAAAAAGAAAACATAATGCAGCAAATATGCCAGAAGAAATAAAAGAAGAAACAGTTGAGGTTCCAGAAAAATTCAAGAGTTTAGTGGAAAGCGTAGAAAAGCTTTCTGTTCTTGAACTCTCAGAATTAGTGAAAATCCTAGAAAAGAAGTTCGGAGTTTCAGCAGCAGCCCCTATGGCCGTAGCAGCCGCTCCTGCAACTGGAGCTGGCGAAGAGACAGCAGAGGAGCAATCATCGTTTACAGTTCAACTAACCTCAGTTGGTGACAAAAAAATTGAAGTTATCAAGGCAGTAAGAGATGCTACTGAGAAAGGATTAAAAGAGGCAAAGGACGTGGTAGATGCAGCAGCAACAGAGTCACAAGCAGTCAAAGAAGGAGTCGGCAAAGAAGAGGCCGAAGAACTCAAAAAGAAGTTTGAGGCAGCTGGAGCAACAATAGAATTAAAATAACATAACCCCCTTCTTGCTCAGAGCGAGTAATAGGGGGTTTTGTTTTATCCAAAAACTAGAGCTCCGAGCAAAAGCAACAACGAAAACAAGAGAACAAGGATTACTGGTTTTTTAAAAGCAGCAGGGAGAGATATTTGAGTAAACTCTAGTTTGGGCTTTTTTATAGTAAGCTTTATTCTTTTTTTGAGCATAAGCGAAGGCTTTGGCAAAAAGAGTTGTTTTTTTAGTCCTAAGGGTAGTAACAATGATGGCAACCGAGGCAATAAAGACTTATCTATACGTGATCGTTTAGCTTCTTCCTCTTCAATAACAAAGGAAACAAGAATTCCAGAGGCTAAAGAAAGTAAGCGCTTGCGCCTTGAAAGGAACTCGTGAAATTGCTTTGCGTCCTTTAGCATGCCAACTCCCTCAAGCGATTTTTCTTTTGAAAAGATCTCAAAGATTTCTTTGGTTATTACAGTTACGCTATCGCCTGGTATTAAAGTTCCGGAAACTAAATTTTCAAACATCGTTCCTAGCTGACTTGAAAACTTCTCAAGATTTTTGCCAACATCCATCGTCATTCCTTGGCGCACCAAAGAAACTTTTATACTTCCAGTCTTTGTTAAATGGAACATGGTCTTCTTTTCTTTAATCGTGATGAATAAGAGAATCGCAACATGTAAATTACCCAACCAATCTACATTTCCTTTCTTACTCTCTTGGGTTAAAAATATATTTGCTTTTTTTAAGGCTGCCTTAAGTGCACTTGAAGCTGTCTTTAAAGAAGAGTTGTAGTACTCAGTCTGTACTGTTTGCGCAAGGCGTTTTAAAAATCTTGCATTAACCTCCAAGGCATTATTCAGCTCGCCTACAATGTATAAACTTCCTTTTGCTTTTTCCTTTATCCCTCTGGGTTCGTACGAGTGAACACTAAAAAAGCGATCTCTTCTCTTTTTTGGATTAAAAGAAAATTCAAAGATTTTCATATCGTTGTTATAGTATATCAACCTTACCAAGCAAGGTAAAATGTGATATATCAAAACCATAGCTACGGACACTTAGCTCAGCGGCAGAGCACTGCATTCACATTGCAGGGGTCGTAGGTTCAAATCCTACAGTGTCCACAATTTCAAGAATCGCCATATGGGCGATTTTTTGGTAAAATGTAATTATGAAAAAATATGCTACTGACAAAAAAGGTTTGGAGCGTGATACTGTACTGGAATTTCGTCGAGTATCAGGTCCCGGAGGACAGAGAAGAAATCAAAGAGAAACAGGGGTTAGACTCCATCACACTCCTTCGGGCATCGTTGTTGTTGCAGATAAACTTACCTCTCAAGCACGAAATCGAGATGTTGCGTTTTTAAGACTCAAAGAGCGATTAGTAAAGCTTAATCGTCCAAAGAAACAACGTATTCCCACATCTCCTCCACCCTCAATTGAAGAGAAACGCATACAAGCAAAGCATCAAAACACAAGAAAAAAAGAACTACGCAAGCCTCCCTCACAAGAAGCATAGTTATCCACACTACGAACGAATGTGCTAGAATGGGCAAATGAGAAAGAGCGTACTAGGCTATTTGGCATATTGGTATTTTTTTGAGACTCCAAAGGAAATCCTTAAAGGATGGATAAACATTCTTTGGTTTAATTTAGAATACTTTTCCTTTTTCTTTTTAGCAAAAACCCTCTTTTCTCCATGGCGACGTATTCATTGGGATCGCGGTAGGGGAATTAACATTGGAAAATGGTTTGAAGTCTTTACCGGCAATATTATCTCGCGCGCCTTGGGATCCATTATTCGTATTAGCTTAATTATTACTGGAATTTTTGTTGAATTCTTGATTTTGTTTATGGGGCCTATTGCCCTTCTCTTCTGGTTTCTATTTCCCTTACTTTTAATTACCTTTCTTTACCAAGGTATATTTGTAGTAGAGTTTCCAGGTCTTCAGGCATATCTTCTTTTAGCAATCGTTGCTATTGGAGTTTTTTGGCTAATTCGTTCATTTGCTAATAGTTATAGGAAAATAAAACCCCTTGCTAAGGCAAAAACCTTTGCTAGGTTTCTTGCACAGGAGCAAAAAGATCTTCGTTTTATCTTTAATCGCCTTCTTATAAATCCAAAAGATATAATAACTGCACTTAGTAGCGATGCATCGCAATGGGATACGGGTAATGCAAAAACAGCACAAGAGGTTCTGGTTAACAATGCAAAAGAGAATAACGAATTTAAAAAGATTCTCTTGAAGCTTAAAACCACGATAAAAGATATACAGCAAGTTTCAAGCTGGCATTCTTCCTTGGAACTTAAGCTCAAAGAACAAGGAAGATGGTGGGATAAAAAGAACTTACGCCGTCGTGGAACCTTGGGTAGGCAATGGAGCTCTGGATTTTCTCCGTTGCTTGACCAGTTTTCTTACGATATAACAAAAGAAGTACAGCAATATGGATTTCCTGAAATTGTTGGCCATAAAAAGGAAATTAATGCATTGGAGCGTATTTTAGCAAAACATCAAGCAAACAATGCCCTGCTCATAGGACAACCAGGCTCTGGAAAAAGAACCATTATACGAGAACTTGCAAGAAAAAGTGTTCTTGGCGAAACCTTGCCTGACTTAAACCATAAGAGGGTAGTAATGCTGGATATTCCCTCCCTGCTTTCGCATTTGGAAAGCCTTGGAGAAAGAGAAGCTGCTTTAGATAAAATCTTTCAGGAAGTAGTACGCTCTGGCAACATTATCTTGGTTATAGACGAATTCCACAATTTTATAACTCCCGCAGAACAAAGGCCTGGCACTTTGAATATTACAGGTATTCTTTCAAAATATCTTAATTTACCTCGCTTTCCTATTATAGCGCTTACAAGCTTTTATGGCCTACACCGCGACATTGAACAAAATCCATCTTTACTTTCACATTTAGAAAAAGTGGAAGTAGAAGTTATTGCACAAGACGAAGCTCTTGAAGTTTTATGGGATATGACCCCATTTTTTGAGAAAAAGTATAAAGCCTTTATTTCCTACCCTGCATTAAAAAGCATTATTTCCTTCTCTGAAAAATATATTCAAGCTGTACCATTACCCAAAAAAGCACTAGATGTTCTGGACGAAGCAATGGTTGCGCTCTCCCAAGCAAAAGAAAAAATTCTCCTTCCAAGTCATATCGCAAGAATTATTTCAGAAAAAACCCATATCCCTGTAGGAGAGATAGAGGAGAAAGAAAAAGAAATTCTTTTGCATTTAGAAGACCTTATTCATAAAAAAATTATTAATCAAAATGAGGGAGTTAAGGAAATTGCATCTTCGCTTCGCCGTGCACGAACTCAAATTGGGTCAAAAAAAGGCCCTATGGGAAGTTTTCTCTTTTTGGGGCCAACAGGAGTAGGGAAAACAGAAACCGCAAAGGCATTAGCTTCCATCTATTTTGGATCTGAGTCCCGCATCATACGCTTGGATATGTCTGAATTTCAAAGTACAAAAGATATTGCAAGATTGCTAGGCTCTCCAGGACAGGAAGGACTTTTAACTACAGCTGTACGTGGAAACCCATTCTCCTTAATTCTTTTAGATGAACTAGAAAAAGCCCACGGCAATGTACTAAATCTGTTCTTACAAGTATTGGACGAAGGACATGTTACCGACGGCTTGGGTAGAAAAGTAGATTTCACCCACTCAATTATCATTGCAACTTCCAATGCTGGGTACCAAATTATCTTGCGAGCATTAAAAGAGGAGGTTGATTTTTCTTCCATTAAACAAGAAATCTTTGACGAATTATTTGCAAAAGGAATCTTTCGCCCAGAATTCTTAAACAGGTTTGATGGCGTTATTCTTTTTCAACCTTTATCCCAGCAGCATCTTATAGCTATTGCGCAGCTCATGCTAGCCAAACTACAAAGAAACTTACGAGAAAAAGGGATTGAGTTTAATATTACAGAACCACTAAAGGCTAAAATTGCAAAGCTGGGTTACAATCCTCAATTTGGTGCAAGAGATATGAGAAGAGTCATTCAAGGCAAGGTAGAGAATGCTTTAGCTACTGCCCTTTTGCGAGGAACTATGAAAAGCGGAGATAATGTAGAAATTGATTCTGAAACTTTTGAGATAAAAAAGATATAGCTATATGAATTAATGAAATTTTATATTGCTTCCCGAATAGAGAATAAAGCAGCAGCTTTTGAGTTAACTGAGAAATTGGAAGCTAAAGGACATACAGCAATTCTTGATTGGACGCGGCTCAAATGATGAAAGCAGTGCAAGATGCAGATTTATTTGTGATTTTTCCTGATGAAGGTGGAATAGGTATGTATATGGAAC
>Ga0208748_1001278_pt1 | contig 11549 bp, 7 predicted proteins | sample Knorr_S7_td_Bott_FD_185599 | JGI IMG/M metagenome (GOLD analysis project Ga0208748, IMG submission 185599) | Marine microbial communities from Southern Atlantic Ocean transect - Knorr_S7_td_Bottom_ad_4513_LV_A (SPAdes) (version 2) | ecosystem: Environmental > Aquatic > Marine > Oceanic | place... | reverse complement strand
GTGGCGGGAAAAACTGTATGCCTCCGGAAGTTCCTTTGTTGCTTCCGGAAGATTTACTCGCAAATTTCCGCAGCGGAGTCAGGTCATCCAGAATCCAGAAAGAGCGTCCATGTGTGGCGACGACCAAATCATCTTGTTTAATTTTCATATCGTAAACAGGAACAACCGGAAAGTTGCCTCCAAGTTTTTGCCAGTTTTTTCCAGAATTAGTACTCATAAAAATTCCGGTTTCAGCACCGACGTACAACAAACCAGGGCAAGTTGGATCTTCGCGGATAACCCTGCTGATTTCAGTTTCCGGATAGTCACCGTTGATGCTACTCCAGTTTTTTCCGCCGTCTGTTGATTTGTAAAGCAGGGGTCGGTAGTCATTCAGTTTGTAGCGTGTTGCGGAAAGAAAAATAGTTTCCGGATCATGTACCGAAGTTTCGATGCAGAAAATATACGACCATTCCGGAAGATCCGGAGGTGTAATTTCTTGCCAATTTTTTCCGCCATCACGTGAAGTATGTACGAGTCCGTCATCGCTTCCGGCCCAGAATATTCCGGATTGGTGAGGCGATTCCGCAAAAGTTGAAATACTCGCGTAGTGCTCCGCTCCGCTGCTGTCAATGGTCAAACCACCGGAAACTTGAAGTTTGCTTTCGTCCGCGCGGGTCAAATCCGGACTGATTGATTCCCAACTGTGTCCTTCATTATTTGTGCGGAAGACATGATTCCCGCAAGCGTAGACTGTTCCGTAATCGTGTGGAGAAAAGGAAATCGGGAAGGTCCAGGAAAAGCGGTATTTCAAATCTTTTGGAGCCCAACCATATTTTTCTTCAGGCCAGATGTTAACCAAACGTAGCTGTTTTGTTTTGTGGTTGTAGTGCTGAAGTGCACCTTCACCACCGGGAGAACTGCCGACAGCACCAATGTAAACAATGTCCGAGTCATCGGGTTTAACCGCAATGAATCCGCTTTCACCGGTTCCGGGAAAAGTACTTTCCTGAAGTGTAATTGCACCGTAAGAGCTGGCACTCGGAACACTGATGCTCGTGTTGTCCTGCTGGGTTGCATAAACTCGATATGGAAATTCATTGTCAATGTCCATACGGTAAAATTGCGCAGTGATCTGGTTATAAATCGTGGACCATGTATCACCACCGTTGTATGAAACACAAGCTCCACCATCGTTTCCTTGAACCATACGCTGCGGATTATTCGGATCGATCCAGAGGTCGTGATTATCTCCATGTGGCGTGGTTATTTCAGAAAAATTAGTTCCGCCGTCAGTTGATTTCCACATTTGCAGATTGGTGATATAAACCGTGTCGGCGTGTTGAGGATCTGCGAAAACGTGGCAATAATACCAAGGACGGTGTATCAAATCACGGTTGCCGGAAGTTTTAATCCAGCTTTCCCCACCATTGTCTGAACGGTAAAGTCCTGCTTCTTCCGCTTCGATAATGGCCCAGATACGTCCGCTCTTTGCAGGAGAAATACTGACACCGATTTTACCCTTTGTACCTTTCGGAAGTCCGGGATTGTTTGTGATCTCTGTCCAGGAATCGCCACCGTCTTTTGAACGGTAAAGGCAGCTGTCCGGACCGCCACTGTTCATGCTCCAAAAATTTCTGTAGGCTTCCCAAAAAGATGCATAGAGAATTCGAGGATTTTTAGGATCCATGCTCAAGTCGATGGCACCGGCTTTTTCACTGCGGAAAAGAATTTGTTCCCAGTTTTCTCCTCCGTCTTTGGAACGGTAAATCCCTCGATCTTTGTTTGGTCCAAAGGCATCACCGAAAGCCGAGACATAGACCAAATCAGAATTTTCCGGATGAACACGAATTTCGCTGACGTGCCGAGTTTTCTTGAGTCCAATGTTTTTCCATGTTTTTCCCGCATCAGTAGATTTGTAAATTCCGTCACCGAACGAGACATCAATCCGGATGGTTGACTCTCCCATTCCGGCATAGATCACATTATTGTCGGAAGGCGCAACTGTTAAAGCACCAACTGCTGCACTATTCAAAAAACCATCTGACACATTTTCCCAGTAGGTTCCACCGTCCACGGTTTTCCAGATACCTCCAGCAACCGCACCAAAATAAAACACCTGTGAATTGACCGGATCTCCGGCAACGGCAACTACACGGCCTCCGCGTGAAGGGCCGATACTGCGCCAGCGGAGTGTGTCTAAATGAGGGATTGAAGCGGAAGTTTCGCTGTATTTGGAAACAGAATTTTTCATGAAAGTTTTTTCTGGGATTTATTTTTGTTCTTTGTTAGGAAATGTTGGTGGTTAATTTGATGGAATATTAAAAAGTAAAATTGACGCACTTGTTTGTCATTCCCCGATAAGGCCGAGGACAAGCATTTCAGATATTTACAAGTTTCTGGATTCCCGCTTTCGCGGGAATGACAACTGTTTACGATTCAATCAAATATATCTTAAAATTGCATTGTACGAGCTAGGCACTGAGGCAACAAGGCACAAAGTACAGTTTTTTTATTCTGTGGTGATGCAGGTGCTTAGTGCCTTAGTGCCTTTGTGCCTGAATTCAAACAGGAACATTTCTCAAAATCACCACAGTTTGCTATATCTTTGCAAAGTGAGCACACTTTATAGTAGTCACCGTCCACGTAATCGAGGATCAAGTGCGTCTCGCAATCCGTCTCCGATGTAGTTGACGCTGAGGACAGTCAGGGCGATAAAGAGTCCGGGCCAGATGACACGTGACGGCGTGATTTGGATGAAATTTGCACCGTCGTAAAGCAGTCTGCCCCAAGTGGGAAAATCCGGAGGAAATCCCAGACCCAGGAAAGATAAGGCCGATTCGGTGATGATTGCATTGGCGATTCCCAGGGTAGCCGAAACCATTATCGGACTCAGGATGTTTGGCAGGATGTGCCTGAAAATGATACGCCGTGTCGGTGTGCCGATGCTGTGAGCGGCTATTACAAATTCACGTTCCTTGATTCCCAGCACATCACCTCTCACTATTCGGGCGGTGTGCATCCAACTGGTAATGCCGATCACGAAAACAATCAGCATAAAAATTCCTGCTTCCGGACCGTAAAGTCTGCGCAGCGTATCACGGAAAAGCAGAATGATCACCAGCAACAGAGGCAGGATCGGCAGCGCAAGAAATAAATCTGTCAAACGCATTAATGGTCCGTCCAGGGATTTGATGAAGCCGGCCAGCACTCCCACAAATGTTCCCAAAAAGAGTGCGATCAGCATGGCCAGAAAACCTACCCCCAATGAAACTTGGCCGCCGGCCAACATCTGGGCCAATGTGTCGTGACCGATGTTATCGGTGCCGAGAGGATGAGCCAGTGTTGGTCCAAAATTTCTTTCACTAAAATTGATCGCACTGGGTTCAATTCCGTGAATCAGCGGGCCGAGAGAAACCATAAGCGTGATAAAAGTAAAAACAATCACACCGGTCATTGCTCCTTTGTGTTTCCGGAACTGCCGCCAGACATCGCCCCAAAGTGAACGGTGTTGTGTGACAGACTCGATTGTTTCTGCTGTGGCAAGATTTTCAATCATAACGGATTCTTGGATCGAGTATGCCGTAAATCACATCGGCGATGAGATTGAAAACAACAATCAGCACTGCAAACAGGAAAGTCAGCGTCTGTACCAGAGGAATGTCAGCGCCTTCAATGGCAATGATTAAGAGTTGTCCAAGACCATTCACGCGAAAAATTTGCTCGGTAATGATGGCACCGCTAAAGATTGTGGGTATTCCCAAGGCAATCAAAGTTACCACCGGGATCAGGCTGTTGCGTAGAACGTGAATCAATAATACTACCTGTTCAGAACGTCCTTTGGACCTTGCTGTTCGCACATAATCCAAATTTAGATTATCTAGAATAGAAGCACGCATAAAACGGCTGAGTTGTGATGCGTTGTAAAGGGCAAGTACCGCGACCGGCATGAACATCTGTTTGACTTGCAGAACGAAATTATCCCAACTGTTGACTTCCAGAGTTGTGTCATAAATCATCGGGAACCACCTTAGTTCCACACTGAAAAGTATAATTGCAACCACTCCTGTAAAAAAAGTTGGCACAGAAAAACCGACCATGGTGACGAAGGTTCCAACCTGGTCGAACCATGAATATTGCTTGTAAGCGGAAATAATACCGATGGGAATCGCGATCAGGATGCCGAATAAATATGAAAGCCCGACGACCCAAAGAGTTTGTGGAGCGCGCTGAATTATCAGGTCCACGACAGGACTACGCGTGGCCCATGAAAGAATTCGAGTTCGGTTTTCCGCATCTCCGATGGTTATGCCAAAACCTTCTTGGAGTAAATTCAGTGGTTCATTGACGAAGAATTGTACAAGCCACTTGCCAAAGCGCACGTGCATGGGCTGTCCAAGTCCGAGTGACTCACGGATTTTTTCACGTACATCCGCAGGCACTGTCATCGGTAAATTTCCCGTGGGATCGTTGGGAGCTAAATCGAGGATGGCAAAAATGATGAAACTGATTACCAGTAAGGTAGGAATGGCAATCAAAATGCGGCGAATGATGAAGTGGATCAAAGTTCGTACGCCTTGAGGTTAAATAAAAAACGGTTTGCGAACCGGAATCCGCAAACCGTAAAGTACTGAATGGAACTCAATTTACTTCCGAGCCCAATCGGCAATATTCCAGAGTTCTGAATCCCAGGGATTCATCCGTACCCCGGAAATTCCATTGGAATGAGCTGAAACATTACCCCGATGAATCAGTGGAATCATCGCATAATCCTGCATCAACATATCATTCATTGCTTTTGTAAGACTAATGCGATCTTTCATTGCTGAAGTGACTGACAATTTAGCAGAAAGCGCATCATAAGCGGGATTGCACCAACGAGGCATATTGTTACCGCCCCACTTGTTGGACTTTTGCGCCATTTCCTTACAAGTCCAGCCGGACATGTAGGTTTGCGGATCAGTTCCACTGAAGTTGTTAGTGTACATCTCTATGTCTGTGAAGAACTTCTGGTAAGTGTCAGGACTACCGATATCTCCACCAAAGAAAACGGAAGCACTTAGATTGCGCAGTTCAGTTTCTACACCAATTTGTTTCCACATTTCCTTAATCAAAGCCTGAGTAGCCTGGCGAACAGAGTTAGTCGAAGTTTGGTAGAGTATTGAAATTCGGACTCCATTCTTTTTGCGAATTCCATCTGAACCACGTTTCCAACCAGCTGCGTCGAGCAGACGGTTTGCTTCAGCAACGTTTGGTGTTTTACACTCATCGTTTGCGGAAGAGGCATAAATCGCCGGTGCAGGTAGTACATTACAACTGATCTTTCCAGCCTTACCATAACCTGCATCAACCAGAATTTGGCGGTCAATAGCCAAAGAAAGTGCACGCCTTACATTGTAGTCCGACAAGTAAGGATGAGCATTGCGGTTATTGTTTCCGCCGATGTATTCAGAACGCATATCACCAAGTGATGGATCAGGGTTGGTAAAGTTGACCATCAAACGTTCTACAGAGGTTCCGAAAGCCGAAACTACTTTACCTTTTCCTCCCTGTTCCATTTTGATCAGAATTTCCGGCTCAACTTGCAGGTTCCAGGCATAATCCATTTCACCGGTTTCCAAAACTGCTCGGGCAGCAGAAACGGCGTCTCCACCACCTTTGAAGACCATTTTACTGAAAGCCGGCTTGTTGGCATCACGGTAATTTGGATTTGCTTCAAAAACGATCACGTCATTCGGCTTGAAATCTACGACCATGAACGGACCTGTTCCAATCGGGTAAAAGTTCTGTTTGGTACATTCCTGTGCTTTTGCTCCTTGACAACCGTCAAACTGTGCTTTTTGTAAGATTGGCGCATTGTAGCCTACAAAAGGGGCATAAGGGAAAGGCTTTGGAACAGTGAACTCAACCTTGACAGTGGTGTTGTTAACAGCAGTCACTGACTTGATATCGCTCCAATAATTTGATTGCGTACAACCTGTGTCAGGATTGGAGCAGTATTCATAAGTAAAAACTGCATCGTCTGCGGTCAAGGCTGATCCATCAGACCACTTGATGCCTTTTTTAATTTTCCAAGTGATGGTAGTAAGGTCCTTTGATATACCTCCGTTGGCTACAGTAGGTATTTCCTCAGCTAGCCAGGCAAGCAAATTACCGTTTTCATCATAGCGACCTAAAGGCTCAAGAACGACCGAAGAAGCTTCCAGTTCCTTGGTTCCACCGGAAAGGTTGGGGTTCATGGTTGAAGGAGCTTGCCAATAGAGCAAGTTCAATTGACCGTCACTGCCACGTTTGGCCTGGACGGAACTTGCTATACCCACCGCTATAGCGAGGGTCAGCAGGATGCTAATTATATACTTCATAGTACACCTTTTCATGTGAGTGAATGGCCAGCAGAAAAGGATCAACCGACCGTAAATGACATTCAGGAAAATTCTGAATGCCGTTGAAGAGGCGTCCCACTAAATAAGGCAGGAAGCCTGGCTTTAAACTTACTGCATTCAGAAGCATTTCAAAGTGCTCTTTTACAGAAAGTTGTTGCATTATACAGTTCTTTTATAAAGTGTCAAACAATTTTCTTCAATTACACTAAATGGCAAGCAACCTGATGCCCCTGAGAAACTTCTCTCCATTCCGGAGAATCCTTGAAACAGCGATCCTCAGCCCTGGGACAGCGTGTACTGAAGTTACAACCCGATGGCGGATTAGCCGGGCTAGGTACCTCCCCAACCAGGATAGTGCCCTTGCGTTTCCTTTCCAATTTTGGATCGTGGATTGGAACTGCTGAAAGCAAAGCCTGTGTGTAGGGATGAAGAGGTGTGCTGTAAAGGGCCTGACTTGATGCCAGTTCAACGATACGTCCGAGATACATTACAGCGACCCGATCGGCAATGTGGCGGATCATACTCAAATCGTGGGAGATGAACAAATAAGTCAGGCCAAATTCTTCCTGAAGATCCTCTAAAAGGTTAATTACCTGTGCTTGAATTGAAACATCCAGTGCAGCAATCGGTTCATCGCAGATGATGAATTCCGGACTAAGTGCAAGCGCGCGTGCGATACCGATTCTCTGTCGTTGCCCTCCGGAAAATTCATGGGGGTAGCGGTTGGTGAATTCCCGATTCATTCCAACAGATTCCAACAATTGTTCTACACGATCCCTGCGTGCTTTGCCATTGAATTTTCCATGTTCCACAAGAGGTTCGCTGATGATACTCCCCACAGTCATTCTTGGATTAAGACTGTCTTGCGGATCCTGAAAAATCATCTGCATGTTTGGGCGCTGCCTACGAAGTTCCTCTTTACTGAGGGCCATCAAATCACGTCCCTTAAAAGTCACTTTTCCTGCCGTTGCAGGATAGAGTTGCAAGATTACCCTGCCGGCTGTCGATTTTCCGCATCCGCTTTCACCAACTAAACCAAGGGTTTCTCCCTCAAATATATCGAAGGAAATGCCATCAACCGCTTTGACCGCACCAACTTGACGGCGGAAAATTCCTTTGGTAATCGGAAAATGTTTGGTAAGCCCCTCGACTTTCAAAAGAACCGGACGTGTCTTAGAGCTCATACTTTCACTCCAGATTCAGGATTCCACCAACAGGCCACTTTGTGGTTTTTTCCTCTGTTGATTAAGCTGGGATTTTCTTTTCTGCAACGTTCAAGGGTTTGGGTACAACGCGGTGCGAAAGGACAAGACTCTGGTTTGTTGTAAAGATCAGGTGGTTGGCCGATGATGGTTTCCAAACGTTCAGAACGTTCTCCTTCAAGATTTGGCAGGGTTTTCAGTAAGCCCTGTGTGTAGGGATGTTTTGGATTCGCGAAGAGCTCTTCAACCGGAGCCTCTTCAACGATAAATCCACCATACATAACCGCGACACGATCTGCCAATCCGGCAACTACACCGAGATCGTGTGTAATCCAGATAATGGCCATGCCAAGCTCTTTGCGCAGCCGTTTGACTATATCCAGAATCTGAGCCTGAATGGTTACATCCAGGGCTGTGGTCGGTTCATCGGCAATGAGCACTTTTGGATCACAAGCCAGGGCAATGGCAATCATAACACGCTGGCGCATTCCTCCAGAAAATTGATGAGGATAATCGTTTAAGCGGCTTTCCGCCAGCGGAATTCCCACCAGTTCCAGCAGTTCAGCGGAACGTTTTCGTGCTTTTCTGCGGCTCATTCCCAAGTGTTCGCGCATCGGTTCCGCCAACTGATAACCGATGGTCAAAACGGGATTGAGTGAAGTCATCGGATCCTGAAAAATGAAACCGATTTTTCCACCGCGAATTTTTCTCAATTGATTTGTATTGAGCTGAATCAGGTCCTGGTCTTCAAATTTTGCTGTACCGGAAACAATTTCTGCAGGCGGCATGGGCAGCAACTTTAGCAGTGACATCATAGTCACACTTTTTCCGGAACCACTTTCGCCGACGACACCCAGCAATTCGCCTTTCTTCAAGTCAAAACTGATGCCGTTGACTGCGTGCACAAAGCCATCTTGCGTACGAAACCGCGTGGCTATATTTTCAACTTGGAGAATTGGAGATTGAGTTGACAAATTCTTTGTGAGGCAGGCTTGATTGCTAAAAAATTAATTATTTTAAAAAGTGAAGTCTATTATACTTTGAGTTTTTGTCAAGAACATTCGTCTTTTTTCAAAAAGAGATGAGCAGAAACTTCAGGAGTCTGCTCATTTTCAATTGACAAAAATCAATTTTTCAGCAACAATCATGGGTCTATTCCAATGTTCTCATTGAAACATGAATAATCGGTCGGACCCATTTTATGGGATGGCATCCTGATGATTTTTCATTGAGGGCAAATTTATGAGAATCAATTCTCAGCATTGTATCATTCTATAGTCCTCCAAAGGTGCCATCTGAACGGAAAAAAAATTATGTCAGGAAAATCTACCATCAAACATAAAGTTTGCCGTGCGCTCGGTGTCAATCTGATTGGCAGTCCAAGTGCGGCACTCACGTTGAGCCGTCGTCCTAATCGTCCAGGGCAGCATGGAGCAAGTCGTCAATCTAAAATATCTCCCTTTGGTCAGCAGTTAAAAGAGACTCAAAAGCTGAAAGCTTTTTACGGAATTGGCTCCAAACAACTCCGACGTTATTACGAAAAAGCGGCCCGAGTCCGTAAACAAACCAACGTCGCGCTTGTGCAGACACTTGAAACTCGACTGGATAATATGACTTACCGCATGGGTTTTGCCGGAACATTACGAGCGGCACGCCAGATGGTGGTGCATTGTCATTTGACTGTGAATGGGAAAAAAGTCAATAAACCCGGTTTTCAAGTAAGTCCCGGAGATATCGTCCAACTGAGAGAGAAAAGCCAGAAAGTTGAAAGATACAAAGATTGGTATAATTTCTTTGAACAGAAATTGGGCTATATTCAGCGTGACACCAAAAACTTTTCCGGCACTCTTGTACAGATTCCGGAACGTGAGGAAATTCCAATAGAAGTAGAAGATCACCTTGTTGTCGAATTCATGGCTCGTTGATTTTAAGTATGTTTAACCGGTTGCCCACTGCGGCAGCCGGTTACAAATGGATTTACCAAAATCCATCCCCACCTTCCATCCTCGAAAATCTATTCCTTAAAAACAATCACTGTCACTGCAAAACGGATAATGAAAAACTCAAAAGAAATTCGACAAGAGTTCATCTCATTTTTTGAAGACCGCGGCCACCGTTTTGTGCGCAGCGCTCCTGTTGTGCCAAATGATGACCCAACTTTGCTTTTTTCGAATTCCGGAATGGCGCAGTTCAAGGACGTATTTTTGGGAACCGGTGTCCGTGAATATAACCGTGCGGCCAACTCGCAAAAATGTATTCGTGCAAGTGGAAAACACAATGATCTCGAAGACGTCGGACATGATAATTACCACCACACTTTTTTTGAAATGCTCGGAAACTGGTCATTTGGAGACTATTTTAAAAAAGAGGCAATTGAATGGGCCTGGGAATTAATGACGGATGTCTGGGAGCTGCCAAAAGATAAATTATGGGCCACCGTTTTTGAAGGTGGAGACGGTGTAGAAGCAGACGAAGACGCGGAAAATCTCTGGCGGACTCGCACCGACATCAATCCGGAACATGTTTTACGTTTTGACAAAGCGGATAATTTTTGGGAAATGGGCGAGGTTGGTCCTTGTGGACCGTGTTCTGAACTGCACATCGATTTAGGCGAAGGCACCTGTCCGCTTTCTGAAAAACACAACTGCTCAGTGAATCTTGAAGGCTGCTGGCGTTTTGTCGAATTGTGGAATCTGGTTTTCATTCAATATCAGCGTTATCCGGATGGACACCTTGAGCCACTTGCCGCACAGCATGTGGACACCGGTATGGGATTGGAGCGAATTTGCCGTGTTTTGCAGGATGTAGATTCGAATTACAGCACCGATCTTTTCACACCGATTTTGGCGCGTATCAGCGAAGTCACCGGACAGAAAGATACCCCCGGAGATGTGGGTGTGGCATTTCGTGTGATTGCCGATCATTTACGCTCACTGAGTTTTGCTATTGCAGACGGTGCGTTTCCTTCAAACGAAGGACGGGGTTATGTTTTGCGACGCATGTTAAGACGGGCTACACGATACGGAAGGGTGCTGAACATGCACGAACCGTTTATTTACAAACTGGTGCCTGTACTGGCAGATGTAATGGGTGATGCTTTTCCGGAAATACAAAAACAGCAAAAACATGTGCAAAATGTAATTAAGGCAGAAGAAACCAGTTTTGGGCTGACTCTTGATCGTGGATTGGAAATATTTGAAAAAATGGTCTCAACGCCGGAAACAAAAACTGCAAAAGAACTTTCCGGAGAAGATGCATTCAAGCTCTATGATACTTATGGATTTCCGGTAGATTTGACTAGATTGATGTGTGATGAACGTGGAATTGGAACGGATGAAAACGCTTTTGAAAAATTGATGGAGGAACAGCGGACACGAGCCCGGGATGCAGGAAAATTCAAGGCCACACTGGATGAGTGGACAGAAGTTTCCGCAGGTCCGGATTCGAAATTTGTGGGCTATGATGTCTTCCGGACTGAATCAAAATTGCGCCGACACTCCCGCAACGAAAAGGGACAATGGCAGTTCATTTTGGACAGTACACCTTTTTACGCGGAATCCGGAGGTCAAGTCGGTGATCACGGAACTCTCGAACAAAATGGGAAAAAATGGAACGTGGTTGATGTCCAGAAACAGGGCGATTCGATCATGCATTTTTGTGAAGAAATAAGCTCCGGTGACAAAAATGATTTTTCGGATTTCACTCCGGATGATTCTGTAATGACCGCCGTGGTTGATCAAAAACTACGTTTATCAACAACCAATAATCATACCGCCGCGCATTTGATGCACGAGGCTTTAAGACAGGTTTTAGGTGAGCACGTGAATCAGGCGGGTTCTTTGGTTAATCCGGAAATACTGCGTTTTGACTTCACGCATTTTGAAAAAGTGAGTGAGGGACAAATGGAGGAAATTGAAAATATTGTCAACTCTGTGATACGTGAAAACATTCCCACCGATATTTATGAGACTCCTTTTCAGGAAGC
>Ga0208748_1001277_pt1 | contig 11561 bp, 9 predicted proteins | sample Knorr_S7_td_Bott_FD_185599 | JGI IMG/M metagenome (GOLD analysis project Ga0208748, IMG submission 185599) | Marine microbial communities from Southern Atlantic Ocean transect - Knorr_S7_td_Bottom_ad_4513_LV_A (SPAdes) (version 2) | ecosystem: Environmental > Aquatic > Marine > Oceanic | place... | reverse complement strand
TTCTTCCTGAGCGTCCTCTTCGTCGTCCGAACTGCCCCCCCCGGAGAGCACGAGCGACGATCGATTCGGCTGGCCGTCGTCGATGACGATCGCCTCGAGCCTGAGCGTCTCGCCCGCGCGCACGCTCCGCTCCATCCCCCCTTGCAACTCGACTGCAGGCGGCACGTTCGCCCGGATCTCCGGGTTGCTGCTTCCCGCCCCCAATGCGCCGGTCTCGGACATGATCACGACGTTGTCGACGAAGAGATCTTTACGGAGTGAGCCATACGCTTTGAACTCATGACCGTTCGCCCGCAGCGTCCACACGAGCTCGTCGTCATCCTCGAAGTCGGACGGAATCCGCACCTTGAAGACGAAGCGGTTGCGTCGCGGAAGGAAGTGCGTGGGCTGGCCTTGGTCCGCGGTACCCGGCGAGAACTGGTTGTCGGCTCCGATTGGAACGTCGAGCAGCTGCTCCCAGTTCTGGTTCATGTAGCCGAAGAGCATGTCGATCGAGCCGTCCTCGTTCTGCTCCCAGCCCTCATAGGCCGGGTAGAGCGGCTGGCCCTTCGTATACGTGTGCCTCTGAGCCTCGGCCCCGTCAGGGATCGAGATCGAGACGGCCGCGAGCAGCAGGACCGCAAACCGCCCTATCATCCACCCTCCTTGGTCGCCGTTCCAGAAAGGGAGAACCCGGCCAGGTCCACTACTGCGTTCATGGTGTTAGCCGCGTCCGCTGATGTCAGCGTGATGGTGGCAGGTATGGACGAGCCAAACGCGGTCAGCGTGAATTCCAGAACGAGGCCATCATCGGACCGGCGAATGCTCGACGCGTCTTCTGGCGGGCTCGTCGGCGGGTTGACCGACGCAGCGAGCATCCCGTCGTCTCCCTCCGAGAACTCGAGGCCGATGTTGAACGTGCCCTGGGGGCTCTCCAGGGGCAGGGTCCACGTTCCCAGGAACTCCGCAGCGGCGCTCGCCTCGACGTCCGATACCACGATCGGCTCGCCGTCCTCCTCTTCCACGATGTCCGGCAGCAACGGGATCTCGGCCATGCAGAGCGGACATCCGATCACGTGATCGTTCACGTCGAGGTCGAGTACTTCGCGTCGCTTCGCCATCTCGGCTACGAACTCCTCGTCGCTCAGCCTCAATTGGATGCCCAGGTCGATGAACATGTTCGCTACCGAGCGATTGCCCGAGCCCTGCCAGTTCCTGGTATCGGGGACGTTGGAGTTGGACTCGGTGTTGTTCATGTAGCCCGTGATGTGCAGTACCGTCCCCTTCGGCAGCAGCGGCTCGTAGTTCTCCGCGAAGGAGTACGTGCGCACCCAGTTATGGTCGTAGCCCACGCAGCTCAGCGTCTCGATGTGTTGTTTCCAGATCGCCTCCAGGCACATGCGGTCGCCCGGCGCATGCAGGTGCGGCTCGAACGCGATGATCTTGAGGTTGTCCTCGAGCACGTTGTACGCGTGTAGTTCCTGGCCGTTCTGGTCCGGAGCGATCGAGATATTGAGCCCGTCGCCGATGCCCAAGCGCGCGGTCTCGTACTTCGGCACGTAGTCCTCTGGGAAGAACTCGAAGCCGAACTCGAGGTGGGCGCGCGTATCCGTCCCATTGGAGTGGAGGTGCGCAGACTCGGAGGTGATCTGCGAGCCCGCCTTCAGCAACCGGCCCGCCTCCTCGCTGAAGAAGTCGGGATTGCGGCCCACCTCGTGCACGGGCCAGCCCGTGGCCTCGAGCAGATGCGCACCGGGCACGCGCGAGATGTAGATCAGATGGTGGAAGACGTACCGGGCACCCACGGTTTCCCTTCCCGAGCCCTCCGAGGGCAAGTCGTTGACCTCGCGGATCTCCACTGCTTTCACATACCGGTCATGCTCGAGGGGAATGTCGATCGGCTCGATCTCGCCCCACCAATCTGCGACTCCACCCTCGACGAAGACCTCATTCGATTTCACGATCAGGTCCGGCTCGATCCGCCAGCCGTCTTCACTCACCGGATCCAGCTCCACCTTCAGGTCCGCCGGGTCGCCCTCCGGCGCGCCGTTGTTGGCCCAGGCCTGGATCTTCGCGAGCTCCTCGTCCGTCAGCGACGGGTCCTGCTTGTAGTGCTGGATGCCGATGTCCTTCTCGACATACCACGGCGGCATCGCGCCCATGCGGTCCCGGATCGCCGTCTTGTTGCGGATCCTCGGGGCGTACCGTCTAACTTCCTGATAGTTGGTGAAAGCCATGGGGCCCGCCCCGCCCGCGCGGTGGCACTGCACGCAGCTCCGTGCCAGAATCGGCGCGATGTCCTTCGTGAACGTCACCGCACTGGGATCGATGCCGAAGTCGGCGGCCGCGAGGATGTGCGGCTCGTGCAGCTCACCCGGCGTGTGGGACTGCGCCGTCAATCCCGTCGGTGCGCACAGAAGTGCGGTAGCCGCGACGGCGACGCCGATCGCAGTGATCGCCCCGGGAATGAGTCCGTCGAAAGCTTGGCGATGGATCGTCATGGGACGATTCCCCCGACTGAAGAGAAGTCTTGAACCATCAGCGAATGTACCTCAGGGTATGGTTGGCCGCACGTGAGCACGATGGGCGCTGCCGGTGCAGGCGTGCCGCCAGGCGTCGTGCGACCCAGACCACGCCCCAAACTGTGCCAAAAACTGCGTCGACACCCACCGACTCTGACCGACGCAACCGACGCAAAAACTCAGTATTTCCGACGCTCACCGACGCCAGAAAGGCGCTCCCAAAGCAGGTGCGCTACCGGACTGCGCCACGCCCCGTAAGTCATTGTGCTACAGCAACATAGGTACATACACCGTAGCCCATGACTTTCAAAACTGTGTCAAAAACTGCTTCGCCGCTAGTCCCTCTGGGGCAGTCTGCGCAGCCTGAGATCGACGAACTGAGCATTCCGCGCAGTCTTGGCTCAGTCCTGGACAACAACCCTTGGCCTCGCAGAAGCCCGCCTGCCTGAGAAGCAGGGGCACAGGCTCTGTCCCCTGCCCTACACCAACACCACCGGCAGCCCCAGCGACGGCCTCATCCTTAGCCGACTACGTCCTCCATCCGCCTCCTCGTCTCCTCGTCGGGCAGGGCGCCCGTGCCGCCGCCCATGTTCTCGGCGAGGTGCTCGGGGTCCGACGTGGCCGGGATGGCGCAAGCAACCGCCGGGTGCGAGAGGATGTACTTGAGGAAGAACTGACTCCACGCCTCACAGTCGAACGAGGACGCCCACCCTGGCAGAGGCCGGTCGCGGACCGCACCGAACAGGCTCCCCCCGGCGAAGGGGCGATTGACCATGACTGCGATCCCCCGCTCGTGGGCCATCGGGAGCACCCGTTCCGCGGAGGTCCGTTCACCCAGGCTGTAGTTGATCTGGAGGAAGTCGATACACTCGGGCTCGGCTTCCAGCAGCGCGGCCCGGCATCAAGCCAGAACTCGAGCAGCGCGTCGCCTACATCGAAGATCGACGGCCAGCGGCACTCCAAGAGCAGCAACCCCGTCAGGATGGTGCGATCCACGCCGGGGGCATCGCGGCACCGCTCGATCAGTAGCCGCAGATGGTTCACGAAGCTCTTGACGTGGCGCGGCGTGAACGGGGTCAGGTAAGAGTTCGTGTTCGACCGGCCTGCGGCAAGGCGAGCAAACCGGCGATTAGGGCGGCCACGATCAGGTGTCTCATGGATCCTCTCTTCGAAAGAGTTGATCGGAGTGAACGTCTCTAAGAGCACGCGCTCGAGACGCTCATCGAATGATCAGTCGGACCGCCCTGGTCGAGCATGGAGCGATGGGACAGAATGCATGCCTTCCGGGCAGGCGATTCCGATTCGCGGGCGCCCACCGGTGGCAACAGGGGAAGGATTTCGTGTCGCTCGACATCGATTGGGTCCGCAGCCGCTTCCCAGCGCTCGATACCGACTGGGCATTTTTCGACAACGGAGGTGGATCCCAGATCCTGCAGCCCGTGCTCGACCGCATCGGCGAATACCTGCTCACGTCCAACGTGCAGCACGGGGCCTCCTACGAGGGATCGCAGCTCGCGAGTGCCCGCCTGCGCTTGGCGGAGGAAGCCGTGGCGACGCTCATCAACGCGCGCCACGCTTCCGAGGTGGTCATGGGCGGTTCGAGCACGCTTCTTCTCCAGACGCTCGCGACGTGCTTTGGGGAGACGCTCGATCCCGGGGACGAGGTAATCGTGTCGAGCGGGGATCACGAGTCGAACATCGCTCCCTGGCTCGCGCTGGAACTTCTTGGAGTCCACGTGAAGTTCTGGGACGGGCACGGTCGGTCCCGTCAGTTACGCGTCCAGGACCTCGAGTCGCTCCTGAGCCCACGCACCAAACTCGTCGCCGTAACGCACACCTCGAACATCCTGGGCACCATCAACCCGATCCGGGAAATCGCGGACTCGGTGCATAAATGGGGCGCGCTGCTTTGCGTGGACGGTGTCGCCTATGCTCCTCATCGGGCGATCGACGTTCAGGCCCTGGACGTCGACTTCTACGCCTTCTCGTTCTACAAGACGTACGGGCCGCATCACGCGATGCTGTACGGGAAACGCGAACTGCTACTCGAGCTACCGAGTCGCAGCTTCTTCTTCATTGCGGAGGACGACGTGCCGTACAAGTTCCAGCCGGGTGGCGTGAATTACGAGTTGAGCTACGGCATGATCGGGCTGATGGACTATCTGGATGAGGTTGCGTCCCGAGGCGCCCCATCGGATGCGGCATCAGGCGGAGAACTCGCCGCAAGCCGGCACGGCAGAGCCGCGGTCGAGTCTGCTTTCGCGATGATCGCGGAGCACGAAGAGGCGCTGAGCTCCCGGCTGTTCGACTTCCTGAGAGGCCGCGCTGGTGTGCGCATTGTCGGCCACGACGTCGCCGATCGGAATGTCCGAGTCCCCATCGTCTCCTTCGTCGTCGACGGGATGTCCAGCTGCGAAGTGGTCACGCGCATGGACGAGCACCGGGTCGCGATCCGATTCGGTCACTTCTACTCGCCGCGCCTGCTCAATCTGCTGGGGCTCGACGCGGACGAGGGTGTCATTCGGGTGAGCATGGTGCACTACAACACGCTCGCGGAAGTGGACCGCCTGACGACTGCGTTGGACTCGATCCTCCCGGGCTCCTAGTCCCCAGGCGTGCCGATTCTCGGTGCCCTCAGGTCCCGCAATAGGTGACGTAAGGGCCGAACTCGTCGGGGGCCGGACCTTCGTAGCCCGCCAGACCGGCGCGCCTCTCGAAGGGTCGCTCCAACACCTCGAGGAGTCTTTCGAACGGACCGAAGTCGGACGAGCTCGAGGCGGCGACCAGCGCCTGCTCGACCAAGTGGTTACGGGGGATGTAGGCTGGATTGACCCGATCCATCTCGGCGGCCAGGGCATGCGAGTTCTCGCCCCCCTTCGCTAGGCGCGCCGACCAGCGAGCCAGCCAGGGATCCAGTGCGGTCGGGTCGTCGAACAACGCCCGCGCGGGGCTCATGTCACCACGAAGACCCTCCGCCAAGTGACGAAACAGCAGGGTGAAGTCCACATGCTGCCCGTCCATGGCCGTGTGCAGATCATTCACCAACTCCAGGTCACCGTCTTCCCCGGTGCCCAACCCCAGCTTGGCCTGCATCCTTGTCAGCCAGACATCTTGATAGATGGCCGCGAACCCATCGATGGCATCGGTCGCTGCCTCGACGGCGTGCGCGGTGTCCTGGGGATCGATGAGAGGCAGCAGCGTTTCGGCAAAACGAGCCAGGTTCCACTGAGCGATGGCGGGCTGGTGTCCATACGCGTAACGGCCGTGACGGTCGATCGAGCTGAAGACGGCTTCCGGGTCGTAGTCGTCGATGAAGGCGCACGGCCCGTAGTCCAGGGTTTCGCCGGAGATGGCCACGTTGTCCGTGTTCATCACGCCGTGGACGAAGCCGACCGACAACCACTGAGCCACGAGGGCCGCCTGCCGGTCGCGCACGCGCTGGAGGAGGCGCAGATAGCGGCCGCTTGCGTCCGTCAGATCGGGATCGTGACGGCGGATCGCGTAGTCGGCCAGCTGGCGCACTTGTGCCGTCTCGGCGCGAGCGGCGAAGAACTGAAACGTGCCCACGCGCAAATGACTCGCGGCAACGCGTGCGAGGACTGCGCCCGGCTCCGGACCCTCACGCATCACCGTGACGCCGGTGGTCGCTGCGGCCAACGCGCGAGTGGTCGGAATACCGAGCGCGTGCATGGCCTCACCGATGAGGTACTCGCGTAACACCGGGCCCAGCACGGCCTTTCCGTCTCCGCCGCGGGAGAACGGCGTCCGACCGGATCCCTTGAGTTGCAGATCCCTTCTGTGTCCGTTGCGGTCGATCAGCTCGCCGATCAGAAGGGCCCTGCCATCGCCCAACTGGGGCGAGAAGCCCCCGAACTGATGGCCGGCGTACGCCTGGGCCAGAGGTGCAGCACCTTCCGGTGCTTCGCTACCCGAGAAGAAGGAGGCACCTCGTTCGCCCGCGAGCGCGTCCGCGTCCAAACCCAACTCCGCGGCAAGCGACCGATTCAGTTGCACGAGCTTGGGCTCAGGGACCCGCTCGCCCTTCCAAGGAACGTAGAACCCCTCGAGTTCGGCCGCGTAGCTGTTGTCGAACGTGAAGACGGCGTCGCGGGACATCGGCTCGGCCCGGGTTAGGCCGGATCAGCAACGCCTGCGTGCCGTGACGCCAGGACCCAACCCGGCCGTGGGAAATGGCAGGAATAGCCGTTCGGATAATTTTCCAGGTAGTCCTGGTGCTCTGGCTCGGCCTCCCAAAAATCACCCACCGGCTCCACCTCGGTAACGACTTTGCCAGGCCATAGGCCAGACGCTTCGACATCAGCGATGGTGTCGAGTGCGACTCGCCGTTGCTCATCGTCTACGTAGTAGATGGCGGAGCGATAGGACATGCCTCGATCGTTGCCCTGTCGGTTGGGCGTGCTCGGGTCGTGAATCTGGAAGAAGAATTCCAGGATCCGGCGATATGAAATCCGGTCGGGGTCGAACAGGATCTCGATGCCTTCCGCGTGTGAACCGTGGTTGCGGTAGGTCGCCTGCGGTACGTCCCCGCCAGTGTATCCCACGCGGGTCGATTCTACACCGGAGAGCTTCCGGATGAGGTCCTGCATGCCCCAAAAGCAACCTCCCGCCAAGACTGCGCGCTCCCGTGCCATTGTCGTCCCCCCGTTGGTGCAAGTCCGGCCTGCCTAAGTCTAACCACCCATTGCGGTGGGCGAGGCACCGAGCGCACCGTGCGAGGTTCAGCACCGCAAGACACGGTGCGATCTGGCAAACCGGGAGGAGGCTTCGGCGCAGCGACGGCCGAGACGCTCGATTATCGAGCCATCACCAGGGTAAGCCGGGCACTCACCCAAACTGTGCCAAAAACTGCGCCGACACCCACCGACGCTGGCCGACGCAACTGACGCAAAAACCCAGCATTTCCGACGGTGGCCGACCCCTACCGACACCAGAAAGTGGCTCTTGGCTCAGTCCGCCCAAACGTCCTGTGGCCTTGCGACAGCGCTGCTGCTTGGAACGCATTGGATCCCGACCTCACCCTGGCTACTCCACATCACGTCGGACGCCTGACTCACCAGCTGGGGTGGGCCGACGAACCTGCGGTCGCCTGCCCCTCCCTCGCCGTCCGAGCCGCAGGTCGTGATGATGACCAGGAATCTCTCCTCGAGTCCCTTGATGATGTTCCTCGCGTGGCCGCTGGCCGACGCGCCGGGCTCGACCTCCCACGCCCCGAACACCTCGCCAAACGCCGTCTCGGGTTGGTAGTCGAAGATCACGCCGCAGGAGTCCGGGCGCATGGCGGTGTCGATCGTCCCATCGACCTCCAGCATTCCACGTAGCCACTGGCATTCGAACGTCCGGCACGACCCCGGGCGTTCGGCGTAGATCCCACAGCCCACGTCGCAGAGATGCTCGCAACCCTCGTAGGTGCCCTTCCCGATCTCAGGAACGCCCATCACCGTGCAACAGGCGGAGCAGGAACCGCACTCGCGGATCGGATCACCCACGATGGTTGGCCCTCGGTACTGATATGACCACTTCAGTTCCCCACCAAACGCCTAACTTCCTCTTCCCCATGCTTCGGCTCAGTCCTTGGCTCAGTGTCTCCATTCCCCGTATAGGTACGCGGCAAGACACCTAGAATGAGGGGGAGGGTGCCTCTCTAGGTCTCGTTGTGGGCGATGCGCGCGAAGACCTTTCGCCCGATGACCCGATCGTCCCATGTGCACTTGGTCCGGCCCGCGATCCCGCGAGCGATCACGCGGAACGACCTCGTCGCAATGAAGTCGCCCAGCCACGCCGCGGTGGCCAGAATCGCTAGTAAGCCTATGAGGCTGAGCCAGTTGTCCGGTAAGGATTGCATCGTGTTATTCCCGTTCTTCCCGCGAGGTGCGGGTCAGCGAGACTCCCCTACTTCTTCTGCGAGTACATCGAGAGCCAGCGTGGTCAACCGGACGAGATGCTCATGGGACCGGTTTCCGTTCGTGAGGAAGGCCACGCCGAAGCCGCGCGTCTTGTTGCCGGACGCGAAGGCCGTGTAGCCGGGCAGGCTCCCTGAGTGGGCGAAAAAGCGTTCATCCTCACGCGTCGACGTCCACCATGTGAGCCCATAGCCCGGGTCCTCGTATCCCCATCCGCCGCCTAGGCCCTGCCCAATGAACTGCTCGTATTGGAGCGTGTGCATCTGGTCGAGTGTGGACTCTTCCAAGAGGCGACGGCCATTCCAGGTGCCGTCACCCAAGTTGAAGCGAACCCAGTTGGCCTGATTGTGGACGGTCCCGTATACGATGCCCGCCGGCCACACGTTCGCCTTGAGCCGGTCCGTCGCGACATTGCGGCCCGTGTTGCCGTCGAGCACGTACGGCACCGAAAGGCGCTCCTCCATCTCCGGCCTCAGATCGAACGCGGTGTGCCCCATGTCGAGAGCTCCCCACACGTTGTCGCGGATGTATTGCTTGTACGGCACGCCGGAGAACTTCTCCACGAGGTGCGCGACCAGGGAGTACGCCATGTTCGAGTAGACCACGGCCTCGCCAGGCGGCGTCGTGACACGTAGCGATTCCGAGAGGTACTCAGTCAACTCGAGCGGCACGGTCTCTCCCCACACGAGGTGTGGACCGAAGTCGCCCGGCATACCCGACGTGTGCGTGAGCATGCGCCGGAAGGTGACCGGATGGGTGGGGTCTTCTCCACGAATGGTCATACCGTCCAGGTAGTCACTGACCCGGTCGTCCAACTCGAACTTCCCCTGCTCCATCTGTTGCAGCAGGGCGACGGTCGATTGTGCCTTGAAGGTCGACCCAATGAGGTAGACCGTGTTCGTCGCGGCCGGCGTTCGAGCCCACAAGTTCGACTGCCCGTACGCACTGCTCCACAGCTCTCCGTCACGATCCGTGAGCGCGATCACGAGCGATGGGATGTTGCCTTCAAGCATCGCCCGGCGGATCTCGGGTTCGAGACGCGCCGCAACGCGCGCGATCTCTTCTCCGGGTGGCGCGGAAATCTGCGCTGCGGCATCCGCGAACGTGGTGCCCGCGAGCGCGAGTGACGCCACGAGGAGGAGTGAGCCTCTCACTGAGAACTTCATCGGCTGATCTCCCTTCCTGGTCCGTAGAGCACGTGCCCTGGCCGAGCGCCCGTGTGTGTGCCGCCGTCTTCGATCACGACTTCTCCGTTCACCAACACATACTCGATGCCCTCGGGGAACAGCACCGGTTCATCGTACGTCGCTCGGTCCGATACGCGGGCCAGGTCGAAAATCGTGATATCGGCCCAAGCTCCCTCCCGGATCACCCCGCGCCGCTCCAGCCGCATTCGTGTGGCGGGCCACGACGTCATCTTCCGGACTGCCTCTGAGAGAGTGAGCACGCGCTCGTCTCTTACGTACTTTCCGAGGACGCGCGGGAAGGTACCGTAGCTGCGTGGGTGAGGAAGACCGAGGACGTCCGCGTTGCCCGGTGACAGCGCTGCCCCGGCATCACTCCCAATGCTCGTCCACGGCCGCTGAAGCGCCCACCGCACGTCGTCTTCACTCATCATGTGGTAGATCGCCATCACCCGGCCCTGACCCGCGGCCACGAGGTCCCAGGCGGCGTCCGCGGGGTCTTTGCCCCACTCTTCGGCGATGCTCGTGATGTTCATGCCCTCGAAGTGAGCGTTGTCAGCATTACGGGCATTCACTAGGACGATCCCGTCCCAACCGCCCGCAGCCTCCACGATGTTCCACCATCCCTCGTAGCCTGTCACGAGTTCGCCCTTCATGCGCTCCCGTACCTCGGGCCGACCGATGCGGGCCTTCACCGAGTCCATGCCACCGTCGAAGGCCCACGATGGAATCGTGGCTTCGAGCCCTGTTCCACCCGCCGTGTAGGGGTACATGTCGGCTGCAACGTCCACGCCTCGGGCGCGAGCGGCTTCGATCTCGACTGCAGCTTCCTGGATCAACGTGCCCCACCCAGGCTCGTACGCGCCTTTGTAGTGGAAGATCTCGACCGGGAGTCCCGCGCGTTCGCCGACCTCGATGGCTTCGCGCACCGCACCGACGAGCCCTTTGCCTTCGTCACGAATGTGACTCGCATACACGCCCCCATATTCTCCCGCCACTCGAGCGATCTCGACGAGTTCATCCGTGGACGCGAAAGAGGAGGGCGGGTAGATCAGCGCCGTCGTCATACCCATGACACCTTGGCGCATGGCTCGGCCCATGATGTCTCGCATCTCGTCGAGCTCTTCCTCGTTCGGCGCGCGGTTCGCGTTCCCGAGTACTGCTCTGCGGGCCTGGGTCTCGGAGAAGTAGGACCCGAAGTTCATGGAGATCCCCTGCTCTTCCAGCGTGCGGAAGTACTCCTCGATGTCGTCCACGCCCCCAGGCGTTCCGCCTTCACCACCAATCGCGGACGTCACGCCCATGCGGAGCTTGTTCTCGGCGAGGCCGTTCCGGCGCAGCACACTTCCCGACTGATCCATCATGTCGATGAAGCCGGGGGACACGTACAGCCCGGTGGCATCGATCTCTCGGCGGCCCGTTCCTTCGATGTGCCCGATGCGGACAATACGGCCCTCTCTGATCGCGACGTCGGCAGCGATCCAAGGGTTTCCTGAGCCGTCCAAGACGCGGCCATCGCGAATGACGATGTCGTAGAGGGGTGCGTCGGACTGCGCGAATGTGCTTGCCGGCGCCATCGCCAGGACGAGAGCGAGGAGACCGAGTAGGACCGAAGTACGCATGGGATGTCGCTCAGAGAATGAACCGGAGTGCGGCTGCGCACGATCAGGTACTGCCCGCGTCGGGTCAAGGCGCGATGGCAGTGGCCCTTCCGTCGGACGTACGATCGCCCTCGCAGTTTTTTCGGTGGCGGCCTCGTCGAGCAGGTCGGGGCTGTGGAAGTAGCGCAGCACGCGACGCTGGACGACATCCCAACCTTCCAAGCTGTGCCAAAAACTGCGTCGACGCCCACCGACGCTGGCCGACGCGACTGACGCAGAAACCCAGCATTTCCGACGCTGGCCGACGCCTACCGACGCCAGAAAGTGGCTCCCAAAGCAGGCGCGCTACCGACC
>Ga0208748_1001266_pt1 | contig 11627 bp, 15 predicted proteins | sample Knorr_S7_td_Bott_FD_185599 | JGI IMG/M metagenome (GOLD analysis project Ga0208748, IMG submission 185599) | Marine microbial communities from Southern Atlantic Ocean transect - Knorr_S7_td_Bottom_ad_4513_LV_A (SPAdes) (version 2) | ecosystem: Environmental > Aquatic > Marine > Oceanic | place... | reverse complement strand
AAAAACTTTTACCTTGTCTTGATATTCTAAATTGTTTACCTAAGTTTTCTATACTATGAGGCAATGTAATAGAGAAAACTGCCCTTCTATTTTTATTTTTACTACTAAAAATGGTTAATATCGTTTTATCATTATTTTCAACTAAGTTAAATAATTCCTTGGTAAAAATAGCACTACGTTTACGAGCTTTGTTTTTAATTTTAGGAAATTGTCGTAATCCTTTTTGACAAGAAACAAGGTCATTAAAGACAGAAGCAGCGGCATTGCGAAGAATTTGAACGGGAACATCTTTAAGAAAATCTAACCCTTCACGTTTTTTAACATGAGCATAACCTTGTGAAGAAGTATTATTATTTTTTACATCATCTTTAAAATCTAAAATTTTTTGATTACGAATAACATTGGCACAACCGATGGTTTGAGCAAAAAAAGTTGCTTGTTCGGATTTTAATAAATGTGAAATATTAATACAGTGTCCAAGAGTTGCCAAAATGAAAGTCTCCAAAATAGTTAGATTCTATTATAAGGGAGACAAAAGAAAAGTCAACCCCAAAAAAGAATAAGAGAACAAACTGGCTTAACTCGCAGCTAAAGCAAGCGAGAATGCGCCAGAATTTCGTTCAAAAAGAAAATTATGATATTATGGATTATTTCTTAGAAAATTTCTCATTAGAAGACGAACATCAATGTAAAAGAATTTTATACAATATAATTGCTGACGGTAAATCAGAATATTTTGATATTTTTTATAAAAAGTATTTCTCTAAAAGAGATGTAGAAATTCTTTCTTATTTATTTAAAAATGACAATGGCAATACTGCTTTTATTAAATTATTAGAGAAAAATAGTAAAATGGCATTTTATTTCATTTCTGTTTTTAGATTAGAGAATTATCTAATAAAAAATATTGATGCTTTAAAATTAAAAGAACATTTAAAAGATAAAATATTAAAACAACTACATATTATTAATGCAACCAAAAACTTTTAAGATAATAACTTTATTGCAATGATTCCTGATAATAAAGGAATCATTTTTACAAGAGTTCCTACTATAATGTACTCTTTTTTATTTTCAGTTCTACACAATTCTACATTTTCAAGCCAACTATAAACAACAATAGTTGGTATAATAAAAAATGATAAGAAAAATAATTCTGGCAATAGATAATGACACATAAATGGAATAGTTAATAAACTAAAAACATGTAATAATGTTTCTTTTTTACTTGGATATTTTTTTACAAAATCAGTCATAATACTTCCCTTTTTTTATAACTTAACATTTTTTTTTGTTTTTTTCAAATTTTAATTGACTTTATTATTTTTAATTGCTACTATTATATCGAATTAAACGAAAAATAAACTGCAAATACGAAATAAGTTATTTGCCAAGACATTAAAAAGGAAAAAATATATGAATTATTTAGTTACAGATTTAGAATGCACCTGCACAAATTCAAATGAATTTCCGAGAGAACAAATGGAAATTATCGAAATAGGCTCAGTCTTATTGAATTCTAATTTAGAAATTATAGGTGAATACTCAACATTCGTTAAACCTACAATTAATCCAAAATTAACAACTTTCTGCAAAGATCTAACTCACATTAAACAAGAGTGGGTTGATAATGCTGATACCATTGATAATGTATTACCTAACTTTGAAGCGTGGGCAAGAAGTCAAGGTGAATATACATTTACATCTTGGGGAGCTTTTGATTATAGACATATTCAACGTGAATGTGATTTAAAAAATCTTCAAAATCCATTAATTGAAAATTACTTAAATTATAAAGTAAGAATGGCAAAAATCAAAAACTTAAAAAGGCGTAATGGTGTCGGTGTTCAAAAAGCACTTAATATTTTAAATATGAAATTTGAAGGTACTCCACACAGAGCAATTGACGATACAAGAAATATTGTTCGCATAATTAAAAAAGTAGGCATTAACTTTGATTGAAATCACAAAGTATCGTTGTGATTTTTGTGTTGAGGATTTTTTTGAAAAAAAAGATTGCTTAATACATGAAAAACAATGTGATTTTAATCCAGAAAATAGAACCTGTTACACTTGTGAGTTTTTCAACAGAGATGAAAGCGATGAATATGATTTTGGATTTAATACAAATATTTGTATGAAAGATGCTCAAAGAGATACAAGAGAATTTGAGCAGAATGGACATTGTAAAGATTGGCAATTAAAAAATAGTATTAAAATAAAAAACATTACTAAGGATTTTTAATCATGAATATACCTATTTTAACTTCATTAAGATATCTAATAAATTCTTTTTTATTTTTTATGTTTATTCCAGCTTTACTTGCTTATTATTTTCTCTCTGATTCATTAACTGTTAAAGATTTTTTTATTTTTTATTCAAGTTCTTTTTTATCTTCAATAATATTTATTAATAACTCCAACTATAAAACTTCCATTGTTGATAAATTAAGAAGTATTCCTTTAAACTTTGTTATTTGTTTACTCTTTTTATTTTCAATTTCTTTTTTTGGAGATTTTAAAGGAACTATACCTACTTCTTATTTTTTCTTATTTATTATTAATATTTTTGTTTTTATAGTCATCTATAAAATATTTAAATTAAATTTATTTTTATCTTTTTTTAAGATAAATAATTTAAATTATAAAGACTATAATATTAAATATTATAATCCTGAAATATTATTAGCACATAAGTTTTTCTTTAATAAAAATAAAAAAAATAGAAAAATTTTTTCTCATTTTAAATTTATAAAAAATATTTCTATTTTCATAGGATTCTCTTCTTTATTTTATTATTCTTATTTAATTTATAAATCTCATTTTGATTTAATATTCATTATTGGTACTCCTTTTTTAAGTTTACTTTCTTATTTTTTTGCAAAGAAAATTCTGCTAGTTATATATTTCTTAATTACTCCATTAAGGTTGATTTTTAATAACCTTTATAATGCACCATTTAGTTATGATTTTGATTGTAATGGAATTGCTGTTTTTGAAGAAGATAATATTAAAGTAATACAAAGCAGCTATAAAGAATTATTCAAGCCTATTTTAATATATAAAGGTCAAGAAATAACAATTTCAGATAATCTTTGGAAGTCTTTTATAAAAAGCAAAAACAACCATTTTTTGTCATATTTAAAAGAAGAAGATTTCTTTAAAAAAATTGAAAAATTAAAAAAAATAAATGACTTTTAATTGTAATCTTTTAATTATATAATAAAATAAAAAAGGCTTAACAATGAACCACCACTTAAAACATGCTTTAATAAGAGATTCCAGAAATATTCAACAATATTGTCAACTTCAAAACTGGTTATCTATATCGGAAAGAGTTGAAAAAGGGATTAAAGATCCCAAATATACTGATAATATTGAAGTGCTTGTTGATTCAACTATTTTCAATCATCCTGATTCAAGATATACTTCTCAAAATGAAAATAGACCACTAACTGCTATGAGAGAATATCGTGGAGATTTAAATGACGTTAATAAAAACTCTATGATTATAAAAAATCAAGTTGATAACAAAGAATATGTACTTGATTGCTTGAATGAACCATTTAGACCATTTATACCTAATTTTAGTGATAGATTACCTCTTGGCTCAATTGTAGCTGGTATTTATCATAAAGACGTTGAAAAAGCAAAAGAATGTCACAAATTCTTTGTTAAAAATAGTTTACAAGAATTTTCAAAAAGTCTTAATTGGTTTAATAAAGAAATAATGAAACCATTAGAACTAAAAGAAGATTGGCAAAAAAAATGGTTTAAAGAAGATTTAAAAGAGCTTTATAGTACAACTTCAAGATTAAATAATTCATTGAATTCTCTTATTAAAAAAGATGTCGTTAACACACCTCATCTAAGAAGAACCGAAGAATATAAAGCATTCAAAGAAAGTTTAAATAAGACAATAAAACAATTCAATAATCCAGAAATAGATATACCTAAGCAAAAAACAACAAAAAAATTAAAAATGTAAATGGATTTTTTTATTTGAATTTGTTATAATAATCTTTTAATAGGAGTATATATGTCTACTGAATATGAATCAAAAGCTCTTTTAGGTTATCAACTTTCTCATAATAATTTTGTTAATATGGTTAAAGAAAAATTTCCAGAATTATATGAAGAATTAGAATTCGAAAAAGAGGCTTCTTATCATGCAATGTTAGCAGAAAGCTTTGCTGATTCTTTTGATAATAATCTTTATACCTTATATATTGAAGATTCCGAAGAACATATTATTGGATTAGAATTAGAGAACTATCAAAATTCTTCTGATGTTATTTTATTTATTTCAGAACATTCTGACAATATTAAATCTTTATTGAAAATGGAAAACGAACCAAAAATTATATTTGAAATATTTAAGTATTAATATCTTTTTATTTCATGATATAATATAAATAACGACAAAAAAAGGGATTTAAAATGGATTTTAAAAATATTGAAAAAACATTAAATGAATTAGTTAAATATGAAGAAAGAAAGGTTGAACAAGAATTATTTCAATCAGACTATCAAGAAATAGAAAAACAATACGAAGATGTTATAAATAAAATAGATAAAATAGAAACAAAGTCAACAGAAGAGTTATTAATGAAAAAATCTTTAATCTCTGTAATAACTAAATTATCAGAAAATAGCAGTGAACTTAATGATGCTATTCTTGATTATGAAAACTCCTTAGATGCACAGGAATATGCCGATGACATTGATGAAGCATTAGAAGAAAGCTCTAATTTAAATAATGATAAAGCCAATTCTCTTTTTAATATGAAATCTACCTTATCTTTGGTAAAATATAGCATTTCAGATTTTAAAGATACATTTAAAATAAAAGAAAAAAATAAATTCAAACCTAAATAACTTTATTTATAGTTGGCTATTTAATATAGCCAACTTTTTCATTATATACTTATTAAAACACTTTTCTCTTCATTTACTTTATTTTTAAATTTCTTTAATTTATTTTTTATTAAATCATCATTATATATTTCTTTAAGTTGATTTAACTTTTCATACAATGACAATTTATTAATTTCACTTTTAAAATTTTCGATTACATTAATATAAGACTCTTTATTTTTATTAAATAACTTTTTAGATTCTTCATTTTTATTATTTATAAAATATTCTAAATCTTCATTTATTTTATTATGTATTAATTCTTCATCAAAAATATTTAATTCATTCTTATAATCATTAATTCCTAAATCTTTTATATAAGCTTCTTGTTTTTTTCTTAATGACTCTTTTATATGATTTTTTAAATTGGTTTTATTTACTGATAATATAAAGTTGCTTTCTATTATATTATAGACATCTTCTTTGTATTCTTCAAAATCTTTTAGCTTCATTACACTTATTATACTTTTTAATTTTTTCTCTATGACTTCTTTTTTTCTAAGGTTTATTATATCATTATCAAAATCTTTTGATAAATCTTTTTTAATATACTGAATAAAGTCTTTAATACTTAATTTATTTATTTTTCTATATAATAAATAATTAAATAAATCCTTTTCTTTAAAAATTTTATCTTTGTATTCTTTTAAAAAATCTTTTCCTTCCTCTGATAAAGATGCATATTCATTATAAATTATTGTTTTATTTTTTTTACTTATAATTGTACTATTTTTTAGAGATTGTAAACCTGCACTGTTATTTGTTACAGAAACACTCTTTTTTTCTATATAATCTAACATATGAGCATACATAATTGTTAAAAGACATGCAAAAGAAATGGAAACCATCATTTCTTTAAAAAATATATTTAAAATATAACCCATTATAAATGGAAGCAATAACAAACTAATATATGAAATAAAATTCCTTAAACTTCTTATACCATAATATTTTTTATCTATTTCTTTTAACTCTATTATTTTTTTAGCTTCTATTTTCACTTCTTCTAACATAATAAATCCTTAAAATATAGGTTATTATATTGTTTTTAAAATAATAGTCAACCTAATAAAGTTTACTTTTTTTTTGATTATATTATTATATATTTAAAACAATGGAGAATATTTTGTCAACTCAATTGAAAAACACAATTTTAGCGGGGATAATTATTTTATTAAGTATTTTTCTTGGATATAATTTATTTTTAAATTATGAAATAAAAACCATTAGTGAAGATCTTAAAAATAGTTTTAATAAAGAAAATGATTCTAGAATTCATTTTAAAAATTCAGGATATAACTTCTTTGAAAAAATATATGTTAATGAATTACGCTATTACAATAAAGAAACTTCATACGAATATACATATGAAATAGAAAATATTACATTTAAAGAACTTGATTTAGGTAATAAAATACCACGTTATGTTAAAGCTGAAATTAGTAATACTGATTTTGATACTTTTTTTAGAGATTCTTCAAATAATACCATTAACTTTGATTATAAGTATGATAATGACAACCAAATTATGAATTTTTATATAATTCAAAAAATTGAAAATATAGGTCAATTTAAAATAAATTTTAATATTGAAAATGTTATATTAAACACACTTACAGATGGTTTTTTATCTAATAATTTTCACTTACATAGTTTTAGTTTTGATAAATTGTTTAATAAAATAAAACATATTGATAATATCAATATTACTTTAAATAACGATGAGTTTTTAAAAGTTTTTACTACATTTTTAATTTTAGAAAATCCCGAAGATAGACTTTCTTTTTATGAATATAAATTTTCACAAAAAAATAGTAACGACCTAAAAGAAGATCTACTTTTAGAAATTAATAAAATAAAAAGTAATAATAAAAATTTTTATAATGAATATTTATTAATTATTGAAGATGTATTAAAAAATAATAAACAAATCAATATAACATTCAACACGAAAGCTTTATATGATTATAATTCTTACAATGATTTTGTGTTTGATTTAAAAAATAATCAAGAAAATATATTTAATAAATTAAATTTAAAAATTAAATATTAATTTCTATGATATAATAAAAAAAATAAATAAAAAAGGATTCTTATGAAATTAAATACAGAAACATACTCTGATAATGAAAAAATTAGTGAAATTAATTATGATAATAAAGAAAATAAAATTAGTATATTTATATTTGATGAAGATGATGAAAAAACACCATATAAAACAATATCAATAAACTCAAATAATAAAATACATATTTTAGGTAGAAGTATAGATGGAGAGTATCAAGAAGAACTTTTCAGTGATAATTTTCAAAAACTTGAAGAATACAATATAGATTCTTTTCTAATGAAAGATATCATCAATAATAATCATGCAATTTTAGAACTTGATCAGGAAGAACTTCGTGGAGAAAATTCTCCGAAAAACATAGATAAATTTAATTTTTTAAAAGAAACAAATCAAATAGAATTGCAAATATCTGGACATAAGGATTTTGAGAGCGAAGAATTTATAGATATTATTCAATTATATAGAATAAATCCTGATTCAACTTGTCAATATAGTAAAGGTGATGCAACTCTTATGATTAAAAAAGAAGATATATCAAACAATACATTTAATCAATACCTTAAAATGTATAATATTGATAGTCAAAAAATAAATAATATGGCTTCTGAAATTAATGAAACAAGTTTTTCGTTGAATAAAAGAAATACATTATCTTAAATTTGACATTTCTATTATTTTTTTGTATATTATAATTATCTTTAAATTAAAAAGGAAAAAACATGAAAGACATTACGCCACCTCGTTAATCAAAAGTTTTTGATTGTTTCAATATCAAAATATTTTTTTACATTAAAATCTAATTCTGTATTAGATTTTTTTATTTTTAATAAATTAGTTAAATACCTTATATTTCTTGTTATAATATTATTCAACATATCATTTGTTTTAATCTCTTCTAATATGTTTATATTACCTATTTCTTTTCTTAATTCTTTATTATTTTCTATTTTTTTTATTAAATTTTCACCTATTTTATATTTACTATTGATATAATATATATTTTCTAATTTTGAAAGTGATATAAATAAATCAAGATTAAGTTTTAGGTTTAATTTTTCTTTTAATTCGAATAAAAATTCAGTATAGTCATTTATAATATTATCTAAATTTATTTTTTCAAATATAAATGGCTGTTTAAATACCTGATTATAACTTAGATTTATAAAAATTGACTTCTCTTTTATATTTAACTGTTCTATTGCTTTTAATAATATTTCTTTATTATTAAGAATAATTTCTTTATCTTTATAATCAAGCTTTTTATAAAATTCTTCAATAGGTAAAGTAACTTTTTCTTTTTCAAGCTCTTTATCCCACTCTTTTTGTTTTTTTATTAAAAGCAATTTTCTCATTCAAATCATCCCCATTTTGTTGAATTATATCATAATAAATACAACAAAACAACCAAAAAAATATTTTTTAAATTATTGTTTTTATTGATTTTATTTTATTAAAAAAAACTTTTTTATATTGCTATTTAAAATTGTTTTTGATATAATAAGCATTCAGCTTTAAGAGGATAATTATATGAGTTTAGACGTTAATATGCTAAGGCTATATGCCAAAAACAATTTCAATGTTCTACTTTCTGGTAGACATGGTGTAGGGAAAACTGAAATTATTAAACAAGTTTTTACAGAAGAATTTGGTGATAAGTGGGCATACTTTTCAGCTTCCACAATGGATGCTTGGGTAGATTTTATTGGTGTACCAAAAGCAGTTACACGAGAAGATGGTAAAACTGTATTAGACCTTATTCGTCCTGCTCGATTTGCAGATGACGAAGTAGAAGCATTATTTTTCGATGAATATAATCGTTCCCCTGTTAAAGTTCGTAATGCTGTTATGGAACTTATTCAGTTCAAATCAATCAACGGTAGAAAATTTAAAAATCTAAAAGTTATTTGGGCGGCTGTTAATCCATTTTCGGAAGAAGGCACTTATGATGTTGAAGAAATCGATCCTGCACAATTAGATCGTTTCCCTATTAAAATTGATATGCCATATAAACTTGAACGTTCTTATTTCAATAAAAAACATGGCGCATTAGCTAAACCATTTATGCAATGGTGGACACAACATTCTGATGAAATTAAATATAAAATTTCACCAAGACTTCTTGATCAGGCAATTGAGATTTATCAGGTTGGTGGTGATTTAAAACATGTTTTTCCTGTTGAAAGTAATGTTAATCAACTTATTAAAGAAATTAAATCTATTTCTATTGATGATGAATGGAAACAAGTTACTAAAATGACAGTTAAAGATAAAGAAACTTTCTTTTCAAATTTAAGCAACGTACAAAAATTTGAAAGTTTTATTCTTTCTGATTTAGACCAGTATATTGAATATATTTCTGATGATTATATTGTTAATCAAGTTAATTTAAAAAATAAAGAATGGTTAAATAATCTTTTAATTAATGAAAAATTTATTTCTAAACAACTTAAAGAAGAAATCGAATCTTTAAAAAAACTTTCATTTAAAGAAACGATTGAATTTTACTTAGGTGTTACACCAAATATTAACAAAATTAATGTTAATGGTAAAAATATTGTTATTACTGGAAAATTTAGTAAAAAATACAAATATGGTACTTCTCGTGCTAATATTAAAAAATTATTAGAAGAACAAGGGGCAAGTATTCAAAGCTCTGTTAATAGTAATACCGATATTCTTATTGATACAGAACCACATAAACAAACAGTAAAAACAACTGCGGCAAATCGTATTAATAGCCAATACCAAACGCCTAAAATTTTAATTTTAGATGAAGATAAATTTCATGCGGCTTTTGGAGCTTAATTATGACTGATAATTTAATTTCATTTGAAGAAAGAATTGAATTAGGACAAATTCTATCAGAGCATCACTCAATATTTCAGACTTTCTGGAGTATTGGGCGTATTATGTTTACCGATAAAATACCTACTGCTGCGGTAGGCTTTGATTCGGCTGGTGATGTTTTGTATATGATTCTTAATCCTGATTTTTGGGCTTCACTTGATTTGAATAATAGAGCTTTTGTTATATCTCATGAATGCTTGCACGTTATCTTAAATCATGGAAAGCGTGGGAAAGATTATAAAAATCATAAATTAGTTAATATTGCACAAGATATTGTTATTAATGAAATGCTTGTTAATGGTTTTGGATTTAATAAACATGAAATCAACAATTGGGAACAGTTCTGTTTTGTTGAAACGCTTTTTGATCAAAATACCATTACTGAAAAAGATATTCATACAAAAGGATCTTTTAAATATTACTATGAATTATTAGAAGATAATGAGCATAATGAAGATAAGGAAACTATTGATCAACATTCTAATTCAGAAGGATTAGATTCAGAAATTCAAGATCTTATTGATCAAATGGAAGAATACTCACAAGAAGCTTGTGATTACTTAACAGAAGAAGTTAATCCAACTCTTTCTGATAAAGAAAAAGTTGATTTTGCAGAACAACTTAATTCTGAATTTGAAGAATCAAATTCTTCACAAGCAGGTAATGTTCCATTAGGTGCAAATATTAACATTAATCTTTATAAGGTTAAAAAAAATAAAAAATGGGAATCTATTGTAAAAGATCACATTAAAAGTATTGTTAAAACAAAATTTGTTGAAAAACCTTCTTGGATTACACGAGATAGAAGAAGTTTTTGTTTAGACGAAGAATTATTTACACAAGGTGATTGGGAAGTTCAAGTTCCTGAGAAACAAAAATATAATCTTGTATTTTTCCTTGACTCTTCTGGTTCTTGTTATTCTTATGCTCAACGTTTTGTTAATATGCTAAGAACAATTCCAGAAGATGTGTTTGAAATTCATGCTTTTGCTTTTGATCGTAGATTATACCCTATTGATTTAACAACAGGTGAAATTAATGGGGGCGGTGGTACAAGTTTTAGCTTATTAAATAATTATATCAATAAGTTAACACAAGAAAGCAAACACCCTGATGCAATCTTTGTTTTATCTGACGGTGATGGTGATCATTTTGTACCCGAAAAACCTAAATTATGGCATTGGCTATTAACACCTTATCATAATACTTATTTGATTCCAAAAGAGTCAAAATTACATAAAATGGCGGATTTTCAATAATGATTAAAAATAATAAAGATTTATATAAAGAGTTACTTTTTTTTATTAATATCTGTTTAATTTCTGAAATTAAGCAAGTTAAAAAATATAATGAACCTTATGATTGTATCTTATCTATTGAAGATTTAAGTAATTATTGTATAATAGAATCAGAAAAAATAGGTGTTTCTATTTGTATTTTTTTTGAGGATTTTGGGTTATACATATTTCTTGATGATGATTTAAAAATTTACAATCTTGAATTTTTAAAAGGAGAAAATTCCACTAAAATTTTTAGAAATAGAGAACCTTTAACTAATATTACAGAAGTTATTTATAATTTTTTAAAAACACACAACAAAGAATATCCATCAGAACAATTTAAAGAAAAAATCGAGGATTTTTAATGAAAATTTTAACTTATGAGGATTTATTTAAAGAAGCTTCTTATTTTCATAAAAAAGCTATTTTAGATTATGATTTTAAAAAAAATGATTTTTTAGATTCTTCTTTAGTAACAAAAAATTTTTATATAAGAATGAATTTAAGTTATTCAA
>Ga0208748_1001263_pt1 | contig 11643 bp, 12 predicted proteins | sample Knorr_S7_td_Bott_FD_185599 | JGI IMG/M metagenome (GOLD analysis project Ga0208748, IMG submission 185599) | Marine microbial communities from Southern Atlantic Ocean transect - Knorr_S7_td_Bottom_ad_4513_LV_A (SPAdes) (version 2) | ecosystem: Environmental > Aquatic > Marine > Oceanic | place... | reverse complement strand
AAAAGTTTTGTCCAAAACAACATTCTCAAACTTGTTAGGCCAAGCCACAATGTGATCACGAATCATGCCTAAGGTATCTTTATCCGGATGCCAAATACCTCCGGCGAGATAAACCTGAGTGGGTGAAACATGTACATAATATCCAGAGCCAATCTCTTTACGTCCACCCTGTTTCATGGCTGCACCAAACCATGATTTGTAAGGCGTTTTATCTTTTGAAAACCGGATATCACGATAGATTCGGAACAGGCAATCTTTGGGTTCTGTACCAATAACAGAATCATCAAATTCGGCGATTGTATGGAGAAGCATTGCAACCAAATCTTCAAAATTTCCGAATGCTTCTTTATAACTATCCTTGTTTGCATGGTACCATTCTCGGGTATTATTCTGTTTTAATTCAGACAGGAAATCAAATGTGGATTGTGTAATCATAGAAAAATGTGTTTTAGTGTTAGGGTGTTTTTGTGCTTAAGTATTAATGTGATCTTTCATAGAAAGTTATATCTGAAAAAATGGACACTTTAAAACTTTAACACTTTCGAAAAATAATCAGTTTCTCCCGACCTTTTCGGGGTTCAATAGAATGTTTTGGAAATTCTTCTTTTACGATAGACCAACCGGAGTTGAAAATCGATTTCACTTCTTCTAGGGTCGTTCCCCAAGCTGGACCACCTTCATCCAGTTTTTTATCCAAAGGAAACCAAAGTCCGATGAGCTGTCCATCAGGTTTTAAAATTGACTTTACCAACTTTTCATATTCTTTACGACGACTTGGATGAATAGCACAAAAGCAAGTTTGTTCAATTATATAATCGTAAGTGTTCAAGTGTTCAGCTTTTAATGAGAATATATCAGCCTTAACGGTATTGACTTTAACTTTAGATTTAATCGCTAAACTTTTTACAGAATTAATAGCTGTTGGCGCAAAATCGATGGCTGTTACTTCAAACCCTTTTTGAGCAAACATGATGGCATCATATCCTCGCCCACACCCCACAATACAGACTTTTCCTTTAGGAAGTGATTTCGATAATATTTCAAATACAGGAGTTACGCCCTCTAAATCCCAACCTGCATCATTTTCTAAATATATATCTTCCCAGAATTTTGATTGGTCGACCTCATTCATTCTATAACGAGCATCTCTTTTTGGTCTTCAGTCACTTCACCATTTTCACAGGAAACATAATGGACATAGGAATCGGGATAAAACTGAATCGATTTATAATAATCGCCATTTTTAAAATGAACAGCCGCTCCACCATCTATGGCCCAACCTGGTCCACATTTTCCATTTTTCAACATATTATGTACATCAGGTCGTCTGTTCTTTTCTTCCTGGTAATGTGGACACGCCATTTCCGGTATAAATCCAAGACAATCCATGGTATTGAGATTACTGGCCCAAGAATCGGTAATTCCCTGTTCGAACCAGCAAATAGCTCCCGCACTAACGCCACATAATATTTTACCCTGATTGTATGCTTTCAATAAAAGTTTATCCAATTTCCATTCCCGCCAAACAGCCAACATACTTTTGGTATTGCCGCCACCTACATAGATCACATCTGCCTTATTTATGATGCTGTCTAACCTTGGTGTTCTCTGGAAAAGTGTTACGTGGCTGGGTTCACATTCCAACTTAGAGAAACAGGAATAATAGTTAACAATGTATCCTTTATCTTCCGCGCTGGCTGTTGGGAAAAAAACAACATTAGGCTTTTCCTTACCTGTAAGATCTAAAATATATTTTTCAATTTTTCTATGATTTGGATTTCGCCCAAATCCTCCGCCTCCAATAGCGATAATATGACCTTTTTCACTCATTTATAATTTTAGACCTTAATTAATAATTAATGATTCAATAAAATTGTTTGTACAAAAATAATATTATTTATCTCAATTTCATATTATCCTTTTTAGAAATAATCTGTTTTTAAGCAATTATAGGTATTTTTTAGGTATTTAATTTAATTCAAAGAAATGGTTTATTTTCTTGGATAGAATATGCGAAATCGTGTATTTTTGGGGGAGTCGGGACATGAAGGATTACAAAGTTTTATTTATTTTTTCTGACGATATTGACACGATTTTTATCACCCTTTTCAGGGCCAAAATTTTCCTTCCTTCTTAAGTCCCCAAAAAAAGAACAAAAAATGACGTTCTCGTCGGTAAGCCATAGGAATATCCCTAGTGGATTCTACCTTGTAGCGGCGGGTATCGTGTAACTTATAGGTAAAATATGAAGAAGGAAATCTTTATAAATGAAAGCATGGGGGAAACCCGGATTGCGATTCAAGAAGATAGCCAATTGGTTGAAGTTTATGTTGAGAAACAGGATAAACATCGAATGGTTGGAAATGTATATAAAGGAAAAGTTGAAAATGTTCTCCCCGGAATGCAAGCTGCGTTTGTAGATGTGGGTTATGATTTGAATGCTTTTCTGCCCTTTTCTGAGATTGGTAATAATGAATATATTATTGAAGATCGCGGTAATAAAAAAGGAAAGAATAATCATAGATACGACAATATAGAAGTTGATCTGAAAAAAGATCAGGAAATATTTGTTCAAATCATTAAAGAACCCTTTGCTGGGAAAGGGCCTCGCGTAACCACTGAGGTCGCCCTCCCAGGTCGATTGCTGGTTCTAGTTCCAAATGCAAATTATATTGGTATTTCAAAAAAGATATGGGATAAATATGAAAGGCGTCGGCTAAAAAAGGTTGCCCAAAGGCTTCGTCAAGAAGACGTTGGAATAATCATTCGAACTGTGGCTGAAGGTAAAAGTGAAGAACATATTGAAAATGATTTTAATCAACTTTTAGAGACTTGGCACCGAATTCAAACAAAAGCAGATAGAACTGAAGCTCCAGTAATTGTTTATGAAGATCTTGAAACTGCATCAAGCGTTGTACGAGACCTTTTAACCCCTGATGTTGAAAAAATAATCATAGATTCAAAAAGACTGTATAGAAAGACACAACGATATTTAGAGGATATTTCACCCAGCCTTTTAGAACGACTTGAACTTTATAAATTGAAGGCACCCCTTTTCGAAAGTTTTGGTATTGAATCAGAAATAGAAAAATTGATGCGACCAAAAGTTTGGTTAAAAAGTGGTGCTTACCTTATTATTGAAAAAACAGAAGCCATGGTTGTGGTAGACGTTAATAGTGGCAGATTTGTTGGGAAAAAACTGCATGAAGATAATTCACTAAAAATCAACTTAGAAGCAGCCCGAGAAGTTGCTCGGCAATTAAGGCTTCGCGACCTTTCAGGTTTGATTGTAATTGATTTTATTGATATGCGATTTGAAGAAAACAGAAAAAAAGTATATCATGAAATTCGGAAGGAACTCCGAAAAGATCGTGCGAAAGTAGCTGTCGCACCCATTACCGAATTTGGTTTGCTGGAAATGACACGTCAGAGAATTCGGTTAAGTCTTTTGGATTCAATGAGTGAACCCTGCCCATCGTGTAATGGATCGGGTCGAATAATTTCGCAAGAAACACTCGTAACTCGAATCGACCATTGGTTGAGAAGATATAAAAGCAAATATCGTTCCTTGCGACTTAGGCTACAACTTCATCCTGAGAATGCTCAGTATTTAGGTGGTGAAAAGAAACATATACTTCGTGGACTCATGTGGCAAAACTTTGTACACCTTAAGATTGAAGAAAATGTAGAACTGGCTCAAGATGATTTCAGGTTTATTAGGACGAAAGATGGAGAAGACGTTACGTATGAAATGAACCTTGATAAGGGAAAAACCACCTCTTAAATTTGCCGGCTTTTTGGAGACCTAAAATGTATGCTATCGTAAAAATATCAGGAAAACAATTCAAGGCTACCGAAGGTGCCAAAGTTCGCGTCCCGCGACAATCCGGGGAGGCAGGCACTAAATTAACCTTTGATAATATATTGCTCGTTCATGATGGAACGAGCACTCAAATCGGGACACCCACAGTGACGGGTGCTACTGTAACTGCTACCGTAATTGATCATGGACGAGAAAAAAAGATTCTCATTTATAAGAAAAAAAGACGGAAAGGTTATCAAAGGAAGAATGGACACCGGCAGTGGTTTACTGATATAGAAATTCAAAAAATTAAAGCATCTAAAGCAAAGACTAAAAAACCCGCAAAAAAAGCAGCACCTAAAGCTGAAGAAGCGACTCAGGAAAAGGAATAACTTATGGCACATAAGAAAGGACAGGGTAGTTCTAGAAATGGTCGCGATTCGAATCCCAGTTATCTCGGACTCAAAGTGGCTGATGGACAATCTATTTTAGCTGGAACCATCATTCTTAAGCAACGTGGAACAAAATTTCATCCAGGAATGAATGTTCGTCGTGCCAATGATGATTCACTATTCGCCACATCAGATGGCATTGTTCATTTCGGACGAAAAGGTCGAAATCGAAAAATTGTAACTATTATTGTAGAAAATTAACTTCTAAACCCTCCGAATTCGGGGGGTTTTTTGTTTTAAACAAAAGGAATAATTATGGCTCGAAAAAAAATAACAATGATCGGTGGTGGACAAATCGGTGGGAACCTTGCCTTTCTTGCTGCACAGAAAGAGTTAGGTGACGTAATCATATTTGATATTCCAAAAGCGGAAGGGATGGTAAAGGGAAAAGCACTTGACCTTATGCAACTCACACCTCATGATGGATTTGATTCAAACATAACTGGTACATCAGACTGGAACGATGTAAAAAATACTGATGTTTTTATTATTACCGCAGGGATACCACGAAAACCAGGAATGGACCGCGAAGATCTTCTGGAAATAAATCTCGGTATTATGAAAGATGTTGCTACCAATATTAAGGAACAGGCTCCTAACGCATTTGTAATTGTTATCTCCAATCCTTTGGATGCCATGGTTTATGCATTCTATAAAGTTTCAGGATTTCCTAAAAATCAAGTTGTTGGCATGGCAGGTGCCTTGGATAGTGGACGTTTTCGAGCTTTTATTGCTATGGAAACCGGTTTTTCTGTCCAAGATGTAACTTGTATGGTTTTAGGTGGACATGGCGATACCATGGTTCCTGTTACGCGGTTAGCAACGGTTGGCGGTGTTCCTGTTACGGATCTTATTTCTGCTGAAAGATTAAAAGAGATTGAAGATAGAACTCGTGTTGCCGGGGGTGAGATTGTGAAACTTTTTGGAAATGGATCGGCCTTTTATGCGCCGGCACAATCAGCAATCGAAATGGCTGAATCATTTATCCGAGATAAAAAAAGAGTTATTCCTTGTGCATCTCTTTGTGAAGGCGAATTCGGTGTTGATGGTTATTTTATTGGTGTTCCAACAGTCATTGGTTCCGGTGGTGTTGAAAAAGTTTTGGAATTTTCATTAACGGATGATGAAAAAACAGGATTGAATGATACACTGGTTGCCGTGAAAAAGACGGTAGCCGAAACCGGACTATAACATTTCTCCACCATAGATGAACCTAATTCATCTATGATTAACTATCATATTAAAAGCCCCGTCATCGAAAAAGTATAAAGGACGAGGCTTTTGTCTTTATAGACAAAAATATTTTATGTATAAAAATTAAATTCTATGGCAACCTTTTTTAATTAGCCTTGTCATACTCATTGTAGCGCAACGAAAGTTTGAAAAATAATATTAAAACATTAATCCTTGAAGCTCAAAGTGGAAATAGAGAATCATTCCACCAACTTGTTTCATTTCATGATGAGAGAATTATGACATTAGCTTTACAGCTTACACGAAACATACAAACCGAGTTTGACCTTAAACTACCTATGAATATTAATTTGAACCTGGAAACAACTGGTGGTAATATTGATGTAAGCGGTATTCGTGGCGAATCCATTTTAAAAACCAGCGGCGGGGATATGGATTTAGAGAATATGATGGGACGAATCGAAGCAAATACTTCCGGTGGTGATATTGGCGTTTCTGGTGTGGAGGGATTGATTCGAGTTCACACTTCAGGAGGCGATATTGAAATTGAAAATTCTGACGGACAATTTAATGCATCCACGTCAGGTGGAGATCTTGAATTTCACCATTTAACCGGGAATATTGAAGCACAAACAAGCGGTGGTTCAATCTCCTTGGAAAACATTGAAGGTGAATCAGTGAAAATTCGCACATCTGGTGGTGATATTAATGCTGAAGATATTTCAGCAGATCTCACTGGACGCACATCTGGCGGTGAAATTGATTTAGAGAATATTAAAGGTCATGTGGATGTAACAACCTTCGGCGGTGATATTAATGCAAAAGAAATTACGGGTTCCCTTACCTGTCATTCATCTGGCGGTGATATTGAGGGGCAAGAGATTATTGGATTCGTTAATGCTTCTACCACTGCCGGTAATATTGAAATGGAAATGTTTTACAATTCATCCATAAAAGTTTACAGTATCAATTTAGTGACACAATCCGGTGATATTTTTATCCGTGTCCCCGAAGGCCTGCCCGTGAATATAGATGCGGAAATATTTGGAACTGGCACATCCGAAGAATTGAACTCCGACATTCCTTTAAACATATCATCAACAGAAAATCGAATAACAGGTATTGGAAAAATTAAAAACGGTACTATCCCCATGCGCTTACGCGCGACATTCGGAACCATTACAATTGAACAGGATTAACTTATGAAACTACTTTTACACCTATTGACAACCAGTTTACTTTTTGGCTTTAATTCATCTTTGAGCGATTCTTCATCTTTTACAACAAATGAAATTCGTTTTTATTCCGATGTAACCATTGATTCATCTGAAATTATGAAAGATAATATCAGGATTTTAGGTGGAAGCCTTCATGTCCATGGAACTGTTGAAAGTCAAATCACCGTTATTGGTGGCGATGTTCATATTTTTTCATCGGCCGTGATTAATGGTAAAATTGTAACTATTGGCGGTGATGTACAAACCGACGAAGGGGCACAGATCAATGGCAAAATTGTTGAAGCCAGTTTGAATCAGGGTCTCATTTATCGGGAGACTTTTACAGACTCGGCAGTATCGGGAGAAAAGAATTTTGGAATCTCTACATTCTCGCAACGCAGCAGCGATGGCTGGGTTCATCCACGACCAGACGTTTTTGAATATAACCGCAATGAAGGATTGCGTTTTGTACCATTGAATTGGAATTGGGATCACGGAGATGAATCCTTGATCCGATTAAGTTTTTCACTGGGATATCGCTTTAGTTCGGATGAATTCATAGGGCGAACCACATTGGAGTCTTCCCTGCTGAAAAATCGATCTGCAACACTCTTTGCCAGTGGATTTAAAACAGTGCGAACCGACGATGAATTTAGACTTCCTGAAAATGAAAATTCATGGGCAGGATTTTTAGGTCGACAGGACTTTTACGATCGCTGGGATGAAACCGGTTTTGAATTGGGTTTTGGCTTGGATTTCTCACATCTAAAATTGAAAGGGAAATTTGTTCGTGCTACACAAAGCGAGATCACGGTAGATCAAGATCTTTGGAGCCTCACCAATGAAATTACTGTTTTGCGTAATAACCCATTCATGGTTGAAACCAACGTGGAATATCTGGAAGGTGTGGCAGCATTCAGAACTGCATCTTATTCCCCACTCAAGACAGGGTTGGCGATTTTATCAAAATTAGAAGTGACCCTAAAAATGAATGATTCTATCCTAGCCGATCCAACCTTGCGAATCACCCATATTGCCATGATGAACTTGGAAATTTCTGAAGGTGTTGTTTTACGAAACCGGTTAATCTTAGGAATGGGCTCTGAAACGCTTCCTGGTTTTAGACAATTTGGTATTGGTGGTTTAGGCTCCATAAGTGCACAGGGATATAAATCGCAGCTTGGGAATCATTCGGTGCAGATGAATGCAGAATTGGTTTTTAGGGAGGATTTCACCCAAAACTGGTTTAATGTGAAACTTTTTTATGATGCAGGGATGGCGTTTAACTCTCCAAAATTCGTGGATATTGAATATATTTCTGACCATTCTGATTTGTTTCTTCAATCAGCTGGCATTGGTTTCGGCTGGGATGATGATGATGAATTTGACTGGGGATTTAATTTTGCCAAACCACTTGGTCATGACGGACCGATTGAATCCACTATTCGAATAAATCTAAATTTTTAAGAGGATGAAAATGAAATATTTAAATTTCTTATTCATATTTTCCCTCTCGTTTGGACAGACAGATGATGAGTTTATCCGGGATTATTATAAATATGATCTTAACGAATATGAGTTATTGGAAATAGATTTGAATTTTGCTTTGGGTGAACTCAAGATCAGCACCAATGATAAACCTAAAACTATTTCGGGAATTATCGAATACGATCCTGAACGTACAGAAACAGATGTGGTTTTTTCAACACTAGGGGAAAAAGCTATTTTAACAATTAATGGTGAAACCGGCCATGACTTTCAGTGTTGTGATGACGGCATCAATTTCAAAGATTTTAATCTCGGAGATAATTTTTATAATTCAATGGATTTCAAATTAGCGAAGGGAATTCCAACCGAATTACAGTTAGGTTTTGGATTAGGAGAAGCCAATATTGATCTAACAGATCTTTCATTATCCTACTTTGAATTGGATTGCGGTTTGAGTGATGTAAAACTGGAAATGGAATCATCCAACAAAATTACATGTGAGCGGGTAAGCATTTCCAGCGGGTTAGGCGATTTTAATGGGTATGGATTAGGGAACCTTAACACACGAAAATTTATTTTGGATGTGGGGCTTGGATCCGCAACCATTGACCTCCGTGGAAAATTTGACGAAGATATGGATCTTTCCATTGACGTTGGGTTGGGATCTTTAGAATTAATACTCCCAAAAGATGTGAATATAAAACTCCGAGTGGATCATTCATTTTTGAGTTCTGTTGATGTGGATGGATTAATGTCTAAGGGCAGAAATAAATATGTAAGTAAAGATTGGGATGAAAACCGCCCCACCATCATAGGAGATATTTCTGTAGGGATTGGTGCCGTGGATGTGGAAGTAGATTAAATTTTATTGCCACGAAGTTTTTTGAATGGGTTGTATTCTGTACTCAATCTATGGTTATGAATTATTTTCAACATTTCTTTTCAGCCCAACAAATTTGGTTCGTTTAACAGCCGAGCCTTTAAACAATTTTCGGAATCCGTCTTCATCCAATTCCTGCCAATCTTTATTGGTCCAACTTAAAATTTCTTCTCGAGCTTGGAATTCTGGAATCTCAGAATTCTCAGAAAATTTCTCATTCCAAGGACATACATCCTGACAAATATCACACCCATAAATCCAGCCATGGAGATTATTTTGATCTGCCGGCAAGTCCCCTCGATGTTCGATTGTTAAATAGGAAATACATTTCCCTGCGTCTATCTGGTATTCATCCAATGCTTGGGTGGGACACGCATCAATACAGGCAGTACAACTCCCGCAAAGATCATCATCAAATGGTGAATCATAGTCAAGGTCGATATCCAGAATAAGTTCTCCCAGAAAGAGCCAACTGCCATGATCTCTGGTGATCAAATTTGTATGTTTCCCCAACCAGCCAAGACCTGCGCGCTGTGCCCAAACTTTATCCATAACGGGTGATGTATCCGTACAGACAATACCTTTTACTTCCGGTTGGAATTCTTTTATCCACCTCAATAATTGGAAAAGACGTTTTTTTATAACATCGTGATAATCATCGCCCCAGGCATAATTTGAAATTTGGAAATCAGATTGAATATGAGACTGGTCTTTTCCAATGTAATAATTGAGTCCAACAGAAATAACCGATTTCGCTTCCGGGAAATAAGTATGAATATTGCCACGTTCGTCTTTTCGTTTTACAATCCATTCCATTGTGGCATGGCGACCTTGCCTCAGCCAGGATTCAAGATTAGATTTTTCTTTGGGTGTAGGTTCAGCTTTGGCAATACCCACTTTTTGAAATCCAAGTTCTTGTGCTTTTTTCTTTATAGATTCTAATGAAATCATAGGACGAGAATTTAATCTAATAATTCATCTGCCACTAAGTTCGCCTAGAAACACTAAAGATTCATAAATTCATCAAAGTAATTTTTTTCTTCTTCGCGAAAATTAGCGACCTTAGTGGCTCAAAATAATTATGACCCCAGAACGATTCCAAAAAATAAAAAATATTTTAAACAAACGTCAGCCAGATTTAACGGTCGTGATGGATAATGTAAATAAGCCTCATAATCTTGCAGCAATTATACGATCCTGCGATGCGGTTGGGATTGGTGACATTCACGGTATTTCGTCAAATAAACAAAATATTGGGGTAAATCTCAAATCTGCCTGTGGATCAAACCATTGGGTGAACCTTCATATCCATCATTCTATACCAAATGTAATCTCTGAATTGAAGCAAAGTGGTTTTTCTATTTATGCTGCCAATGGCAGTACAAAAGCGATTGATTACCGTAAAGTTGATTATACCAAACCATCTGTCATTGTGTTGGGTGCTGAGTTGGATGGGATTTCACCGGAAACTTTGGATGCGGTAGATGAAGTGATCAAAATTCCCATGCAGGGCATGGTGGAAAGCTTAAATGTGTCTGTGGCGAATGCAGTTATTTTATTTGAAGCCCAGCGGCAAAGGCTACAAGCGGGATTATATGAAAAGTGTAGGTTGGACAAAAATACGGTTGAAAAACTTCTGTTCGAGTTTTCTTATCCTGAAGCGGCGAGGGTCTACCAATCAAAAGGTGAAAACTACCCGGCGTTGAATGGGGAAGGACATATTTTAGTATAAAATTATTATCTCATTAATCAAGATTTTAACAGTTCGTCCACTTAAACCACCACAACTAAACATAGTCAAAAGACATTAAACGATACTACTAGTATAGATTTTGGGAGCAAGCTAGCATCTGATAATGTTGATTATCATTCTGCCGAAATCTTTTCAATTGCAGTAATTGTGAACTTTATATCTTCTCCCCTGATTTCAAGCGTAAAATTTTCACCAATCTTTTTCCCAATTATTGCTTGGCCAAAAGGTGAATGGTAGGTTATAACCATGGGAAAAAGATCCAACTCAAATTCGATGGGACCTAATAGATAATAGTCTACGGCCTCATCTTTGCCCTCTTCACGGATTGTAACCTTATTGCCAAATCTTACCTGGTCGGTTTCAATTTCGTGATACTCGATGATCTTAAATGGCGAATGGGTCTGCAGCACTTGTGTCTTACGTACGATAAAACTCTGCTCCTCTCTGGCAGCGTGGTATTCTCCATTTTCCTTAAGATCTCCATGACTAGCTGCTTCTCTAATCTTTATTGAAGTCTCTTTTTTTAATTTATCAAGAGATTCCATTTTCTTTTCTAATGCGCGGTGTGTATCCCGCAAAATCAAAGTCGCCATATTGACATTCCTATTATTGATCGGATTAAATAAATTATTTGGGGATATATTCCCAAATTTTTCCTGAGCGTACCCAGCCCCAGTAGCTTTTACCACTTAGTATTTTAGTGGTTTAGATTGAAATTATCTGAAATTCAGGAGAAAAATTAAGTCAAAGAAAAACCCCAATCAAGTGCTTGTTTCTCGTCGTGTAGCATGGATATCTACAGAATACTTTAAATTGTTTGGCAACGTAAAAGAAAAATCATCAACTTCCCGACAGAA
>Ga0208748_1001261_pt1 | contig 11662 bp, 15 predicted proteins | sample Knorr_S7_td_Bott_FD_185599 | JGI IMG/M metagenome (GOLD analysis project Ga0208748, IMG submission 185599) | Marine microbial communities from Southern Atlantic Ocean transect - Knorr_S7_td_Bottom_ad_4513_LV_A (SPAdes) (version 2) | ecosystem: Environmental > Aquatic > Marine > Oceanic | place... | reverse complement strand
TATGTTATCTGCAGTACCCTGTTCTTGTTGAAGTGAACTAATAATTTCATGGAGTTGTTTTCCCTTTGGAATGTATACTGTAATTAATTCTGTACCTCTACCTGATTTTTCAGATAATTCTTCAAGTGTTTTTCTAATTTTATAGAGTTTAACTGAATCTTGTTTTTCTATGTTTATTCTCTTATTCATATGTGATTTTTCCTAAATTTGCGAATATTAATTGATTCACTTCTAAATTACATCTCATCAAATGTTTTTAGAAATACTTCTAATGGTTGGTTTCCTCTGATTTTGATCACTTTTTGATCATTGAAGATTAAAAATGACGGTGTAGCATCAATTCCTATCTCTTTTCCAAATTCGTGAAGTGTTTTTACTTTATCTTCATATTTTTCATCATCTAGACATTTGTTGAATTCTTTTAAATCCAAACTCACTGTATTTGCAAATCTATCTAGTGATTCTCTTGTAATCCATCCTGTTTTTTCACCTCCCCAATTTTTGTATAGTTCATTGTGATATTGCCAATACTTTCCTTGATCTTCAGCACAATATGCTGCTTGAGCAGCAAGTAGAGAATCTGGACCATTTAATGGAAAGTCCTTAAAGACCAGTTTGACTTTGCCTGTTTTAATAAAATCTTCTTCAATAACGCTTAACGTGTTTTGATGAAACTTGTAACAATAGGTACATTGGTAATCTCCCCACTCTAAAATTGTAATTGGTGCATTAGACTCTCCCAAAACTGGAGATCCATTTTCAATTAGTTTTGATGCAGTAATTATTTTAGAATTATTTTCTGTTTCTGGATATGTTGCTAAAAATCCTCCTACAATAATACCAATAATTACCGGTACTGCAAGAAGATGCAATTTTGTCATGTCTTAATGAATAATATTTCTAGTATAAAGTATAGATTTGATAATTGGATCTTGAAAAATGATCTTTCCAATAATTTCTCATCCAAGAGCTTAAATATATTCAAATCTTGATATTTTTGATGTCCGAATCAAGGCAAATTTCTGTATCAAAAAATGGTGTTTCAAAACTAGCAATAATTGCATTATCTTTGATATTTGTAGCAGGATTATTTGTAGTAGGATTTGATCAAGGACATACATTTAGTCTAGTTATTGGCGAAGAGGCATTTGCAGATCTTTACATCCATGAACTAACTCACGATATGCGTCATGCAGCCGGTTTTCCATGTCATTAGTAGTTTAATCTTATGAAAACAGCTGTTTTTCTAATCATTGTTTTAATTTCAGGAGCACTTGCAGGTTTTGTTCATGGGACAGTAAATTTTGCAATTGTTGAACCCTATCTTGATCAAGCAATTGGAATTGAAAATCAAAATTTGTTTGCATCAGGTGAAGCCGAAGACACTCCTCAATTCTGGGCAGAGTATGAGGGATATCGAATTTGGCAAAAAAGTGGTCAAGTTTTAGCTGGAGTCATTTTGGGCACATCTATTGGTGCATTATTTGGTTTAGTGTTTGCATTTGCTAGAAACTCCTTACCTGGAAATAACGATATCAAAAAAGCACTAGTTTTAGCTGGAATTATGTGGTTTACCATGTATTTGATTCCATTTCTCAAATATCCTGCAAATCCTCCAACTGTGGGTGATTCTGAAACTGTTGTATTGCGTGCAATATTGTATCTATCATTTATTGCAATTTCAGGATTTGGTGCATTAGGATTTTACAAATTATCTACTAAATTTGAAAACAAGAAAAAAATTATTCCACTAGTTGGATATGCTCTTTTCATTTCTGTAGCATTCTTTGTAATGCCTGAGAATCCTGATGAGATAACTGCACCAATGGATTTGGTAAATGAATTTAGAATGATGTCCGTCCTTGGAGTAACTTCTTTTTGGATATCAGTTGGTGTATTCTTGGGATTGTTTTGGAATCGTTTAAAACCTCATCAAGAAACTACTCCCTCTTTTAATTAGTTGTTCTAATTCTCTAGAAGGAGAATTACATCTCATTTAAATATTTAAAATATTTACAACATTAACATGTCAAGGCGATTAACATTACCTCAATTAAAAAAATATGATATCACTCAAAAAGTAATTGAAGCCCTTGCAGATTCTGAATCAAGAGCTATACTATTTTCAATTATTAGAAAAGGAAATACTGCAGCTGAACTTTCAGATAAACTTAAAATTCCTTTAAGTTCCGTCTACAAAAAACTCTCAGATCTTGAAGAACTAACTTTAATCAAAGTTGAAAAATGGATGATATCTGATAAGGGACGGAGATACAAAGTGTATCGAAGTAGAATAAGTAAAGCTGATATTTCAATTAGAAAACCTGAGCCAACTTTGATTTTAGTTCCAAACCTGTGAGATTAATGGCAAAACCCGGAATTATTCAATTATCCGAGTTTGATATTACCCAAAAAATTATTGAATCCCTTAGTAATGTTTGTACTCGGGCTGTATTATTTTCAATAAAATTTGAATCAAAAGATGCTACTCAAATAGCTGATTTATTGAAAATATCCATTTCAACTGTTTACAAAACATTATGTATTCTTGAGGATCTTGCACTAATTGAAGTAGAACAATTTGTAATATCATCAGAAGGCAAAAAAATCAAACAATATCGAAGCAGAATTGGTAAAGTTGAAATCATCTTAGAGGACTTAGAACCAAGTTTGAATTTATACCCAAACCTTTCAAATGTAAAATCTGATTCTTAATTTTATATTTTAATAATTTTATGTGTCATTCTTATTCTATAGAGTTAGAATGAACCTTTAGAATGAAAACTTGCTTTAAATAATTAGCTTTTACTAAATTTTTTAGGAAATTATGAAACGAACAATAATTTTGACATCAATTGTTGCACTAGCAATAATTGCTGTTACAATGGTTCCTTTGGGCCAAAGTGTTCAAGCACAAAGCTTAGTCCCTGAATGGGTAAAGTCTAATGCTGGATGGTGGGCTGAAGGAATAGTAGATGATGCAACTTTTCTAAACGGGATTACATATCTTGTTGAAAACGGAATCATTAATGTTTCATCTGAATCAAAATCTATTGATGTTGACACCCTAACTATTGGATTTATTCCAGTTGAAAAAGCTGATGAACTAACTCCAAAAGCTCAAGCACTAGAAGTATTTCTAGAAAATGAACTTGGTGTTGATGTAGAAATAGTTGTTCCATCTGGATATGAAGCAATCATTGAAGGAATGAGATTTGGTCATATTGATGCTGCTTTTATGGATACTGGTCCTGCATGGATCACTCATCATAGAACTGGTGCAGAAGCAGTATTGGCAGAACTTGTTGCTGGAAAAGTAAACTATCAAGCAACCGTTTGGGCTTTGGCTGAGAATGACTCTATTCAATCATTAGAAGATACAATTGGTAAACGGGTAGCATTTACTAGTATCACCGGCTCTTCTGGTTTTGTTAGACCTATGGGTACTTTAGTTACTGAAGGCCATATTGTCATTGAAGGCGATGACATTGTCGCACTACAATCTGCATTAACAAATAACTTTGAAAGTCATACTTTTGCAGGTGGTTACAAGGCAGCTTTGCAATTACTCTTACTTGACCAAGTCGATGTAGCATTCGGTTCAGATATTGCTCCTAAAAAATATCTTGATTTAGAAGATCAAGCAAAATTACGTCCTGTAACAACAATTGGACCTGTCCCATCACATGTTTTCATGGTAAATTCTGATATGTCAGAATCTACTCGTAATGCACTAGTTAGTGCTTTAATCAAACTCAACTATGATGAGAATAATTCAATTTTGACGGATTTGTATGGTGCTGATGCACTTGTCCCAACCACCACTAGTATGCATATTGGTGATTTTGGTGACTACATTAATGCATTAACTGGTCTTGATCAGCTTATTCTTGATAAATACAACAAGAGCAAATAAAAACTGGCATTCTGAAAATGAAACAAATTCAAATGACCACTAATCCTTCTTTTTCATTAATTTCAACAAAAAAAATTATTCAAATGAGTGATGTATGGACATCATATGATTCTAAAAATTTTGCTTTAGAGGGAATTAATTTATCAATTGATAGGGGAACTATTTACTCAATTGTTGGTCAATCTGGTTCAGGAAAATCTACTTTACTCAAATTAATGAATGGGATGATGGTTCCAGGAAAAGGAATAATCAAAATTGATTATGTTACACCTGATATGAATAATAAAAAATTTAAAACAATGATGCATACAATCGGATACATTCCTCAAAGTCTTGGATTGATAAAAAATATCACAGTTCTTGACAATATTCTCATTGGTGCATTACCTAGACTAAACAAAATTCAATCTCTGTTGAAAAAATTTCCAGAAAATGAAGTTAAGGAAGCTAAAAGAATTCTTCAATTAGTTGGATTAACTGGAAAAGAGAATAGAAAAGTCTACATGATTAGTGGTGGTGAAAAGAGACGAGTTGCAATTGCTAGGGCATTAATGCAAAAACCTACAATTTTGTTAGCAGATGAAATTGTTTCAGAATTAGATCACGTTACTGCACATGAGATAATGGATTTAATTATAGATGTTCAAAAAAGAACGAATTTGACTGCAATAATGGTGCATCATGACATGCAACTAGCATTAGAATATGCAAATAGAGTTGCAGTTATCAAAGATGGGAAAAAAATCTTAGAGATTGGAGTTGAGGGTGATAACATTGTTGATTTCCAAACCGGAGATATGACTACTGAAGAAATTATGGAGATGTATTCTGATGACACCAAAAAATAATATTATCATTGGAATAATTGTAGCATTACTAGTAATTGCATCTTATAATGTTGATGCAAATCCAATTGACTTTGTTGAAGGGCTACCTAATCTTCTAATCATTCTTGAGGAGATAGTAGCAGTTGAACCAAAGTATATTCCAACTGCATTATGGGCAATGTTTGAAACTATACAAATGGCATTTATTGGAACTGTAGTTGGAATTGCAATTGCACTACCTCTTAGTATGCTTGCAGCACGAAATCTAAACAGTAAATTTGTCTATGCCCCAATCAGAGCATTGTTAGCTGCGATTCGTACGTTTCCCTCTATTTTATGGGCATTGTTGTTTGTCATAATGGTTGGAACTGGTACATTTGCAGGAGTTTTAGCTATTATTATGTACACAATTGGATTTATTGCAAAATTACAATACGAAGCTATTGAAACAATTGATTCTGATCCGATGGATGCAGTTGGTTCAATTGGTGTATCAAAAGTACAACTGATTAGTTATGTTGTGATTCCAGAATCCGCATCTCATCTTCTTAGTCAAATGCTATACATGTTTGATTACAACATTCGTCAAACCAGTATACTTGGATTAGTTGGTGCAGGTGGAATTGGTTTTTACATTATTAATTATATCAAGTTCTTTGAGTATGGAAAAGCTGCTATCTTTATGTTGGTAGTTTTGATAACAGTTTTAGTCATTGATTGGGTAAGTGTGAAGATTAGAGACAAATACATTATCAAATCTCAACATGGTATGGATGTTCCCACAAAATAATTTCTAAAATTTGTTTTATGTGGTAATTTTATCTAGTTGATTTGATTCTGTGGCAGTTTTAATCTCTCTTGCAATTCTTTTACCCATACTCATAGGCTCATTAAACAATAATGAATAGTATGGAGAACCATCCATGTAGATATTGGTTCCAGCAACAATTCTTGCAGAAAACTCAAAGGATGTAAATTTTGCATTTTCATCATAAACACCTTCAATACAAAATGGACCATTCATTCCGGGTGAAACAACTCTTTTTGCAGCCTCTACAAAATTTTCCCCCATAGTATACACTTCATCTAATAGTGATTCCCGTAATACTAGAGGACTATTACCAATCACATTAAATGATGGAACTTTTTTTGATTTTAGCTGTTGCTCTGATGGTATCCTTGCAAGACCTTCAATATCTGATTCGTGTCTTTGATCAACTCCAAAGAACTCTAATTCATCTTTTAATGGTGAGTAAAAAAATTGCAAGTAAGCTAAAACACCTGCTGCATATTCTTGTATGTAGAGTGTTTCATCTTTTGAAATCACTCCTTCTGAAATTAATTGATTTCTTTTTGTATTGTAATCCTCTTCATTTGCTGCCATAAAGTATCCTTTACCTCCAGCTGCGCCTTGTCTTTTTACAATTACTAATTTGTTAATGTCTTTAGGGTTTGGCACTGGATTGGGCATTGGTAAATTTGCTTCTTTCATGAGTTTTTCTTTCATTACTCTATCTGATTCCCATCTTAGAATCCATTTGTTTCCAAAGATTGGTGTCTTGATTGATTCTATTTCTTCAGAACTCATTTGTGCAATTAATGTTCCATGCGGAATCAAAATGGCATTATTATTTTCAAGAATGCTTTGACATTTTTGATCTAAAATTTCTTTGAATGAATCAACCATTATTAATTCGTCAATAAACGGAAATCTTTTATACAATTTTTCACGTTTTTTTTCACAAACAAGTATTGTTTTTAGTCCTTCATCTTTTGCACCTTTGAGAACTTGTAAAGAGCAGTGAGATCCTAATGTTGCTACAGCAGTCATTTTGATATCTCAAGTTAAATTTTGTACTTTATGAACTATGTGCGGATGAGACGTACTGAAATATCTCATCTACTAATTCTATGTTTAATTCAGATTTTATATCCTCAGGAATTACTTTTAATACAAAATCATACATTGTTGTATTTTTAGGTAATTCATCTCTTTCTTGTAATAAGGTAAAGACTGCAATTCCATTTGAGATGATTGCTACCATTTTTTCTTTATCTGAAAGTGTCATGATACTGGTGAAAAATTGTTCTAATTTAATCTAAATCTCCAAGTTTATTGAGATGTAATCTGTTTTTTACCTACATTTTACCTATCGAAAATCAAAAAATATTCACTTATTTTGTTTTTTTTATGGTGATAAATTAATTACACCGTGAAATGTGGAGTAAATTAAATTATGATTGAAACTGAATTGGGTACTTTACGTAGATCACACTATTCTAATGAAATTACATCTTCCATGGATGGTACTGAAGTGACTGTAATGGGATGGGTCTTGACAATAAGAGGCCATGGGAATATCACATTTGCAACCATTTGTGATAAAAATGGGGAAATTTCAATAATTGCAAAAAAAGGCGATTGCTCAGATGAAATTCGTGAAAAAATATCTTCTCTAAAAGCTCATTCATCGATTGCAGTAATTGGAAAGGTAAAGTCCTCAGAAAAAGCCCTCAATGGATTTGAAATAATTCCTACAGAACTCCGAGTTTTCTCAGAAGTTGTTAAAATTCCACCCTTTGAGCCAACAGTCAAAACTGTAAAAAATATTGATACAAGACTAGAGGTTAGACCCATTGATCTAAGACGAAAGACATTACAGAATATTTTCAATGCTAGAAGTTCAGTATTAAAATCCATTAGAGATTATTTTACTAGCCAAAATTTCACTGAAATTAGTACTCCAAAAATGATTGCGACAGCTACTGAAGGTGGCGCTGCATTATTTCCAATTTTTTATTATAACAAAGAGGCATTTTTGGCACAAAGTCCGCAATTGTACAAAGAACAACTAACAATGAGTTTTGAAAAAGTTTTTGAGATTGCACCAATATTTAGAGCAGAACCATCAAGAACTAACCGTCACTTGGCTGAAGCAATTTCAATTGATTTGGAGGAGGCTTTTATTGATTATAATGATGTCATGAATAGAATTGAGGAAATTATTAAAATTTCAATTAAAACAGTTATTGATTTTGCTAAGAATAATTCAAATGTAGAATTTATTATTCCTGAAATCCCTGAAACTATTCCAAGATATTCTTATGATAATTTAGTTGATAGAATGAAAAAGGTTGGTGCAAAAATAGAATGGGGTGATGATTTGTATCCATCAAATCTTAAAAAAATTGGAGTTGAGGGTTTTTACTTTATTACTGATTGGCCTCTTGGTCCAAAGCCATTTTATGTTAAGGATAGTAAAACTAATCCAAAAATTTCAGAATCATTTGATTTAATGTTTGGAGATTTGGAATTATCTTCTGGAAGCACAAGAATTGAAAAACGAGATGAGTTAGTTGAAAGAATGAAAAATAAAGGAATGAAAACAGATTCCTTTGAATACCATCTTAGTGCATTTGATTATGGGGTTCCGCCTCATGCTGGATGTGGAATTGGTCTTGAGCGATTAATGATGGCATTAACTGGCACAGAAAACATTAGAGATGTGACATTTTATCCTAGAGATGTTGACAGGCTTACACCCTAAAAGTGCGTAAATGTAATACACCCGTTGGACAAACTCATTTTAAAAATTAAAAATAATACTTTTTTTGAGAAATTATCTTAATGTTGATGGGAGTTCCAGCTGTTATGATTATTGGAATTAGAAAGGGATTCTAACTAAACGAATCGAGGTTATCCCCTTGAAATTCATCATCATCATTTGAACCAAACTTTTTTCTCTCATTTCTTTCTCTTCTGATTATCCAAATAGATACAACTATTGATACAACTGCAAGAATTAACCAAAAAGCTCCAGCTGTCTGCATGAATAACATTACGAATGTAATACCAATTGAAAGTAAACCGTATCCTATGATGATTTGTCCATAATTCCTGCTAAACTCCAATGATGATCATAAACTGTCACACTAAAAAAACTCACTCCGCCCTAATGTTGTATATCTTACAGGAAAAGTCATTTTTTAAAATCAAAAAGAAAACTACTGAAACATCTCTAGCAAGTTTGGAACAAATTCAGATAGTTATACAAAACATTATGATAATAAATGACTATTTTCAAACAATGTCATATACAAATACGCCCCATTACATTATTTGACACTGCTTTCCATTTCAGTATTAATTCTCATCATTACTCCTTTTGCTAATGCAGAAGTGTGGGATAAATCTGAAGATGTTTCTGAATATATCGGTGCATGGATTCCTACTCATGAATATGTGGGATTTTTTGACTCAAATGAAATCTATACAGTTGTGGGTAATGTAAAAAATAATCTAGATTATGCAATAGTTCCTACAGTTTCTATTTCTATTATTGATGATTTACAAAAATTCACTAGAATAATTCCACTTGTTCCGTTAGTTTCAGGTAATGAAATACCATTTAAAATAAAATTTCCTGCAATTTCAGGAATATCTCCAATTCTATTACCTGCTGAAATATCATTTCAAAAAACTATTACAAATACAATCACTATAGACGTAATTTATGATCAAACTCTGATTGTTCATGATGATGGTCATCTCACTGGACGAATAATTAATTCTGGAACTGAAACTATTTCAAATGTTGAGATTCTTGCAATTATTCATGGATTTGATAATGAGACATTGGATATGGGGAAAAGCGTTTTGCCAATAATTGATCTGAAACCAGGAGAGATCAGAGAATTTTCAATGTATCCTGATCCTTCCGTTGCCGATAATGTGTGGTATTACAGTTGTTTTGCAATAGGAACTGACACTGTAATTGTTTTGAATACTCAAAGGAATGGTGAGGTATTTGATATTCGATATGATTCAGGAATTTTAATTTCATATCCTGAATTTGATGAATCAGGAATAGAACTGTCTTTTTGGCTCAATAAAGGATGGCCACTACCTGAATATTTCGTTAATTTTGAGTTTCCTAGATATTCAGATAATGAAACATTGCAAGTCTATTTAGAGAAAAAACCAGTCAAATCAATTCAAAGTATGGATGAATGGGGAAATTGGCATGTCTCTTTTCATTTAGGAGATCAATTAGATGGGAATTTAGTTATCAAGGGTTTTGATCCAACTGCTACATCTCCTACAGGCCAATTCATTCCAGAATGGATAAAATATGATGCCCATTTATGGTCACAAGGATTACTATCTGATGAGGAATTTGTAACTGGAATTAAATATTTGATAAACTATGGGGTAATCAAAATTTCAATTGATGATTTAACAAGTTCTAATAACAAAATTCCTGCTTGGATTCAAAATTATGTTGGTTGGTGGTCACAAGGATTAATCTCTAATGAGGAATTTATAGCATCTATGGAATTTCTAGTAAATAACAAAATTATTTTAGTTAATTAAATTCTAATCATATCTATTCTATCTTTGTCAGTTAATTCGAAATAAGATTTCAGTTTCTATAACAAGATACATTGAATCAAAAAGATGTGAAAAAAATTGTTGATTTTCTAAAGAATCATATAACTTATTGAGAAATCTACAAACTCACTCCGCCCTAGAGTCCGAAACGGATTAAGAAAAGTCATTTTTTAAAACCAGAAATAATTACTCAAAATCAGGCATAAAAATGGTTAATATAACAACGGTACCTGATATATTTAGATATGTCAGGTAAAAGAATAACAAATCAGGCTACACGAAAAGATGAAAGTAATGAATCTGTAAAATCTAAAATAATTTTATTCATGTTGAAAGATAAAACCAAAGAAGTAGGTTTAGCAGAAATTCATAGAAGTATTGAAACAAATTATACCAAAGAAGGAATCAATGGAATTCTAAAACAATTAGAAAAAGATGGCAATATTAAGAATGTAACTGTTAAACCAAAAGATCCCAGATACATTGTTGTAGATGTAGAAAAATTTACTGCACAATTTGAAGCATATGCTTACAAAGATTTTAGTTCTTTTATAATTCAACAATTATACGTTGAGAAATCAGAATTATCTAAAATAAAAAAATATTTTACTAAACCTGAAAATGACATTTCTGAAATGATATTCAAGTTTGGTTTAATCTCTTTACAAACAATCCTTGCAAGTTATAGAAGAAGAAATGATCCAAAAAACCAAGAAGTATGGTTAAGAAATGCCATGTCCTTTGAGAACAATCTTAATTCTGCTAAATTCTCAAATCAAGTCAAAACAAAATTATTACAAAATATCCAAGAAGACAAAAGAGAAACAAACCCTCTTGATGTTATGCCAAGAATGAGTAGACCTACAAAAACAGATTATCAAAGACACGCTGGAGAAATGGAGCTTGCATTAACAAAGATGTTTCCTAAATTGATGAAAGAGTTTCGAGGGGTTGAGGATAATTTATGGAAAAAAGAAACTTATGAAATAATAAAGGAAGTTTGTAAGGAAAATCCGGAATATCTTTTAGAATAAAACTAACTTAGGCATCAAAATCAGAATAATTCTTGAAAGATTTGGCCTATTTTCATGCCTATATTTTGAAATACTAGGGTACTGTTGAAATGGATTCAGATATTGAAGTTTTAGGATATGGAATTAGTCTGATCATACTAAATCTTGGAATGTATCTTGGAGTTCCAGCTGTTGTGATTATTGGAATTAGAAAGAGATTCTAAAAATCAATTATTTTTTTTTACTATTCATCATTAATCACTCGGTAAACTCAAAATAACCGTAAAGTAAATCTGCAATGAATAATGCTCTACCCTAATGTAAATACAGATCCATCTTCAGGATTACCATCAATATCAAAACCAAATTCATTGTACTTTTTTCCAGTTTTTTCATGAAGTCTATCTATATCAAAACCAAAGTCATTGTACTTTTTTCCAGTTTTTTTATAAAGTTTATTTTTGTTAAACCCTTCTTTGTTATACCCGTCTTTGTTATACCCGTCTAGGTTAAA
>Ga0208748_1001259_pt1 | contig 11670 bp, 8 predicted proteins | sample Knorr_S7_td_Bott_FD_185599 | JGI IMG/M metagenome (GOLD analysis project Ga0208748, IMG submission 185599) | Marine microbial communities from Southern Atlantic Ocean transect - Knorr_S7_td_Bottom_ad_4513_LV_A (SPAdes) (version 2) | ecosystem: Environmental > Aquatic > Marine > Oceanic | place... | reverse complement strand
GCTGGTCGCCTACCTTGCGCTGCTGCGCGCCGCGGCGGCGGGCCGCCGCGGCATGTATCTCGTCCCGCTGCGCGCGCTGGCGTGGGAGAAGGTCGAGGAGCTGCGCGCGCTGACGAAGGCGGTGCTGCCGCAGGCGCGCGTCGGGGTCAGCGTTGGAGACTACGACCGCACGCGCGGGCTTGGGGAGTGCGATATCATCGTCGCGACCAGCGAGCGCGCCGACTCGCTGCTGCGCCACTCGCCCGACTGGCTGCCGCAGGTGGGCTGCCTTGTCGCTGACGAGGTGCACCTGCTCAATGACTCGGGACGCGGGCCGACGCTAGAGGTGACGCTGACGCGCTTCCGCGAGCTGGTACCCGACCTGCAAATTGTGGCGCTCTCGGCGACGGTTTCCAACGCGGCCGAAATCGCTGACTGGCTTGGCGCGACGCTGGTGAGCAGCGATTTTCGGCCGGTGCCGCTGATACGTGGCATATGCACAGATACGCTGCTTAAGTGGGAAGCGGGCGCGCAGCAGGTGCTGCCGCGCACGGGCGCCGAAGGACTGGTGCTGCAGCGGCTGCCCGACCAGTCGCTAGTCTTCGTCTCGACGCGACGCGGCGCCGAAGCGCAGGCGAAACGGCTGGCGCCGATTACCGAGTCGGCGCTCTCGCCCGACGAGCGCGAGGCGCTGGCGGAAGCAGCAGATGCGCTGGAGACGGGCGCCGACGAGGCGACCAGCTTCGACCGCGGGCTGGCGCAACTGCTGCGGCGTGGTGTCGCGTTCCACCACGCCGGGCTGACGAACCGGCACCGCAAACTGGTCGAGGCGCAGTTTCGGGAGCGGCGGCTGAAGGCGCTGGTCGCGACGCCGACGCTGGCGGCGGGCGTCAACCTGCCGGCGCGGCGCGTTATCGTGCGCGACTTGAAGCGCTGGGAGTCAGCGTTCCAGTCCAACCAGCCGTTGCCGGTGCTCGAGGTGCTGCAGATGCTCGGCCGGGCGGGGCGGCCGGGCTTCGACTCCGAAGGTGAAGGAGTGCTGATGGTGAAGGATATCGCGCAGGCCGAGGAGGCCGAAAGCACATACTTCCGCGGCGAGCCGGAGCCGGTGGTGTCGCGGCTGGGCGCCGAGCCGGCACTGCGCACCCACCTGCTGGCGCTGATTGCGGCCGGCGCCACGAGCGACCGCGAGGCACTGCACGGTTTTCTCGACCGCACACTCTTCGGCGCGCAGGGCGAACTGTGGCGCACACAGCATCGGCTCAACCGCGTGCTCGAGTTCCTGCGTGAGGAGGGGCTGATTACGATAACCGGCGCGGAGCCGGGCGAGTTCGCCCCCGCCAGCGAAACGCAGTGCGAGGGATTCGCGGCGACCGATTTCGGTCGCCGCGTCGCGCAGCTCTACGTCGACCCGCTTACCGGCGTCACGATACGGCGCGCGCTAGAATCGGGCGTCCCGCCCAACCCGCTGGGGCTGCTGCACATGGTGGCACGGACGCCCGACATCCACTCGCTCTACGTGCGCAAGCAGGAGCTGGAGACCTACCTGGTGCGGATGATGAACGCCGAAGGCGAACTGATGCTCCCGACCCCCGAGGATCAGGTCGAGATGGAGTTTTACCTGTGGGACCTGAAGACCGCGCTGCTGCTACAGGACTGGAGCGAGGAGATGCCCGAGGAGCAGCTGCTCAAGCGCTACTCGACCACACCGGGCGACATCCGCGCCAAGGTCGACGTCGCCGAATGGCTGCTCTACGCTGCCACCGAACTGGCGCGGCTGCTCGCGCCCGAAGCGGTTGCGGAACTGGAGCAGCTGCGCACGCGCATCACCCACGGCGTGCGGCGCGAGCTGCTGCCGCTACTCGCGCTCCCGGGTGTAGGGCGCATCCGCGCGCGGGCGCTCTTCAACCACGGCTTCGCGGCGCCCGACGTGTTCGCGACTGCCACCGAGGCGGAGCTGGCGCGGGTCCCTGGTATCGGCCCGCGGCTGGCGGAGCAGCTGGCGGGGAAGCGCGAGCCGGAGCAGACAACGCTCTAAAGGGGGCGCAGCGTTCGGGCTGCGATGGTGCGGCTCATCGAGGACCAGCCCGACGCGTTCACTTACCGCGCCTTCGGCCGCCGCATTTTCTTCACCGGTTTATTGGTCGCCGCAACCTACGTCGCCGCCGGGACTATTGTGCTACAGAAATCAGAGGCGATTATGCGCCAGACCGGGATGGATTCCGAAGGTATTGTGGGTCAGATTACCGGCGCGATGGTGTTTGTGATGATAGTCTTCGCGCCGCTCGCGATGAGCATGTTCCTGCTAATCCGTTTGATTCGCCGTGCCTTCGGGCAGCTGGAGGTTGAGCGTGGGCTGCCGCTGACGATGCTGACGCTCTCGCGGCTGGCGTTCATGGCTGCGATTACGATCGCCTTCGCGCCGCTGGGGCTAGCGATTGACGCCCCCGTGACGGCTATCAATTTCTACCAGGAGCGGTTTATGACCTGGTTTTTCACGCTGGTTGGCATCGGGCTGGCGCTGGTGCTGCTGGCGCCAGTGCGGCAGCTGCAGCTGCGCACCGGCCGGCTGCTGTGGGTGCCAGCGCTGGCAGGGGCGTTCGCCGCTGGCTACCTGGTTTGGATGGCGCACTCGCCGGCGTGGGACATCTCGGTCTTCCAGCTCTCACAGGAAAACCTTGACGCGGTCAAGGAGTTCCGCACCAGCTTCACCTTCACGATGCTCACCTGTGCGGCGGCAATCATGACCTGGAGCTGGACCATATCGCGCAACGCCAGCTCGATTCTGGTGCGCCAGAAAGCGCACTTCTTCACGCAGCTGGGCCGATGAGCAACCTGCCCTGGAGCGAGAAGTATCGCCCGCGCACCCTTGCCGACGTCAAGGGCAACCCGCACGCGGTGACCCAGCTCCGCGCGTGGGGCTCAGCGTGGGCGCGCGGCATCCCCGACCAGCGCGGCGTAATCCTGGCGGGGCCGGCCGGCTGCGGCAAGACCTCGGCGGCGCTGGCGCTTGCCGCGGAGATGGAGTGGGAAGTCGTCGAGCTCAACGCCTCCGACGCGCGGTCGGGGCCGGTCATCGAAGGCGTCGCCTTGCGGGCGGGGCTCTTCGCGGGCTTTGCCACCGACGGCACCGCGCCGCGCACCAAGCTGATTTTGCTCGACGAAGCCGACAACCTCTACGAGCGGCCGGAGCAGTCGGCCGGCAAGACGAAAGATTTCAGCGACCGCGGCGGCCGCAAGGCAGTCATACGCACGCTGCGCGAGACGCGGCAGCCGGTCATCCTGACGGTTAACGACCTCTACGCGCTCACGAAAGGCAGCGCCGGGGCGTTCCGCCGGATAGCGCAGACCATCAAGTTCCAGCGGCTTCCCACCGCGACCATCCGTGAAGTGCTGACCGAAATCGCCGCCGCCGAGAACATCGAAATCGAGCCGGCGGTGGTGCAGCGACTCGCCGCCAACGCGAGCGGCGACCTGCGCGGAGCGCTCAACGACCTGCAGTCGCTGGCCGAAGGGGGGTTGACGGTCGACGACGAGCAGGTCGATACACTCGGCGTCCGCGACCGCGAGTCGGAGATGTTCGACACGCTGCGCGCCATATTCGAAGGCGACGACTACGACGGCCCTCGCAAGGCGATTTTCGACCTGCATGAGCCACCCGGCGAAGTCGCGACGTGGGTCAGCGACAACCTGCCGCGGGTCTACCGCCAGCCGAACGACCTCGAGCGCGCCTACCGCCGCGTTGCGTATGCCGACCTGCTGCTGGCGCGCACCCGCCGCCAGCAGAACTACGGCCTGTGGGGCTACGCCAGTGAGCTGCTGAGCAGCGGCGTTGCGCTCTCGCGCCGCCATCCCCCGTCGGGCGTGCGGCTGCAGTTCCCGTCGTGGATTCGCAAGATGGGCGCCTCGCGTGGCACCCGCGCCGCGCGCGACTCGCTTGCCGCCAAGATAGGCGCGGCGGCGCACATGTCCAAGCGGCAGGCGAAGCTGGAGCAGCTCGCCGTCGTAGCAGCGAGCTGCCGCGGGGACGCAGATAAAGCCGCCAGAATCGCCGGCAAGTTGGAGCTGACCGAAGGCGAGCTGGCGCAGCTGCTCGGCACGACTCCTAAAGATCGCAAGCTCAAGGTGATAATGGAAGCGTCGCAGCCCTATCGGCAGGAGCGCGAAGTCATCACGCTCAAGACGCGGCCGCCCGCGGTGAAACGGGCGGCCGCCGCCGCCGCCAGCAGCGGCAGCGACGACGAAGTGGCGGAGCCGGCAAAGCCCGACGTGGCGGCCGACCGGAAGCAGAAGAGTTTGTTTGACTTCTAAAACTCTCCCAGCCGCGTCTGCGCCTTCATCCCTAACCTGCTGACGCCAATACCGAGCAGTCGCACTGGCTGTCCCTCCCAGTTGCGGTCGAGCAGTACTGTCGCCGTACGTAGGATGTCCTCGGCGGCGGCGATTTCGCCCGGGAGCGTCCGCTGGCGGGTGATAGTTGTGAAGTCGGCCCAGCGCAGCTTGAGCGTCACCGTGCGGCCGGTGCGCCCGGAGCTGGCGAGCTCGCCGGCGACCTGCTCGCAGAGCTTGGCGAGCGCCGCCAGCAGTGGCTCGCGTTCGTCGACGTCCTGTGCGAAGGTGCTCTCGGTCGAGATCTGCTTGCGCTCCCACGGGCTCGAGTCGACCGGCCGAGTGTCTATGCCGCGCGCCAGCTGGCGCAGCACCGCGCCGTAGCTGCCGAAGGCGGGCAGCAGCGCCTGCACGTCGGCCTGCGCCAGCTCCTCGCAGGTCTCGATACCCAGCTCGCCCAGCGCGGCGCCGGTTTTCGGGCCGACGCCGTAGAGTCGCCTGACGGGGAGCGGTGCGAGAAACTGCGCCTCGCCGCCGGGCGGCACAATTGTGCAGCCTTCGGGCTTTTCGAAGTCGCTCGCGACCTTGGCGACCAGCTTGCACGTTGCGAGGCCAACTGATGCCGGCAGCTTGGTTTCGCTCGAAATGTATTTGCGGAGCCGCGGCGCCAGCGCGGCTGGCGCCACGGCCTCGCCCAGATCGATGAACGCCTCGTCGACCGAGAGCGGCTCCATGGCCCCAAACTCAGCCAGCCGCCGCATCACCTCGCGCGAGCAGCCCTCAATGCGCTCCCAGTCTGGCTCGGCGAACTTCAGTTCGGGGCAGCGACGCTGCGCCTGCGTGGCGGGCATCGCCGAGCGGACACCGTGCTGTCGCGCCTCGTAGCTGGCCGACGCGACGACGCCGCGCGTACCCGGCTTGCCGCCAATGGCGAGCGGCAGGCCTCGGTCCTCGGGGTGGTCGAGCAGGTGGACGTTGACGAAGAAGGCGTCCATGTCAAGATGCAGGATTGCGCGCGGCCACTCCATGGCGAGGGATGCGCGGCTGCGCATTACCTTTAACCCCCAGCATGGTCGCCAGCTAATGGAACTGGACCCGTGGGCCAGCGACCGCATCAAGGACTACACGCGGCTGCGCGACCAGTTCGGGCTCGGGACGCTGGCGCCCGATGCGACGGGGCTACCGGAAGGGTCGCTCTTCCGCCGCAGCATCGTCTTCGCGCACCGTGGCTGGGAGCTGTTCGGCCGCGCGCTGGCCGACGGGAAGCCGACCGCGCTGATGACCGGGCTGATGCCGTCGGGGAAGATGCATCTCGGCCACAAGATGCTGCTCGACCAGGTGATTGCCTACCAGCGGCTCGGCACTGACGTCTTTATTGCGGTCGCAGACCTCGAAGCGGCAGCGACGCGCGACCTGCCGCTCGATGAGTGCCGCGACTTTGCCATCGCGGAATACCTGCGGCACTACGTCGCGCTCGGTCTCGAGCCGTGTCAGTTCTACTTCCAGTCGGAGCGTGTGCAGGTGCTGCGGCTGACGCACCAGCTTTCGCACCGCGTCAACTGGTCGAAACTTGAAGCGCTCTACGGATTCAGCGGCTCGACCAGCCTCGCGCATGCCAACGCGCCGCTGGTACAAGCGGGTGACATCCTCCATCCGCAGCTCGCGGAGTTCGGCGGCCCACGGCCGACGCTCGTGCCAGTAGGCGTTGACCAGGATCCGCACCTGCGGCTGACGCGCGACCTTGTGGCGGCGGTGCGCAAGGTGCGCTGCCGGCAGGCGAAGGACGGCCGTATTGGCGCCTTCGCGACTGCCGGCGGCGGGACCGCGAAGCTGCTGAAGGACGCCGCCAAGCTCTGCCGTAAGCTGGGCTTCAAAAAGCAGGAGCTGAACATCGATTATGGCGCGCTCTACCTCAATGACGCGAAGGCGGAAGACGTTGAGCATATAGACGCCGCGCTGGCATACGTTGACGCGTCACACGGTGGCTTCGGTTTCATGGCGCCTTCGAGCAGTTACCATCGGTTGATGCTCGGCCTCACTGGCGGCAAGATGTCGTCGTCGGAGCCCGACAGCGCCATCTTCCTCGCCGACTCTCCCAAGGAAGCGCAGCGCAAGGTGAAGCGGGCGCAGACAACCGGCGGCCAGACCGTCGAAGAACATCGGAAGACGGGCGGCCGCCCGCTCGAATGCCCGGTCTTCGAGCTCTACGCTTACCACCTGATGGACGACGACACAAAGCTCAAGGAAATTCACGACGGCTGCGCCGACGGCAGCTGGTTCTGCGGCGAGTGCAAGACGCTCGCGGGCGACCTGCTAGGCGGCTTTCTGGAAGGCCACCAGTCGCGGCTGGCGAAAGCCGATATAAAGGCTTTCGCTGTTTAAATATCGATCGTCAGGAATCCCATCCGCGCTCGGCGACCATTTCGCGCTCCAGCACCGCAGGCATCTGTGCCAGTAGCGCCGCCTCCATCGCTCGCATCGAAATGTCGTGCCCGAGCGCCGCCAGCGACGTGTGCCGGCCCACCGGCAGGCCGCAGCCGGCAACCGCTTGCAGCCGGTCGCCGGGTGTCGACAAATTGACGTCGAATCCGTGGCGCGAGACCCATTGGCTGAACTGCAGCCCGATGCTCGCGATCTTGAAGTTGTCAAGCCAGACCCCCATCATAGCGGGGTTGCGCTCGGCGGCCACGCCGAAAGTTGCAAGTGCCCTGATAATCCACTCCTCGATGAGTCCGATTACCGTGCGAATCGACTCTTCGCGCCAGCGGAAGACCGGGTAGCCGACTAGCTGCCCCGGCCCGTGCCAAGTGATGCCGCCGCCGCGGTCCACCTCGCGCGACGTGTAGCCGTTCGGCGCCGTGATGCCATCGACCTTCGCGCGGCGCCCGACGGTGATGACTTCGGGGTGCTCGACGAAAATCAGCGTGTCCGGGATTTCGCCGGCGATGCGTTGCGCTTGCAGCGCCTGCATCACCGCGTCGACCGTAGCGTGGGTGCGCTGGCCAGCGTGCAACAGCGTCACCGGCGCCATGTACGCCCGCTTTTCCAACGTCGCGACCTCGCTCATTTGGCGACGTGGATGGCCTTTCCCAGACCGGCCAGCGCTGCCTCGGCGAACGCCTCGGTCAGCGTGGGGTGAACGTGGATGGTCCCGGCAATGTCCTCCAGCCGCGCGCCCATCTCGAGCGCGTGCGCAAATTCCCCGCTCAGTTCGGCGACGTGCGCGCCGACGGCGTGAATGCCAACGATGACGCCGTCATCGCGCCGGGCGGTGATGCGCACAAAGCCGCCGTCGACGCCCGCCTGCATCGCCAGCGCGCGTCCGCTGGCAGCGAAGGGGAACTTACCGATGGTTGTGGGAATGCCTGCTTTCTCCGCCTCGGCCGGTGTCAGGCCGACGCCGACGATTTCGGGTTCGGTGAAGCAGACCGCCGGGATGGCGACCGGGTCGAATTCGCGGCGGTGGCCGGCGATGATTTCGGCGACCATCTCGCCCTGCGCCGACGCCTTGTGTGCCAGCATCGGCTCGCCGACAAGGTCGCCGATGGCCCAGACGTTGCGCATCGACGTGCGGCACCGGCTGTCGACCCTGACGAACGGCCCGTCCAGGTCGACCGCCATATTCTCCAGCCCCCAGTCCTCGGTGCAGGGGCGGCGGCCGACGGTCACGAGCACGCGGTCGCCCTTTGCCTTCTGCGGCTTCCCTTCGGCGTCGGTGAATTCGACCGTCGTCGTCTTGCCGCGCGTCTTCGCCGCCGTCGCCTTCGCACCGAGATGCACCGGCACCTTGTGCTTGCGCAGCCACATCGAAATCGGCCGCAGGAGTTCAGCATCGTAGAGCGGCAGGATGCGGTCCAGTGCCTCGATGAATTCCACTTCGCAGCCGAGCTTGCGGTAGGCGATGCCCAGCTCGAGCCCGATGTAGCCGGCGCCGATTATCACCAGTTTGCGCGGCAGTTCCTTCAGCTCGAGCGCCTCGGTCGACGAGATAATGTTGCCGCCGAATGGCATGAACGGCAGCTCGGTCGCCCGCGAGCCTGTGGCGAGAATCACGTGCTCGGCCGTGACGCTCACGCTGCCGTTGGCCGTCCTGACGTCGCAGGTCTTTCCGTCGCGAAAGGTGGCCCAGCCCTGCAACAGCTCGACGCCCGCTTTCTTCAGCAACGTTTCGACGCCGCTGTTGAGCTTGTCGACAATCGATTCCTTCCATGCCACTAGCGCACCCATGTTCAGCAGCGGGCCGTCGGGGAGCGAGATGCCCATCTCGCCCGCGCCAGCGTGCGCACCCAGTTCCTCGAAGCGGCTCGCAGCGTGGATTACTGCCTTCGACGGGATGCAGCCGCGAATCAGGCAGGTGCCGCCGGCGCGGTCACCCTCGATGATGATTGTCTTGAGCCCGAGCTGCCCGGCGCGGATGGCGGCGACGTAGCCTCCCGGTCCGGCGCCGACTACCAGCACTTTGCATTTGCGTTCCATGGTTAGATGAAGATGGTCGCCGGATGTTCCAGCATCTGCTTCAGCGTCTGCATCATCCGGGCGCCGTTATAGCCGTCGACGACGCGGTGGTCGAACGACCCCGAGAGATTCATCATGCGCCGCACGACGATGTTGCCGTCGCGCACGACCGCTCGCTCCTCGGCCTTGTGGACGCCGATAATCGCTACCTCGGGGTGGTTGATAATCGGCGTTGCACCCAGCCCTCCCAGCGCGCCCAGGCTGGTGATGGTAATCGTCGAGCCCGAAAGTTCTTCGGTCGTGGCGGTCTTCTCGCGCGCCGCTTGCGAGACGCGCCGTATTTCATTGGCGCAGTCCCAGACGTCGCGCGCCTCGGCGTGCCGCACCACCGGTACCATCAGCCCGTCGTCGGTCTGCGTCGCGATGCCAGCGTGCAGCGCCTCGTACTGGACGACGACGTTACGCTCGTCATCGTAGAGCGCGTTGCAGCCCGGGTGCTGCTGAAGCGTCCGTACCAGCGCCTGCATCAGGAACGGCAGGTAGGTCAGCTTTGGCTGTTCGCCGCTGCGCGTCGCGTTCAGGTGCTGGCGCAGCGATTCCAGTTCGGTAATGTCAATCTCCTCAAGATAACTGAAGTGCGGAATGCGCGACTTCGACGCAGCCATCTTAGCGGCAATCTTGCGCCGCAGCCCGATAACCGGGATTTCGGTGGTGCCGGTCCGCTTCTGCCCGCGCTGGCCCCCCGTCAGACGACCTCCCGACTGCAGGAACGCGTCCAGGTCGTCGTGCGAGATTCGCCCCGCCGGCCCGCTGCCGGGCACTCCCGCCAGCTCGACGCCCGCCTCGCGCGCCCTCCGCCGCACCGCTGGCGACGCGAGCGGCCGCTTGCCCTTCGCGGTCGGTGCGGCCGCCGCTGCCGGCGCCGTAGGTGTGGGCGCGGGGGGCGCTGCCGGCGCCGGAGTGGGAGCCGGCGTGTCGGCTGGCGCGGGTTCAGGGGCCGGCTCGGGTTCGGGAGTGGCTTCGGGTTCCGGTTCTCCGCCCTTGCCTTCGACGTCGAATACAATCAACTCGGCGCCAACCGGGACCATGTCGCCCGGCTTGCCGGTTGTCGAGAGCACCTTGCCGCTGACGGGCGACGGAATCACGACGGTTGCCTTGTCGGTCATCAAATCCACAAGCGGCTGGTCCTCGGTGACCGTCTCGCCCTTCTTGACTTTCCACTCGACAATCTCGCCTTCGACGATGCCTTCGCCGACATCCGGCAGCTTGAATACGTATTTGCCCATTTCAGTTATTCTCCATCGTCCGCGCAATCGCTTCCATCACTCGCTCCTGACTGGGGAAGTATTCCCATTCCAGCGTGTGGGGATAAGGAGTGTCCCACCCCGTGACGCGCTCGACCGGCGCTTCCAGCTGCCAGAAACACTCCTCCATGATTTGCGCCGCCAGCTCACCCCCGTAGCCGCTCGTGCGCGGCGCCTCGTGGACCACCACGCAGCGCCCGGTTTTCTGAACGCTGGCGACAATCGCCTCCAGATCGAGCGGCAGCAGCGAGCGCAGGTCGATGACCTCGCAGCTCGTAGGACTGCGTGCGGCGGCCGCTTGCGCGACGTGCACCATTGTGCCCCACGCCAGTAGCGTCACGTCATCGCCCGGGGCGACGATCTTCGCCTCGCCGAGCGGGATGCGGTAGTAATCCTCGGGGACTTCGCCGCCGGGGTGGGTGTCCCACTTCTTCGCAGCGGCGGTGTGGTCGCCGTCGAACGGCCCGTTGTAGAGCCGCTTCGGCTCGAAGAAAATCACGGGGTCGTCGTCCTCGACCGCCGTCGTCAGCAGCCCCTTGGCGTCGTAGGGATTCGACACGACGACCACCTTCAGCCCCGGCGTGTGGGTGAAGTACACTTCCGGGCTCTGGGAATGGTAGTGGCCGCCGCGGATGCCGCCCCCGCACGGCGTGCGGAAGGTGACCGGCGCCCAGTATTCGCCGCCCGAGCGGTAGCGCAGCTTCGCCAGCTCATTGGTAATCTGGTCGAAGGCGGGGAAAATGTAGTCGGAAAACTGGATTTCGGCGACGGGGCGCAGCCCGTTGATACCCATGCCAATCGCGATGGACGCAATGCCGCCTTCGGAGAGCGGGGTGTCGAAGACGCGGTGCAGTCCGTGCTTAGCCTGAAGGCCGTCGGTGCAGCGGAAAACGCCGCCGAAGTAGCCGACATCCTCGCCGAAAATCACGACGTTCTCGTCGCGCTCGAGCAAGGTGTCGAGCGCGCTGTTGACCGCCTGGACGATATTCATCTGCGCCATTCAGACCCCCAGTTGCTGCCGCTGCTTGCGCAGGTGCGGTAGTTCGTTTTTATAGACGTCTTCGAAAAGCGTGCTCGTCGGCGGATACGGCCCTGCGTCGAGCGTGCCGTACTCTTCTGCCTTCTTGTAGGACTTGACGACGAGTTTGTCAAGCTCATTTTCCAGCGCACTGTGGCGCTTTTCGGACCATTCGCCGATTGCCTTGAGATGGGCCTTCAGCCGTTCGATCGGGTCTCCCAACGGCCACGACTCCCACTCATTTTTCGGCCGGTAGCGCGTCGGGTCGTCGCTGGTCGAGTGTGCCTCGCCGCGGTAGGTCAGGACCTCGATAAAGGTCGCGCCGAGCCCCTGCCGCGCGCGCTCGGCGGCCCACTGCGTCACAGCGTAGAGCGCCAGGAAGTCGTTGCCGTCAACGCGAATCGATGGCAGGCCGTAAGCGATGCCACGCGCCGCAAAGGTAGCGCCGCCGATTGACATATTCATGTGGGTCGAGATGGCCCACTGGTTGTTGACCACGTTCAGGATTACCGGCGCGCGGTAGACTGCGGCGAAGTTGAGAGCGTAATGGAAATCTCCCTCGGCAGCGGTTCCATCCCCCACCCA
>Ga0208748_1001256_pt1 | contig 11686 bp, 6 predicted proteins | sample Knorr_S7_td_Bott_FD_185599 | JGI IMG/M metagenome (GOLD analysis project Ga0208748, IMG submission 185599) | Marine microbial communities from Southern Atlantic Ocean transect - Knorr_S7_td_Bottom_ad_4513_LV_A (SPAdes) (version 2) | ecosystem: Environmental > Aquatic > Marine > Oceanic | place... | reverse complement strand
GATCACCCCGACGCGTTCCTGGATTGCATGGACTTCTGGGACGTGAACCGAGGATTGGCGTACGGGGACGCAGTGGACGGCGTCCCGTTTCTTCTGTTGACCATGGACGGTGGATCCACATGGCAGCGGGTCCCAGTCGAGGGGTTACCAGCAGCGCAGGACGGAGAGGGCGGATTCGCCGCGAGCGGTACATGCGTGGCTGCGGGCGACGAGGGGCGCGCATGGGTCGCCATGGGCAATGCGGAGCGGGCGCGCATACTGCGAACTGCGGACTACGGACAGTCGTGGTCAGTGACGGACGCGCCCGTGGTCGGCGGCTTGGGAGCGGGCCTGACCACGGTGCAGGTGGGGCCGGATGAGATCGGCCTCGCGTTGGGTGGGCGGATCGGTCAGGACTCGGTGCGTACCGAGAACGTCGCCATAACCGCGGACGGCGGCCTCACGTGGACCTTGGGTGGTGCTCTCGAGATGGAGGGGCCCGTGTACGGCTCCGCCTTGCTCATGGGGGGAGCTGCCGTAGCGGTCGGTCCGAGAGGGCTCGACTGGAGCGCGGATGGGGGCCGGACGTGGCAGTCGAGCGTCACGCTCACCTACTGGGCGGTGGCGTTCTCCTCACCGGGGTCCGGTTGGGCGGTGGGGCCGGGAGGGCGGATCACGAAACTGGGATTCGTGGTCACGAGATGACCGTCGTTCCTCGCTCACTGCTTGCTTGGCTCGGCGCCATCGTTCTGACCACAATCAATTGGACGTTGCGGGTCAAATTCCACGACGACCCACGTGAGGGGTTGAAGGCCTCGAACCGTGGATACATCTACGCAATTCTTCACGCGCATCAAATCACCGCTGGAATGAATCACGGAGAGAAGGCGTGTGCCGCCATGGTGTCGCGCTCGGCAGATGGTGATCTCCTCATTCCCTTGTGCAGATTGCATCGCATCACGCCCGTCCGTGGCTCGTCGCAAAAAGAAAGCAAGAAGAAGGGCGGCCGCCGGGCACTCGTGGAGTTGATCGATTTCGTTTCCGGCAACAAGCCATGCACGATGGCGGTTGACGGACCGCGGGGTCCCAGGGGTGTCGTCAAGGCGGGTGTAGTTGAGATCGCCCAGGCAACAGGAGCACTGATTCTACCGGTGGTCGCCGTTCCCAGTGGCCGGTGGGTTCTTAGACGAACCTGGGACCGCTTCCAGATTCCCAAGCCGTTTGCGCGGGTTGTGTTTGCCTTCGGTGCACCCATCGATGCGGACAACGACTCAGCGCTCGACGAACTCTGCGTTCAAGTAGGCCGCAGCCTTGCGGATCTGGAACAGCTCCACGACCCATCTGAGTCAAAGATCCACTCAGAGGCAGCTCAACGATCGACCCTGAGGTAGGACTAGGATGAGCAGATGGCGCGACGTGTCATCAGGAGATGATCTCCTCCTCTTCGTCTTCTTCCTCCTCGGTCTCCGCGGGCCGAGGTCGATTCATCTTGATCGATACTCCGCCGAAGAATCGAGAGCCTGACCGCTTTACCTCATGCTCCGCCTCGTAGAGGTAGTCGAGGATCGCCTGATCCCACGATAGTCCCGCCTTGGCCACGAGTTCCATATAGGGGCCGTAGGCGGTCTCGTCGGGTGCCTCGGTCGTTCCGCTCCAGATCGTGATCTTGGGGTTGTATCCGCCCCCCCCGCCGCCTCCGCCACCAGTCGAGCCCTTCAGTGGCATCTGGATCATGACGCTGTCCGTCATCGGCAGTCGGAACACATCAGGGTCGAACTGGGCTCCGTAGCGCTCGTAGCGAGCGTAGCTGCGCTGGTTGAGGTCGAAGACGTCGCGGTTGGAGTTGATGCCGCGCGTGATGTAGTCGCGGATCTCGAATGCGGCGTCTTTGTGCCTGGGGTACTCGGGGCTGTCGACATAGCCGAATCCGGGCATGAACCAACCCTTGTTGAATCCCCAGTTCCGCTCGGTCACGCGGCCGCGGCGTACCAGACCCGTATATTCGCTGAAGAGCTGCACTACCTGATGCGACGGGTAGCCGTGCGGGTTCAAGAACACGTCGGGCAGCCATGTCGACCACAGTCGGCCGCGGACGGTGGACTCGGGGTAGATCGGATGATCACCGTTGCCGCCCGAGGTCGCGTCCTGGCCGAGGGAGCCCAAGTATCCGGCATGCAGGATGTAGTCGGGCGTGATGTTGTAGAGGTCGTATGCGAGCTGTGCGCCATCGGCGTTGGTGAACGGGTGGATGACCACGTTGACCTTGTCGAGTTTCTTGCGCTGCTCCGGGTCGGTGAGCAGTAGCTCCGCGTGCCGGAGCACGTGGCTGGTCGAGGAGACCTCGTTGGCGTGTTGTCGCGCCGAGTACACGACGGTGGGCTTGAACGTCGTGGCCTTCGCGTGCGACCAGTGCGTCGCAGTGATCGCTGGCTGTAGATCCATCGCCCAGAGGTCCTTGCCAAGGTAGGACTCCCCGACCTTGTAGACCGACGCCTCGGAGAAGGCATCGCCCAGCTTGGCGAGCATCTCATGCCCCTCGGGAGGCGGGATCGGCGTGTCCCACTGGACGACGCGGTCACCCGAGTAGCTCCAGTCATTGGGCAGAAGCGCTCGCCACTCGGGGAGCGGTGCTGGGGTCCCGTTTGCCGCCAGCGTGCCTGTTCTACGCGAATCTGCATCCTGCTCGTGCGTCCATTCGGCCCACACTTCGATCGAGCCCAGGCCGTCGAATGCCAGGGCGGACACGTATAGCCCCGCCGCGCGCAGACCCTCGACTTCATGCATGACCGCCACGATCTGTTCGGCAGATACCATGCTGCGATCGACCTGCCGTGGCGTGCCGAAGGTCAACAGGCTGTCGCGCACGTCGGCGTCGGTATCGATACGCACACGCAGGCCCAGATGCGTGAGGCCTGCCACGCCAGCCTGCACCTTCGCCATCCTCGCCGAGGGTCGTTCCAGGGAGGTCTTGGGGATGTCGAGGCGGACCTGACCCGAGTCGCCTGCCGCGTCCTGGTACGTGACGACCACGGCAGGCCGCGACGTTGCAAAACCGGTGACGCTGATATCGACCGTGGCTGCCGAGCCGTCCTGCTTGGGCCGCATGATGGGGATGATGCGACCGGGGAATGTCAGCCCCTGCCCGCGTGAGTTCCGGCCCAGCACGTCGAAAAATTCGACGGTACCGAAGAAGATCTCCTCGTGCAGCGCGTCCATCGGCGCGTGGATCTCGTTGTCGATTCCGAGCCGGTAATCGGGTTCGCTCATCGACATCTCGACCGTGAGCTCCCCGAAGAATGGTGCGTCGGTGCTGCCCCCCTGGGGCAGGCCGTCGTGCAGATCCATCACATGGTCGTAGACAGCCGGAAGCACCGTGCTCTGGTAGTGGTCCCAGAACGCCTCGGGGTCGGTGACGATACGCTCATCGACGATCGTCTCGCCGCCGGCTGTCGCGTTGAGCCATCCAGTCGTGACGCGGACGTGCTCGTAGTCCTGGAACCGGTCGAAATAGGGCCGCAGGACCCACTTGGGTTCGAACGTGGAGGTCAGGAATGGGGCACCGCTAGCGTCGGTCACCTGGACCGTGTATGTCGGCCCTTCGCGTACCTGTTCAAAGCGGACCTGGTCCAGCTCGAGCCCGAGATCGCGCGCGAGCACCTCATCGATGGGGAAGATCTCGTGCAACCAGCGCAGAGGTGTATGAATCGCCTGTTGTGGCCAATCTTCCGGCGGGTCGTTGCGACGGAAACGGATCACGATTTCTCCGACTTCCAGCTCACCTAGTCGTGGAGCGACAACCTCCTCAAGCCACGAGAAGCCCTGCTTGAATGCCGACAGGATTCTGACTTCCGTGTCCGGGGAGGCTCCTGCATCGATCAGCATCCGCCCCGCCTCGTCTTCCATCGCGGTGCGCAGTGCTGGCGGCTCGCTGAGGCGGGCCTCGACGCGAATGGTTTGCCCGGGCGCTTCAGGTAAAACCTGTGAGCGGAACAGCTGCCAGAAGCTGTCGACCTCGGAGGGGAGCGTGATGTGTTCTTCGAAGATCACCTCAGCGCGCTGGACGTCCCGGTCGTCGATCGTGACCTCGATGTCCGATATGCCGAGCGCGATCACCGCGCGGTTGTGCACGAGCTGGGCGAGTCCCGGGTCAGCCTTCTCGACCGACATCAGTACGCGAGCGGCAGTCACGCTGCTGTCCGCGAGCACCTCCCCGATGCGGTCGAGCTTGTACAGACCGATCGCTGCCTGGCCAATGGGCGCGTAGCCCGCGAGCACATCCCAGAGTTCTTTCTCGACGTCGTCGACCGTAGGTCGGTCCTTTCCTCTCTCGGAGAGATTGGGGAAGGTGATGGCGACCTGTTCCAGCGCCCGCTCCGCCCCGATTTCGTCCGCGCCCGTGATCACGAACGACGGCTTGGAGCCGAACGCTTCGGGCACGAACTGGATCAGCCCTTCTCCCGCGCCGAGTGCCTCGACGTCGATGAGGCCCGAGTCTGCGAGTTGGTCCGTGAGCTGGTTCTCGGTGCCGGCCAGCACCATTGTCGGTTGGCTACTCGCTCGCTCGACACTCGATGCAGGCTCGACGAGCGGGATGATCAAGCCCGTCGATTCCAGGCCGAGTCGTCCGGCGAGTTCTGGCAAGCCGTCGACGCCTGCATTGCCGGGCACGAGCTTGATGTCGATCCGGTCGGGGATGGGGCCACCGCCCAGCAAGCCGTCGGTCGTGTATACACTCGACAGGTCGAGCTCGTCTTTGGCTCCGGACCCAGGTCGTCCGGAAATCGGACCTGGTCGGTCGGGCTCGGCGCGGCCTTCCAGGCGGATCGTCGGGCCTCCCGAGATTCGGACCTCCACGGAGCCGAGACCCGGGTAGGCGAGGGGGTCGCTGGAGGGCTCGTCGTCCTCTGCGGTGGCGTCGTCGTCCGGGTCCTCCGAGTCGGGATCAGCCGAGTCGGGATCAGCTGAGTCGGGATCAGCCAGACCCCGCAGCGCTGCCGCGACGGCCTCTACCGCGGACGTTCCCGCGGAAACGTCCACTACCAAGCGCGCGATGCCATCTTGCCCGCTGCGGGCGCGGGCCTGCGTCAGACGGATTTGCGAGTCTTCGACGCCGGCCGCCTCGAGGGCGTCGCCGAGGTCGTCGCTGACGCGGCTCAGGTTAGCGGTCGAGAGTGTGCGCGTGTGCGGTAGCACGCCCGCGAAGAGACGCGCAGCCGCGAGCAGGCCATCGGCGTCTCCGCCGAGCACGAGGATCCACGTACGGCCATCGAATTCCCGAACGGTGACCACGCCCTCTCCGGCGTCGAGCGATGTGGGGTCGACGCCCGGCGAAGAGAGCCCCGACGCGGAGAGCCCGCCGCGTCCGATCACGATCGGGATCTCGTCCCCGGCCACGCCGCGCGCGATCGGCAGGTCCATCGCCATCGTCTCGAAGCCGAGGCGGGCGGCGATCTCGGCAGCCGCAGCCGTCGCTGCGACCGAAGGTGAATCGCCCAGGACCAAAGTGGCGTTCACCAAGTCGGGTATACTGTCCCCGTTCGTATCGACAACGAGATTGCCGAGCTCGAACATCGTGGCGAGGTCGGTCGGCACTGGAGCGTCCTGTGCGGCTGCTTTGGCCGGCGCCAGTGCGTCGAAGGACGCCGCCAACCCCACAACCAGCATGACCAGCCGCCTCAGGTGGCGGGCTGCGCCAAGGCGTCGCCGGGTCGTCGAGGATTTGCGCATAGTAGGTCCGGAAGGGGGCGGCGCATGCGGGGCCTTCAATGTGGCCAGCGAACGTAGGTGGCGTTTGGGGGGGCTACAAGCGCATGGCCTCGTCTTTTGGCCGTTGTCTCCCAGACGATGCCGCGGTATTACGAGAGCATGCGCGAACCGCGCCCCCTGCGGGCCATCATCCGACTTCTCCGCCCCATCACCTTCGGCGTCCTCGTTCTCGCCCTTGGCTGTGCGGACTCAGCGTCCGAGAGCAATCGTGGGGCCACCGACGTGGCCTACGCCGACGCAGTCGAGAAGCTGTCCGACTTCGTTCGACACGAGCTGGAGGACAAGGGTATTCCAGCGATCTCGGTTGCATTGGTCGACGACCAGGACCTGGTGTGGGCGGCCGGCTTCGGGATGCAGGATCCCGAAGCCGGCGTTCCGGCTAGCGAGCACACCGTCTACCGGGTCGGATCCGTCTCGAAACTCTTCACGGACATCGCGATCATGCAGCTCGTCGAGCGGGGCGAGCTTGATCTCGACGCTCCGGTGACTACGTATTTGCCCGACTTCGCGCCCGAGAATCCGTTCGGGACTCCAATCACGCTCAGGCAGCTCACCTCGCACCGCTCCGGGCTCGTGCGCGAGCCGCCGGTGGGGCACTACTTCGACCCGACCGAGCCGACCCTCGCGCAGACCGTCGCGAGTCTGTCGCCGACCAGGCTGGTATACCCGCCCACCGAGCGCATCAAGTACTCGAATGCCGCGATCGCGACTGTGGGCTACGTGCTGGAGGTCTCCCAGGGCGTCCCCTTCGCAAGCTACGTCGCCGAGCAGGTGCTGGGGCCGCTGGGCATGACCGCCAGTTCGTTTACACCCGACCCGGACGTGGTGGCTGAGCTCGCCAAGGCCTATATGTGGGGCAAGGACAGGCGGGAGTTCGCCGCGCCCACCTTTCAACTCGGGATGGCGCCTGCCGGTAGCATGTACGCCCCGGTCGGAGATCTCGCGCGTTTCATGAGTGCCTTCTTCGCTCGAGGACAGGGTGTGAATGGCACGGTGCTTCAGTCCGCAACCGTCGACTCCATGCTTGCGGTGCAGTTTGCCGAGCCTGGTGCGACCACCGGTTTCGGCATTGGCTTCTCTCTCGGCGAGCTCGACGGACATCGATACGCAGGCCACGGCGGCGCCATCTACGGTTTTTCGACCGAAGTGGGCATGCTGCCCGACGAGCGACTCGGCGTCGTGGCCGTCGCTTCGATGGACGTCTCGAACGTCGTGGTGGAGCGAATCGCCGCGTATGGATTGCGGCTCATGCTGGCGCAGCGCGCGGGCGAAGCTCTGCCCGACCCAGTTCAAACCGAGCCGATCCCCCAGGACGTCGCGTCGAGCGCCATTGGCCGGTACGCGTCTGGGGACCGCACGATCGAGATTCGGTCTCGCGCAGATCGGCTCGAGGCGTTCTCGCGTGTGACAGGCAACACCTACCGCCTGAGAGTGGCGAGCTCAGTGCCCGGTTCTGAGTCGAGTGCGCTGTCGAACTTCGAGCTGGTCGCCGACGACCGCCGGTCCTTCGGCACTCGCTTCGTGTTCTCCCCCGAGGGCCTCACCGTCAGTGGCGAGCTCTACACACGCGTCCCAGAAGCGAGCGCCCCGGGCCAGGTGCCTGGGCGGTGGCGCGGGCTCATCGGCGAATACGGATGGGACCACAACACGCTCTTCATACTGGAACGGGGCGGTGAGCTGCGCGCGCTCATCGAGTGGATCTTCGAGTACCCCCTGACCGAGCTCTCCACCAACGTCTTCGCGTTTCCGGACGCGGGCGGACTCTACCACGGCGAGCGCATTGTTTTCGAGCGGGAAGGAAGCGGAGTCGCGACGCGGGCGACAGCTGCCGGCGTGGGTTTCGACCGGCGAAGTGTGGGCTCATCAGGTGGCGAGACCTTCACCATCGAGCCGGTCCGGCCGGTGGAGGAGCTGCGCGCCGAGGCGCTCGCCGCGGAACCACCGGCACAAAGCGCTGGGCTGCTCGAGCCGGACCTGGTGGAGCTTCGCGACCTCGATTCCACGATCCGGTACGACATCCGTTATGCCACCACCAACAACTTCATGCAGGCGGTCTTCTACGACGAGCCACGCGCGGTCATGCAGCGTCCTGCAGCGCAAGCGCTCGTGCGCGCACACCGCGAGTTGGCCGCTTCGGGGTTCGGGCTCCTGATTCACGACGCATATCGACCGTGGCACGTCACCAAGATGTTTTGGGACGCGACGCCCGAGTCACAAAAGCTCTTCGTGGCCAATCCGGCCAATGGATCGCGCCACAACCGCGGCGCGGCAGTCGACCTCACCTTGTTCGACCTGAGCACGGGCCAGCCTGTCGAGATGGTGGGCGGATACGACGAGTTTTCGGAGCGATCCTTCCCAGAGTACCCAGGGGGCACGTCCCGGCAGCACTGGCACCGGGAGCTGTTGCGGACCGCCATGGAGTCCGTGGGTTTCGACGTGTACGAGTGGGAGTGGTGGCACTTCGACTACCGAGACTGGGATCGCTATCCCGTGCTCAACCTTCGCTTCGACCAAGTGCGCTGAGGTCCACCACAAAGTCCAACGCCACGTCCAGCGCGGGCGCCGAATGAGTGATCCACCCCACCGAGATGTGGTCCACGCCCGTCTCCGCGACCGCGCGCACGGTCTCGAGCGTAATGCCTCCGGAGGCCTCTAGGACGCAGCGCCCGGCGGCATGATGTACAGCCGCTCGTATGGTTTGGGGGTCCATGTTGTCGAGCAGGACGATATCGGCGCCCGCTTCGATGACCGACTCGAGGTAGGCGAGGTCGTCGATCTCCACTTCGACCTTCACGGTATCACCCACGTGGCTTCGGGCCCGTCGCACGGTTGCACCCGGGGGACCGACCGACTGCACGTGGTTGTCCTTGATGAGCACCGCGTCGAAAAGCCCCATCCTGTGGTTTTGTCCGCCACCCGCACGTACGGCTCTCTTTTCCAGGAGGCGAAGTCCGGGCGTGGTCTTGCGCGTGTCGACGATCGTGGCGCCGGTGCCAACGACTGCGTCCACAAAAGCGCGCGTGGCAGTCGCGACGCCTGAGATGTGATGCCATCGACCAACCGACGACGCGACGGCTCCATACGTCCACGACCACCGCTAGGTACAAGAACCCTACCCAGGTCGGGATGTAGGTGATGTCGGCGACCCAGAGCTGCTCGGGACCGTCAGCGGTGAAGTCTCGCTCGACGAGATCCGGTGCAGGACGTGCATCAACGTTGCGGTTCGTCGTCCTCGGGCCGAGTCGTCTCCGGCTCACGCCCACGATCCCGGCCTGCTTCATCAGCCGACCTACTCGCTTCTCACCGACCTCCTCGCCGTCCTCCTTGAGCTCGGCGAAGATCCGTGGACGACCGTAGACCTCACGGTTCTCCTTCCAGATCGTCTCGATCTGCGTCGTCAGCACTGCGTCGTGCTTCTCTCGCTCCGACGGCTTGCGGTCGAGCCAGGCGTAGTAGCCGCTGGGGGAGAGACCCAGCACGCGGCACATCGCCCGAACAGAAAAAGCAGCCTGATTCAGCTTCACGAACTCGAACCCCGCTCCGGGATCGAGTTGCTCCCCCGAGCAGGGCACCGACGCGAAGCGTTGGTCAGGCCGCGGCTTTTTTTAGGATCTCCTGCTCCATCCGCAGACGTTTGTTCTCCCGCCGTAACAGACGCAGTTCTTCCCGCTCTTCGGTCGTCAGGCCGTCGCTACGCAACCCCGCATCGAGGTCCGTCTGTTTCACCCAGTTGTGGATCGTCTGAGCCGTCGGCTCGAACTCCCGGCTTAGTTCCTCAGGACTACGACCCGATCGGACCAGCTCCACCATCTGTTGTCGAAACTCCGACGCATACGCCGGTCTCGTTCTTGGTATTTGGACCCCTTTCTCCTTGAGAGATCAGGTGTCCACCAAACCGGGTCAACTCCAAATCCACGCTATGGGGACGCGGTGGACTAGGCGAGCGCGGAGTCGTCCTCCACCACATAAGCCACACCCCAAGCGCCGGTGCCCAAGTGGGTTGCGATCACAGGCGTGACGGGCGCCGTGAGTATCTCGACGTGATCCCCATACTCTGCGCGCAACCGGGCCGTCGCTGGCCCCACGACGTCGGGAGCGCCTACGTGTACGACCCCGAAACGGACCTTCTCTACACCAGTGGGAATGCGTTGCCGGAGCAGCTTCATCAGCTCGTCTCCGGCGCGGTCCATGCCCAGCGCCTTGCCGACAGGTTCGACCTTACCGGTCACCGAAAGTTGCAGAATCGGCTTGATGCCGAACACGCGGCCCAAAAATGCCCGACCGCGCCGGATGCGGCCGGATGCGATCAAGCGATCGAACGTATCGACGGTGAAGAGGATGCCCGATTGAGTCCGAATCCTATCGATCTCCTTAACGATGTCCGAAGGTGCCCAGGCTAGCTCCGCGAGCTCGCATGCCTTGAGCACCAGCAGGCCCTGCAGCAGCGAGGCGCCAAGAGAATCTGCGAGACAGACGGGAGCGCCATGGAAGCGTGATGCAGCGGCCTCACCAGAGCGGAATGTGCCCGATAGCGAAGAGCCGGCCAGCACGCCCACGACGGCCTCTCCTTCCTCTGCCGCTCGGCCGAATGTGTCGAGGAAGTCGGCCGGAGCTGGCTGACTTGTGGTGGGCAGCTCCGCGTCGCTCGCCAACCTGAGGTGGAACTCCTCGGCACTGATATCGACACCGTCTCGGTACGTGCGATCGCCATCCACCAATACGAGTGGCGTCACATGGATCCCATGCGCACGTACGACCTCCTCAGGCAAGTCGGCAGCCGAGTCGGTCACAACCGTGACAGGCCGACGCGCGAGCTGGATGTGCCCGTCCGCGGCACGCTCCATGGCCGCGTGCTGCGCACGCATGTCCTCCGCCTTGTGGGTGACGAGATTCCCTACCCCGCGTAGATACGTGAAGACCTGCTCGGGTTCGTCGGTGTGCACATGGACCTTCAAGACGTCGTCGGAGCGAATCACGATGAGCGAGTCGCCCAACTCCCTGAGCACCTCGCGCGCGTCGCCCTGCGTGGGAAGCCCCTCCCCGCGCACGAGCGCCTCGGTGCAGAAGCGATACTGCTCCTCCTCGCCCGGATACTCCGCCCGAGCTACAGCCGCGGCGTCATCCGTTTGCGCGGCCTCCGACGCGAGGCTGACGAGTGGATCTCCGTTCATGAAGAGCAGCACACCCTCGAGCAGGCTCACGAAGCCCTTGGCTCCAGCGTCGACGACCCCCGCCTTCTTGAGCACGGGCAACAGGTCAGGGGTCCGCGCCAAGGAACCGCGCGCCTCCTGAAGCAGCAGCTCCAGCAGTGGTGCGAAGTCGGGATCGCCAGAAGCCGCGGCGGCCTCGGCGGTATCGCGCATGACGGTGAGGATCGTGCCCTCGACCGGCGTTTCGAGCGCTTCTTGGAGGTTGACAGCGCCCGCATTCAGGGCCGTCGCAAACCTGCCGGTATCGATGCGCTCCAGCCCTGAGAGATCGTCGGCGAACCCCAACAGGAAGTGAGACAGTATCATCCCGCAGTTGCCGCGGGCACCCAAGACCGCAGCCTGGGCAGCCTCATGCGCCACCTCGGCCACTCCGCGGGCGTCGCCCGCCCTCAGGTGGTCGGCGATGGCACGAACCGTGAGCGCCAGATTGGTGCCCGTGTCTCCATCAGGAACAGGAAACACGTTGATGCGATTCAACTCTTCCCGGTACCCCTGAGCATAGTCACACGCGGCGATGAGCGACCGCCGCAGCCGCGGACCGTCCAGATATCGGATCTGCATGGCCATGTGTGTTGGTGGAATGCGGGACTTAGAGACCAGGGAGCGAAGCGGGTCAATGTACGCAGGCGCGGCATCTGACGTGACCCCCTGAAACGAGGCCAGCGCGGATGTTAGGATCTTGCGCTGGTCGCAGATTCAGGGAGGAGGTCAGAAATGAGCAGGAGACGACA
>Ga0208748_1001248_pt1 | contig 11735 bp, 11 predicted proteins | sample Knorr_S7_td_Bott_FD_185599 | JGI IMG/M metagenome (GOLD analysis project Ga0208748, IMG submission 185599) | Marine microbial communities from Southern Atlantic Ocean transect - Knorr_S7_td_Bottom_ad_4513_LV_A (SPAdes) (version 2) | ecosystem: Environmental > Aquatic > Marine > Oceanic | place... | reverse complement strand
ATGATCAAAATATAATATAAATTAATTTACTATTTATTAAATGAATTTAGTCACAGCTAGGGTGAGATCTCACTAAAACAAACGGTTGAAATTGTATTGCTAATTCTACTGAAATAAAAAACCCCGACAGAAAACTGCCGGGGTTTTTTGTTTTAACTAAACAAGAAGTTTAGAATCGCACTGAAACACCAAAATTCATGTATCGTGGTGATCCAAGAAATACTTCAGCATTGTGCGCAGCGTGTACTTTATCGCCATAGCTATTGTAATTGCTATGATCAACAGCATCCTGGACATAAACATCGTCCAAGGCGTTAAAGACATGTGCAAACAATTGAAGGTTTAAACCGCCAAGTGGCAGGTCATAGGTTACATGGACATCCATTTTTGAATATCCAGGCGCTTTCCAAACCTGATCCCTATCTGGTGTAGCATCTGGATCTGTTGAATCATATTCACGAGCGGTCGGTCCCCAGTCAGAATAGTTTTCATCATACATATTGTATGAAACATTTGCTCTTAAACCGGGCATCGGAGTAAGCGTTATACCTAAAACATAGGCTGTTTGCGGCATGTCACCCACCATTAAACCATCAAGTGCATAGTCGTAGTATGTTGTGGTTTGTCCAGTCACTTGACCTTCATCATTGAATAGGTCTTCCTGGTAATTTCCGCCGGCATCTCCTTCGAAGGTCCAGTCTCCAATACTGATTGCAGCGTCGAGACGCAGCATAGCCATTAACTGTGCTGATACTTCAACCTCAATACCGCTATGTTTCTGGTTCACACCCGAAAGGAAGATGACATCTGTGTCACCGCTGGAGCCCTGGCCCGATGAAATTGCTTTCGTCAAGTTACGGTCTATCCAGTCTGTGGTGTAATAACTTGCTTTAACAGCCAAGTTTCCTGAACTGTAATTCACACCAGCTTCAAGACTCTGGAATTTTTCGTTCTTAGGGTCTGATGCAACTGTACCATCATAATAAATAACATTATCCATGATGGGTGGTTTTTCCACAATACCAAAGTTGGCAAATACGCTTATGTCATCACTGATGTCATACATTGCGCCTGTTTTGAACTGCGTGGCTGCAATTGCATCCGCTGTGATTAACTCATCGGCCACTGAAAAGTGATCCTGGTAGGTGTAGGAAATGGATGACGTACCGACCATTCCATATAGATTTAACGGACCTGCAGAATAATTACCCTGTGCAAAAAATCCAATCCAATCAACAGTCGTTTCATTATGGTAAGCAATAATATCACCTAGGCCAACTTGTTTGCCGTCAGGTGAGTTTTTATCAGCATAATCAACATAGTATGTACCGCCCATTAGGTCACGGACTTCCCGGGCATGTTCAATACCGGCTGAACGATAGTCAAGACCCACTTGGACTGTTAAGGCTTCGCTTACATCTATGTTAAGTTTGGAAATTACACCAATCGTGCTTTGACGATTAATGCTATTTCTCAAGATACCAACGGATTCACCGCCTGCGGCATCTCTTGGAATTACTCTTTTGTCTACATAGACTGTATCTGCGCTGCCTGAATTATAGTCAATGAGTGTATTCCAATCTCTGACCCAGGGACCGCGTCCATAGTAGAATTTGTAGTCATCGTCACCCAGGTTGCCGTCGGCATCCATAGTCGGGATCCTGCCATAGGTTCCTGTACCACCACCGGAACCGCCTGACCAGTAAAATACACTGGACAATCTCATGGTTTCACTTATGGTTAAGAAATGGTTCAAGTTAACCAATGGCTTATGAAAGAAGTTTTCACGTTCATTCAGGAAGTTGGGATCATGTCGGTCCATAGTCTTCGCACCGTACATGTACCAGTACTGCTGCCCTGTATAAGATTTATTTACTGGTGCCCAGTTTTGGTTAAATGTGCGGCCGAATCCAACTCCGCCAGCTTCACCGCTGTCGCGAAATTGTCCGTCATCGCCTACAGCTGTTGCATCATAACCATCGATTGATTTCGCAAAGTCTGCATCATATGCACCTAGATTCTGTTTATACAGATTCTGACCATGACGCTGTGGAGCGCCAATAGCATAGAGTTCGAAACGATTGCTTTCATTCATTTGGTAACTTGCACCAAAATAGTAAGCCCAAGAATCGGTCCATGTTTTATCAATGACACCGTTGCCTGTTTTACGAACGATCGTTGTGCTGAAAGCCATATTGCCATTAATCAAACCAGTGTTCAGGTTAATTGTTGATTTTTTGAATCCACCATCACCTAATTCCTGTTTGAATTTTCCGCCTCTAGCATGAGCTGTTGGATCGGTCAGAATATTCATGGTACCGCCAATGGAAGGGGTAGCCAGATTAACAGCACTTAAACCACGCTGCATCTGGATGGAAGATGTGGCATCGCCAACACCATCCCAGTTGGACCAATAGACCCAGCCGTTTTCCATATCATTTTGGGGGACACCGTTAATCATAACGGCAACATTTCGTTGGTTAAATCCACGAACATTGATACGTGCATCACCGGCTCCACCACCTTGTTGGGTAGCGTATACACTTGGAGTCATATTCAATGCCATGGGAATATCCTGTGAACCCAAGCGGAATTCCATATCTGCTTTGGTTACGGTTGTATATGCAACAGGTGTTTTTGCATCAGCACGTGAAGCCAAAACTTCCAATGCAGATAACTCGATAGCAGATGCATCCAATGAAAAATTCACTGTAGCTGCTGCTGTGGCACTCGAACTGGTATACCCAATCATTGAGGCCGTTATGGTTGCGCCGGCAGGTACATTAGCAATGGAATAACTTCCACTTGCAGTTGCGGCAGCTCCGAGGTCCGTTCCTTCTACAACCACATTTGCTCCAGCTAATGCATCGCCGGTGGCAGCATCTGATACTGTACCGGAAACGGTCATCTGGGCAAAGAGTGATAGTGGAAGAAGAAAAGACGCAAGAAACATGTAATATCGTTTATTACGATTCATGTTGTTCTCCTTAGTTTGTTTGATTTTATGGGTTTCATTTAAGTTTTTATTACGTTGCGGTTTAACAAGCAAACAAAATTTAGATAGTTGTGAAGCTTATAGTACACACCGCTGTCATTTACAATACTGAATTTCTGAGGAAATAAGATAATAACGCAAGGAATATTCAATATTTATTTATGAAGCTAGATTTGTCAAAAAAAGCACAAAAGCGCCTAATATGAGAGCCATAACAACATGTGTTGCGATTGATTTTACTAAATTCATTTTAGTTTCCTTTTTTAATTAAAGTGGGCGATACTGGACTTGAACCAGTGGCCTCTGCCATGTGAAGACAGCGCTCTAACCAGCTGAGCTAATCGCCCATATACATTTTTAATTAACATACCGCAAAGCTGGTTACCCAGTGTCACGAAGTGTAGATGGATAAACGCCCGAAAAATCTTTTATAGCTATGCTAACGGGACGCAAATTTACCGGTGACAAAAGGGCAATACAATACTCATGAGCGAAAAACAATTACAAATTAAACAAACTGAAATAGTTAATGATTTTCTTTTAATCCAGTGGACTGATGAAACGGATTCGGTTATCTCTTTATCCCGAATGAGAGACAATTGTCCCTGCGCCGCTTGCGAAGGCGAAAAGGACGCCCTGGGGAATATCTATAAAGGGCCTCCTCAAAGAATGACAGAGCAGAGTTATCAACTTAAAGGGTTGAAACCTGTAGGATATTATGGTCTGCAACCTTACTGGGCTGATGGACACAATACGGGAATTTATACAATTTCATATTTAAAAATTCTTTCAGCAGAAAATTGAATAATGAATGAATCCATAACTGCCATCCCTTTTTCCAGCCTTTTGCTGGTTTTTATCCCGGTATCAATTGTTATTGGTCTTCTGCATGCTTGGTCTTTGGAATGGAAAAATACAATTTATGCAGTTATCAGGATGTTGATCCAATTACTGTTAATCGGCTATTTTCTATCTTACATTTTTGAATCTAATGAAGCGTCCGTCACGATTGGCGTGTTATCGGTGATGGTATTTGCCGCAAGCTGGATCGCCCTGGGAACCGTACAACAAAATAGAAGGCAGTTTTACCGATTCGTTCTCTTGTCCATTTTAGTTGGAGGTGGTTTAACATTGATTCTGGTAACGCAATTCGTTCTAAAATTGAATCCATGGTTTATGCCCCGCTATATGATTCCCCTGGCCGGAATGATTTTCGCCAGTTCCATGAATGGCGTTAGCCTAGCAGCGGAACGGTTGAAAGCGGAAATGGATAGGAATGTGAGTTATCCTGAAGCGCGCGGTATTGCTTTAAGAGCGGCATTGATACCGATCACCAATACTCTTTTTGCAGTAGGTTTAGTATCCCTGCCGGGAATGATGACCGGACAAATTTTGTCAGGCATTTCTCCTCTCATCGCAGTTCGGTATCAAATTATGGTAATGTGTATGATTTTTAGCGCTGTGGGATTTTCAACTGCTATGTTTTTGCTGCTGATCAAGCCGCACGTATCTGAATTCATGTCAAAAAAATGATTATGTATATGTGGCTCGCCGCCGCAACGCTTCGAAAATATTTTCCCAGGCGTTAGTCTATAAACAATTTTTTTATTCCTACCCTAATGAGGAGAACAGGTGGGGTAAAAGAAATATGTTAATTACTTCACTTTTCCCTGCGCGGCTACCGCCGCCGCTTTCTTTGCAATTTCTTCCGGGTCCCCGAGATAATAATGCTTGACAGCTTTAAGGCTATCGTCTAATTCATAGACCAATGGAACACCGGTTGGAATATTCAGATTCACAATTTCTTCATCGGAAACATTATCCAAAAATTTTACTAAAGCGCGCAGTGAATTGCCATGTGCCACAATCAGCACCCGCTTCCCGGATTTAATATCCGCAGAAATTTGAGAGTGCCAATAGGGTAAAAAACGCTCCACAGTATCTTTTAAACATTCGGAAGCCGGGAGTTCTTCTGGCTTTAAGTTCTTATAGCGATCATCAAATCGCGGGTGGCGATCGTCATCTAAACCCAGTTCGGGCGGTGGCGTACTGTAGCTCCGGCGCCAGATATGAACTTGTTCTTCTCCATATTTTTCAGCGGTCTCGCCTTTGTTCAATCCCTGCAAAGCGCCGTAATGTCGTTCATTCAGCCGCCAGTTATATAAAATGGGAATTTCAGTAATATCCATCTCGTCCATACATATTTTCATGGTGTCGATCGCTCGAGAAAGAACGGATGTATGAATAATATCAAATTCATAACCATCTTCTTTTAGTATTATACCCGAATATTTTGCTTCAGCCTCTCCTTTGGGAGTAAGACCTACATCTGTCCAGCCGGTGAAGCGGTTATCCAGGTTCCATTGACTTTCGCCATGGCGGAGTAAAACAAGTGTATGCATTCAATTCTCTCTATTTGCTTAAAATTCTAAAGGTAAAATTCGACTAATTCAAGAAATGTTCAAAACAATACTATTATCAATATTGTATATAATGAATTATATATAAAATTTCTCCTCTGCAGTAGAGGGCAAGAGATTTCAGAAGTCTTTATTGTTAAACGTATACAGTGTTGGGTATTATATCGTTCAATTTTGGAGTCATTATGCAAAAAGTAGCTGTCAACGAATTTGTCCGTCGTCAAATTAAAGGATCCGGAAAAACCTATTCACCGGATCTTTCTTTTGAAGAAATAGTCAAACATGCAGCCGCACGAATGGATGCAGGAAATTTCAAAGAAGGTTATCGAAAAGGTGTCCGAATTGTCAGCGGATCAAAAGAAATCGCTGAAAAATTTATCTGTCCATTTGCAAAAATCAACGAAAATACAGAATTGGTTTCCATTATGGTTCAAAGACGACCAGAAGAAGAGCCCTATATTCAAACTCGAGCGGTAAATGCAAAACCTATCTCCACTGGAAAAGTGGAATTTATCCTCTATGGTCACGATGTTTTGGCGGAAAACAATGAACAGACAACTGAGGCTGAATGGGAACTTATTAGCATTCACGCTATTCCGGAAGGTGTAGACAATCTACCGATGGGTCCGGTCACCATGATGCGCAATCAGCTGGAACTTCCCGGCGGAACAAGCGCTCACTATTCATCGGATGATTGGGCGGAATCAGTTCATTTTTGGCAGCAATATGCCGCTGTTGAAATATGATGGTTAAGATGAGTATTATTCACCCCACAATTTTTTAAAGGAATTATAATGTCAGAAAACGTTTTTCATCCATCAGCTCAATGGTCTGCTCATGCCCACATCAAAAATATGGACCAATACCAAGAAATATATGATAGTTCTCTACGGGACCGGGATGCCTTTTGGGCAAATATCGCCGAACGCATCACCTGGTACAAAAAATGGGATACCGTCAGCAATGTCGATTTTAAAAAAGCGGAAATAAAATGGTTCGAAGGCGGCAAGCTCAATATCAGCTATAATTGTCTGGATCGTCATGTGGAAGCAGGAAAAGGCGATCGCACTGCCCTGATTTGGGAAGGCAATAATCCGGAAGAAGATAAACGATTTACGTATCAGGAATTGCTGGATGAAGTTCAGAAATTTGCCAATGTGCTGAAAAATATCGGCGTGGAAAAGGGCGATCGAGTCTGCATGTACCTGCAAATGGTTCCCCAGCTTCCCGTGGCCATGCTGGCCTGTGCCCGGATTGGTGCCGTTCACTCCATTGTTTTCGGCGCTTTCAGCGCCGATTCTCTGCGCGATCGCATTAACGATTCAGAATGCAAAGTTCTGATTACGCAGGATACCGGTGTCCGCGGTACAAAACAGACGATCCCCATGAAAAGTAATGCGGATAATGCAGTGGCCCAAACACCGTCTATTGAACATGTGATCGTCGTTCAGCGTACGGGAGAGCCCATTGAAATGAGTGACAAACGTGATCTTTGGTGGCACGAAGAAATGGATAAAGCAGATGCTGTCTGTCCTCCGGAAGAAATGGATGCAGAAGATCCCTTGTTCATTTTATATACGTCTGGTTCCACGGGCAAGCCCAAAGGTGTGCTCCACACTACCGGCGGTTATTTGGTCTACGCATCGTATACTCATGAACTCGTTTTTGATTATCATGAAGATGATATTTATTGGTGCACGGCGGATATTGGCTGGATTACCGGTCATTCTTATATTGTGTATGGACCATTGGCCAACTGCGCTACGTCGGTTATGTTTGAAGGTGTGCCCAATTATCCCGATTACGGACGATTCTGGGACGTGGTGGACAAACATAAAATTACTTTGTTTTATACAGCTCCCACAGCATTGCGGGCACTCATGAAGGAAGGAAATCAGTGGGTAGAAAAAAATGATCTTTCCAGCTTGCGATTGTTAGGGAGCGTGGGTGAAACAATCAAAGAACCGGAATGGCTTTGGTATTACAATATAGTTGGGAAAGGCAATTGCCCCATTGTGGATACATGGTGGCAGACGGAAACAGGCGGTATTTTACTTACGCCACTCCCTGGTGCCACGCCCATCAAGCCGGGAACAGCCACCTTCCCATTTTTTGGTATTGAACCTGTATTGCTGACAGAAGATGGTCAGGAAATTGAAGGTAATAATGTTTCCGGGTTGTTGGCAATCAAATCATCTTGGCCGGGGCAAATGCGCACGATTTATGGCGATCATGATCGATTTTTTGAAACATATTTTTCACAATGTTCGGGATACTATTTTACAGGTGATGGCGCACGGCGAGACGGCGATGGATATTACTGGATAACCGGCCGTGTGGATGATGTGCTCAATGTGTCCGGTCATCGTATTGGAACTGCAGAAGTAGAAGGCGCCATTGGCAAAGCGGATGGCGTAGCTGAAGCCGCCGTGGTGGGCTATCCCCATGATATTAAAGGTCAGGGCATTTATGCATTTGTAACACTCATGACAGGCGTGGATGCAGATGACTCCATTGAGCAGGGCATTCGTGAATCGGTTAAGAAAGACATCGGTCCCCACGCCAAGCCGGACCGGCTCCAGTTTACTCCGGCGCTGCCTAAAACACGTTCCGGGAAAATCATGCGCCGTATTTTGCGCAAGATTGCTGAAGGTGATACAGATAATATGGGTGATATTTCCACCTTGGCTGACCCATCGGTAGTAGAAAACCTGGTTGCCGGCTCAAAATAAATCACCTTTCGTTATAAAGTCCCCCTTGTCAAAGGGGGATTAAGGGGGATATTTTTTTATCGTTATCTCGATCCGCCGACTGGCGGAGAGGGCTTTCCCATCCATTCTTAAATCAACCCATTTTAAAAAGGGCGGTGGAAGTATATAAATCTCCTACCAAAAACTGACCCCAAAACACCAACAATTGTCATTGCGAGCCCGAGGGGTGTGGCAATCTCCTTCCTTAAGCAAACGTAAAGACATCATGATTCTCCGAACGTTAACACACTCAAGGAGATCGTCACATCTTTTCACTTCGTATCAAAGATTCGCGATGACAAAAGGAATGTAGATTAAGGATTAGGAGGGGAATTTAAACTTACTTTCAAACAAATCTACTTTGCAAGTATACTAAAATGATATATATTTGATATCATAATAATATCAATTAATGGAGAATTTATGCCCGACATTTTAATCCGCAATATACCCGAAGCAATGAAACAAAAATTAAAAACACGCGCTGAAAAACATCATCGCAGCGTTTCCAAAGAAATCTATGCTATCTTGGAAGAAAGTATTATACATACACACCGAGTTAGAGAAACGCCCAAACCTTATAAAGGAAAATTCAAAGTAACAGACGAATTTATTTCTGATGCCAAAAATGCAGGCCGTAAATGATTGTTGTAGATGTAAATATAATTGTGAATTTATTCATTGAGGGCGATCATTCAACTGCAGCTGCAGATTTGTATGAACAAGATGATCAATGGTACTGCCCGGATATTTGGATCCATGAAATAACAAATGTGATATCTACTTATGTAAAGCATGGCGGCTTACCTCCCAAAAAAGCCGACCAGATTCTTAACAATGCAATGGCTTATTTTCTGGATAACACATTCAGTATGCCTATGACTGACGTTCTAAAATGCTCTCTCAAATATAATATCAGCGCGTATGATGCAGAATATATTGTTCTGGCAAATATAAATAAAACACGATTGGTTACAGTGGATAAAAAACTTAACAAAGCAATTCCTCAACGTACTCGATTATTATGAATTTTTTCAATATTTAAACCACTCAACACTCACACCCATCCTCATACGAGGAGGGGCCATCCAAGTAATTGATTTCTTATATATCTGCAGTAAGGGTGGTTTTTATTATAGTTGTCATTAATCTGTCCATCCCTAACTTTACAAAATTATTATAAAAATAGCGTATCCCTTCTTATAGTGTAGAAATAATAGGGTGGTTGAGAAATACCAAAATAATTAAATACCACCCCGAAACCCCGTGACAGTACCAGCCATTCAAGCCGTGTAGTTAATTTGTAAAAAAGAAAAAATATTTGTCTTTGCGAGGAGGAGTTTAGCGACGACGTGGCAATCTCCTTCCTTAAGCAAACGTAAAGACATCATGATTTCCCGGACGTTAACACACTCCAGGAGATCGCCACATCTTTTCACTTCGTATCAAAGATTCGCGATGACAAAAGAAATGTAGATTAAGGATTAAGAGGCTTAAAATCAGTAAACAGCTCCTCTTGCTCGCCAGCCGCCAGGGATTTTAGTCTATTGTTGAATCAACATATTTAAAAAGAGGTGGTAGAAAATATTATTTATTAATATTTCTTCATACATATTGAATGAGTCAAATTTGAAACTGTTATTAAACTATTTATCATTTATTTCGTAGAATCTGCAATATGAATTACAAAGAAACTTTATTACAAAAAATTTCCGATAAATCTGCTGTTGTCAGCATTGTTGGCCTAGGCTATGTCGGCTTACCTCTGGCCCTGCGCTTTACAGAAAAAGGCTTCAATGTTCTGGGGTTTGATATTGATCAATCCAAGATTGACTGTATTGAATCGGGAAAAAGTTATATTAATTATATTCAGAATGATGCAATAGCTGCTGCGGTAAATGATGGTTTAAAGGTTACGACTGATTTCCAGAAAATTTCGGATGTGGATGTGATTATTATCTGCGTTCCCACACCGTTGTCTGATGACAAGGAACCGGATTTAAGCTATGTAAAAAATACGCTGCAGTCCATGCTGCCCTTTCTGAAAAACGGCCAGGCTGTTTCTTTGGAGAGTACCACATATCCCGGCACAACTGAAGAAGAATTGGTTGCACCATTTGAAGAAAAGGGTTTTTCAGTTGGGGAAGATATATTTGTCTTGTATTCACCGGAGAGGGAAGATCCGGGAAATAAAGATTATTCTACTGCAACCATTCCAAAAATTGTAAGCGGACATACAAAAAACTGTCTGGAAATAGCTGAATGTCTTTATGATGCTGTTGTAGCCAAGGTCGTCCCTGTCAGTTCCACAAAAGCTGCTGAAATGACCAAACTTCTTGAAAATATCCACCGGGCAGTGAATATCGGCCTCGTGAATGAAATGAAAATGGTTGCAGATAAAATGGGTATTGATATTTTTGAAGTAATCGAGGCCGCCGCAACAAAACCATTTGGATTTACACCTTATTATCCCGGTCCGGGACTGGGCGGGCATTGTATTCCCATAGATCCATTTTATCTGACGTGGAAGGCCAGGCAGTCTGGGGTTGATACGCGATTTATTGAGCTTGCCGGTGAAATCAATACCAGTATGCCGGAGTGGGTTATTGAAAAAATGAAATCAGCCTTAAACGATAAAGGGCTGAATCCAAAAAACGCAACAATTTTAGTACTCGGTGTAGCTTATAAGAAAAATGTGGACGATCTCCGGGAGTCGCCGGCTCTGGACATCATTGAAAAGCTCCTTGACCAAGACATGTGTGTCGATTATCATGACCCTTTTTTACCGTCTTTACCCAAGACGCGCAAATACAATTTAAAGTTAGACAGCATTGACTTAACGTTGGAAAATGTAAAGAAATACGATTGTATTCTGCTCATTACCGATCATGATAATGTTGATTACAATTTGCTTTTAGAATCAGGCAAGTTGATTATAGACACCCGCGGCCGCCTCCGCGGCGATTACAAAAACGTCATCCCGGCTTAATTTCTAAACTATAATTTCTCCCCAATATGGGGGAGAATTAAAGAGGGGGATTATAAATAAAGTTTTAGGAAGTTTAGACTTCGAAGAATTCGTTTTTAAATCTTCCCTTATCAAATGATGTTTTGTCTCTCTGCTGGTCAGGCAGGGAGGGAAAATAGGGTGGTTGAGAAAAATACAAAATATATCATTACCCCCGACCCCCCTCCTAAATTGAAAAAATATTTATATTCTTATGATAATCCAAAATTAAACATTCAAAAGCTATCATTTTCACGTCCTTAAAAAAAGTTCCTAAAAACAATTGATTTCCGCCTGTCATTACCGTAATATGTGGGTAGTATGCTTAGTAACACAAATAACTATTTGAAACGGAGGTAAGAAATGAGACGCATTTCTTTATTACTATTATTTACCTTTTTAACAGTTTCTTTTTTGCAAGCTCAAGATGAAGGAACAGAGGCTGATGCCCCTGCTGAAGAAGCATCTGTGGAAGCCCCTGCTGAAGAAGCATCTGTGGAAGCCCCTGCTGAAGAAGCATCTGTGGAAGCCCCTGCTGAAGAAGCATCTGTGGAAGCCCCTGC
>Ga0208748_1001223_pt1 | contig 11915 bp, 14 predicted proteins | sample Knorr_S7_td_Bott_FD_185599 | JGI IMG/M metagenome (GOLD analysis project Ga0208748, IMG submission 185599) | Marine microbial communities from Southern Atlantic Ocean transect - Knorr_S7_td_Bottom_ad_4513_LV_A (SPAdes) (version 2) | ecosystem: Environmental > Aquatic > Marine > Oceanic | place... | reverse complement strand
CGGCATGATTATTATTAGATATATTTTTAGCTTGATTTAAAACAAGCATAGTATGTACACCAGTATCAACTTCTGGATGATGTTTTGGTGGTTGTCTAACCCCAAATAATCTATCAATTTCAGGAAAAACAACTTCAAGTGCTCCACAATCTCTTAAAGTATAAAAAAACTGTTCTGGATTTGGTTCTTTAAATACCTTTTCATCAAGTTCTTTAAATACTCTTTCAGCAGTTAAATGTTCTAATTCACCAGATTGTGTGATTTGTTTCATTAAATCCATTGTATCTTTATGAACAGTAAAACCTAATCTATGATATCTTGCCATAAATCTTGCTACTCGTAATACACGAAGAGGATCTTCTGCAAAATGTTCTGATACATGGCGAAGTTTTTTATTTTCCATATCTTCTAAACCATTATAAGGATCAATAATATTGCCATCATTATCCATAGCCATAGCATTAATAGTTAAATCTCTGCGAAAAAGATCTTCCTCAAGAGTAACAGAAGGATCAAATGTTGTTTCAAAACCATTATATCCTGCTCCTACTTTTCTTTCTTTTCGTGCAAGAGCATATTCGTCCTTTGTTTCAGGATGCAAAAATACAGGGAAGTCAGCCCCAACTTGTTCATACCCTTTTGATAAAAAATCTTCTGGCGTACCACCAACAACTACCCAATCTTCATCTTTTACTTCAAGATTAAGTAATTTATCTCTAACAGCACCACCAACTAAATAAATTTCCATGTTGATTCCTTTATTGAATTAATATATTTATATTGTAACATATTAAAAATAATTAAAAAAGGATTTTTAATGCAAAAAATAACACAATTAGATTCAGTAGATGAAATCAATACTTTTTTGATAATGAAGTTTAAAAAAGTTAATTTAAATAATATGTATTTTTTAGATTGTTATACTCATTTTGATGACTACTTAAATGAAGTAAAAAAATATAGTTACCTCTATTTAGAAAATCAAGAGATAACTTATTTCATTGTTAATTCTTCAATATCTCACAATAAAGAAATAAAATCATTATCAATTACCAAAAACAAAGAAACTTTAAAGAAAGAATACTTAAATAGTAAAATAGCGAATAATTTGGAAATAATAGAAAAGAAATTATTAGCGTATAGTAAACTAAAAGAATTTTGATTGTAAAAATATTAAATTATGTCATTATATTATAATATAACTTAGGATTGGTTATAGTCGTTTAGGAAGAATGATAAAGGTATAAGGACATGAATAATAAATACTTGAAGGATAAATATTGTCAAGATAAAAAAATAGTTGATATTGAGGATATAGTTTTTATTGATAATGTTTTATTTAATAAAATTAACTTAATAACACAAGATGTATTTATTAACAATATAATGATTAAAGATAAAAAATATTATTTTGAATTTATGGTTGAAAATGATATTCCTTACTTAATTAATATAAATGGATTAAATATTAATAATATAAAATCTAAAAATAAAATAGAAACAAGTAAGTTGAATTTAAAAGATTTACTGATGTTTGATTTTGATAAATATTTGGTAAAAGATATAAAAAACAATATTTTATATACTAGTTTTAAAGAGTTTAATAAAATAAAAAATTTAAATTTTGATAATTTAATTAAACAGAAAAAAATGAAAAACGAGATATATCAAATTGTATATTCAAAGGATAATAAAGGCTTGATTTTATTAGATTGCTTCTTTTTAGAAAATGGAAAAAAGTATTTTGTTAGAACTTATTCAAACAAATAATTTTATGAGCAAGTTCAATACTTTCATTATTTTTAATAAAGCTAATTCTTTTAATATCTTTAATTATTGTTTTTGAATTTAAAACTTCTTTTTCATTTAAAAGCATTTTAGTAAAATTTAAATTATCAACCTGCATAGCTCTTTTTAATAATTTATTGTTATTATCGGTAAAAGAAAAATTTATTTTATTTTTATTATCAAGAATAAACTCCAAGTAATCAGTATAGTTAACATAGATACTAGAAAGTAGTCCTTCATATGAAAAAATGTTATACTTTTTTAAATATGGAATAAATGTTTTGAAATAATATATATTGAAATCAACAAAAACACTTTTATTTCTTAAATAATCTTTTAAATAATTAGATAAATATTCTTTATTTTTTTGTTTTAAAAAGTAAACATATAAAATACCTTCAAATATAACTTCATCTGAAATTAGATTAGATTTGTTAGTTAGTATTGTATCAACCAAATCAAAAGCATTTTTTTTACAGGATAATAAAAAAAGATTACGAATATCGAAATCAAAATTTTCGGGAAGTAGTCTAAATAAAAAAATTAAAGCTTCTTTGTTTTTTTGAATAATAATAGTTTCAAAAGATTTCTTTTTTATTTCATTAAAGTATAATAAATTATCATTAACTACTTTTCTTAATAAAACAATATTATTTGCTTTAATAATGGCTCTAAATACTAAATTATGATTATAATCATACTTTTTCATATAATGAATAGCCATATCAATTTCTTTTTGGTAAATATGAGAAATTATAACTCTCGTGTTTAATAAAGTAAATTTTGTATCCATATTATATGTTTTTTAATAAAACCTTGGATTTTAGATTTGTATTGTCTTTTTGTTTTATTTGTTCTTCAACTATTCTTTTAGTATTTTTAATTAAATTTTCATTTAAATTAATTTTTTCATTAATAACATTTAAACTGTTTTGCTGTTGATGTAAAGGAAGTGTTTCAATATATTTGAATATTAATTTTTGGTTATCTAAAAATTCATTATAGTGACATTTTTTTAATTTATTATTAAATATTATATATTGAGACTTATTTAATAAAATTTGATATTCTTTTTTATTTAACTTATTACTTATTTTATTTATATTTTTAGGCTCGAAAAATAAAAATATAAAAATAAATAAAAAAGAAAATACAAATAATAAACCAAAATAAAATAAAATGGGTATAAAATTAGCTGCTAAAATAGCAAAAATAACGGTAAATATAATAATTCCTGAAAACATATTTAATCTATATTTTTCAAAAGATTCATTATTTTTCTTATAAATTTCTATTATTTTATTTTGTTTTCTTAAAAATCTTTCACTTACTATTTCTTTAAAATTCATTATTTATTGTCCTAAATACTTTTTAAAACGTTATTATTTCTATGAGCAGTATTGAAAGAAGTTGAATTATCAATTCTTTCTTCAATTTTTTGTAATCCATTTTCATGTAAGTCAATTTTTCTATTAATCATTTCAATGGCTTCTTCTTACTGTTTGATAGGTAAGTTTTTAATATATTGAAGAATAATGCTTTTATTATCTTTAAATTCTTCAAAATTACAATTTTTTATTTTATCAAAAACAAGTGAATATTGAGTTTTTTCTAAAAATATATTGTATTTTTCATTTTTTATTTTTTTATCTAATTTTTCTGTTTTTTCAAAATTTTTCATTAAAGGAATAAATGAGATAAAAGCAAAAATAAAGAAAAATATAACACCAAAAATTAAATTCATAAAGCCAAAATCAAGAAAAAATGGTATAAAAATAGAAAAACAAAGACTAAAAAACAGCCCACAATTTGCCAAAAAATCAAGAGTGTCTATATTACTATCATTTTTAATTTTCAATTTCTTGATTCTTTTTTGTTTTACCTCGAATTTTTTTGTCAAAATTTCATTAAATGTCATATTTTATTTTCCTAAATGCTTTTCAATCTACTTTTAATTTTTAAATTATTGTTGTTATTATTTTGAATATTATTGGTTTTATCAATAAGAAAATCAATTTTTTTCTCAACATTAGATATTCCATTTTCATATAATTTTATTTTATTATTAATAAGAGTTAAAATTTCTTCTTGTTTTTCAATATCTATTTTCTTTATGTAATCAAAAATTAACTTTTTGTTATCTTTAAGTTCTTCAAAATTACATTTTTTTATTTTTTTGATAAGAAGATTATATTGATTTCCATATATTATATCTTGATATTTATTTTTTTTGATTTTTTTAGCAAGGTTTCGTGTTTTTTTTATTTTTTTAAATATTGTTTTTAACAAAAAAATAAAAATAAAAATAGTTAATAAAGACAAACCAATACCAATTAAAAAAGAATTTTTTAAAAAGAAATCTATCAAAAAAATAAATGAAAAAAGTAATAAAATAGGTGTTGCTCCTGATAAAATATCTAAAATTTCTATATTTTTTTTATTTAAAGTATATAAACAAGAAATCTTCTTTTGTCTTTTTTTAAAATTTTCATTAAGTAATTCTTTGAAAGTCATAATTTAGCCTTTTGTATTTTTGTGATTATATTATAGAATTAAAAAAAAATCAATAAAAATTTGATAAAACAAAAAAATTATATATCATTACTAAAAAAAGGAATAAATTAATGAAAAAAGCCGTTTTATTTTTAACAATATTATTATCAGTCAATATAGTACAAGCAGAAGAAAAAAAAGTAGAAGAAGAAGTAAATATTTCTATGGAAGAAGAAGTAATGCTTTGGGAAAAACAAACTGAATATTTAAATAATTTAAAAAAATTAGAATCTAAATTAAAAAATATTAATGATAAATTAGAAAATTGTAGAGAATCATACTATTCAGTTACAGAAAGTGATCAATTAAAAAATGATTATTTAAAAGACACAAAAGATTATAGTACTAATCTAATAGTAACTTCTACTATTTTAAATCAAGCAATCGGTAAACTTGAAAATAAAATGGAAAATGAAAGAGGTATGGTTTTAGAAGGTTTATATCAGTATAAAGATACCCTTTCAGAATACATAAGTAAAGAAAAAGAAAGAAATATTCAAATTCAATTAAAAATGGAAGATGGATTTAAGGTAATAAAAGAAAAATATTGTACTTTTTAAAAATTTTCTACTTTTTCACTAATAATGAATTTATTAATATTATTAATCAAAGTTTTATTATATTCAGGATAGTCAATTGAAAAATGGCTTCCTATATATTTAATTAAAAGATAAGGAGTAAATTTATTATTTTCATTTAAAAATTGTGATAAAAATCTTATATACTCTTTTTTGTTAATTAAGTATTTAATAAATCCATAATTATAATCTTGTGTTTGTTGAATAATTTCCATTAAAGAGTGTTCTGATATTTCAAGAGTATTTAAATTGAACTCTGATATTAAAAAATCTAAAACTGTATTTTTTCCAAAAAAGGCAGCTTTATTAATAAAATCATTAAAGGTTTCTTCTTTATAATTGTTAACTAAATAAGTAATTGCTTCATATTTTATTGGTTCATATAAGCAATATTTAATAATATTTTCTTTATTATTATTTATATCAAAATTAGGATTCTCAAAAATAAATTTCCAAGCTCTATTATCACCTACGTAACAACAAACTTGTGAAAATAAATTATTACCATTATAAGAAACATTAACTTTATCACTCTTTAATAAAAATAACATGTTATCATAATAGTTAGCAGAATCCACAGTATATGTTGTGATTTTATATAAAAAATCTTCTGTAAAATTATAATTGTTTAATAAAAAATATAAGAATTTATAAGAGTTTCTTATAGTTGCAATATCCTCAAAGATATCATTAATTCTTTGATCAAAGTACTCTTTTTTAGCTTTCCATAAATGAATAAAAAAATCTAAATCATTTTTTCTTACAGCAATTTCATAATAGTAATCAATAAAATATTCTGGAAAATAATTGATATACTTTTTCAAAGATTTTAAGTCAACCCATTCAAATTTATCATCACCATTAACTTCTTGGTGAAATTTTTCATCAAAGTCACCAAATTCATTTTTCATTTTAACAATAATTTCTGGTAGATTAGAATTCAAATGTATCTCCTTAAATATTTAAAAATATTATATAAAAAATATTAAAAAAAATCAATAAAAAAATTAAAGTTATATAAAATGTAGTCGATAAAGGGTATAGTAGAAATTAAATAGGGGATAACAAATGCTAACAATTGCTTCCAATGTACAATCTTTAATGGTAACAAACTATTTAAATAATGTTACAAAAGATATAGGTGATACAACTAATAGAATTAGTACTGGTAAAAGAATCAATTCAGCTTCTGACGATCCTGCTGGTTTACAAATAGCTACTCGTATGCAGACAAGTATTCAAGGTTATGGCATGGTAAAACAGAACATTTCACAAGGTCAAGCTTTATTAAATGTAATGGATAGTGGTTTGCAAGGTGGTGTAGAAATTTTACAAAACATGAGGCAGTTGGCACTTGAATCTAAAAATGATACATTATCAACAGAACAAAGAAATAATCTTCAAGAATCTTTTTCAGCTTTGCAAAAACAATATGAACAGACTATTAATGGATCTGAATTATTTGGTAAAAATTTATTGGCGAATGGTGCTGAGGATATAAATATTCAATCAGGTATAAATGCAGGTCAATATTCAACGTTAAGTGCGGTTGATTCAAGCTCAGTTACACTTGGTGTTGATGCAGGAAATATTGATATTTCAACAATAGCAAATTCAGATACTACAATTGAAGCATTAGATTCAGCCCTTGAAACACTTTCAATGAATCAAGCTGTTGTAGGTGCTCAATATAATGCACTTGAATCAAGAATGAGTGTAGTTGATACAATGAATGAAAATACAACTGATGCATTAAGTAGAGTTGAAGATGCTGATATGGCTGCTGAGACTTCAAAACTTCAATTATTGAGGGCGCAACAACAAATGGCAATGCAAGCACTAAGTTTGGTTAACGAATCTCCTACAAACATATTGTCTTTGTTAAGATAATTGATTTTTTAATAAGCTTATTATTTAATTAAGGTGTACTTTCTTGAATAATAAGCTTATTTTTATTATAATATTTATTTAATTGTTTTTGAGATTCTTCAATGATATTATTTCTTGTTTCTTGAATAATTTTTTCTTGTTCTTCATATTTTCTAATAATATCAGCTTTTTTAGAATGAATCGCGCTTAGTTCTTCATTTTTAAAAGATAAAACTTCTTCATACATGCTATTAATATAAGCTTGATTTGATTCAATTGTATCATTAAGCTCTTTTGTTTTTAATTTTATTAATCGGCTGTTATTTTCAATTGAATTTCTTAGATTTTCTTTTTCTTTTTCAAAAATACGTTTTAACATTTCAACAGCTTGAAGATCTTGTTGTTTTTTCTTAACTTGTATTTGTTTTTTAATATTAAATAATCTATTTTTATCAATTTCTTGTTGTTTTATGAATTCATTTTTTTCTAAGAAAATAGAATTACGTTTATTTTTTTCAATATCAGTAAATTCATTTTGTTTTTTCTTAATATCTTCTTCTCTATGTTTCATAGAAATTTGCAAACGTAAAATACGATCATTAAGATATTTATATTCTAATTTTTTATTAGATTTTAATTCTTCTTCCAACTCATTGAAATGAGCAAGATCTTCCTGAATCTGTTTGTTTAATAATTCTTCTTTGTTTTCTATTTGATGTAAATTAGAATTAAACTGGTGCATATATTATCCTATTAATTGAACGTACTTAATTATAGCATAATAAATTTTAATTTGCAAAATTATTAATAAATAATAACTTGACTTTATACATTTTATTAATTATAATTATTTAATAGTTGTTAATAGCAGCTATAAATAAACATAAACAAACAAGCAATAACATTGCTTAAATTAAACATTAAGGAGTCCATAATGGATAAAACAACTCTTGGTGATCGTATCAAGTCATACGAAGCCGCAACTGAATCTCGTCTACTTCCACAACTACCTGTTGTAGTTCGTCTTGATGGTCGTAGCTTCTCAAAATTCACAAAAGGTATGAAAAGACCTTTTGACAAAGATTTCCGTCAAGCAATGGTTGAAGTAACTAAATATCTAGTTGAACAGACAAATGCAAAAATCGGCTATACACAATCAGATGAAATCTCTTTGGTTCTTCATGTTGATAACTTAGAAGGTTCTATCATGTTTGATGGTCGAGTACAAAAAATTGCTTCTAACTTTGCTTCAATGGCATCTGTTAAATTTTTAATGGAAATGCAAAAACGTTTTCCAGAAAAAGTTGACGGAACTAAAACATTGCCCACTTTTGATGCAAGAGTATTTGCTCTACCGACAAAAACAGAAGCAACAAACGCTTTGGTATGGCGTGTTCAAGACTGTGTTAAAAACTCAATCTCAATGGCAGCACATGCTTATTTCTCACATAAACAACTTCAAGGTTTAAGTGGTGAAGATAAAAAAGCAAAATTACTTTCTGAAAAAGGGATTGATTGGAATAATTATTCTTCTGCTGAAAAACAAGGTGTGTTTGTACGTAAAGAAAAAGTACGTGTACAACTTGAAAAAGAACGTTTAGAAAAAATTCCTGTTGATAAACGTCCAGAAGGTGGTTGGGTAACTCGTGGAAAAATGGTAGAAATTGATATGCCTGATTTCTTGAAAGTTTCTAATCGAAATGAAGTTGTTTTTGAAGGTGCAGAGCCTTCTTTAAATTAAATATAAAGGCACTTTAAAAAGTGCCTTTTTTTATTATTGATTTTCTTTTAATTCCTTATTATTTTCTCCTAATTGTTTTGCGTAATAATTATTAATTGTTGTATTTGAAAATATGAATTCTTCGATTTCATAATTGCTTCCTAAATAAAAATTAGAAATCCTAATAATTCTTTCAGTTGAATCTATATCACCTAAAAATATAGTAAGATAGTTTCCTTCTCTTATAAAAGTAACCATTGAAGAAGAAAAATTAAAATATAATTTATCAATAGTAAATTCATTAATATTTGGTGAATTTTCATAAATAGTGTCAATTCCATCACCAAGTTCATAATAATAATAATCCCCAAATTTAGTACCATAAATTTTATCATTTCCTTTACCACCGTAAAGTTTTTGACCAAGATCTTGATCTAACGGAAGTGAATTATTAAGATTATTTACTATACCATAGCTTGTTGTACCAGCGCCAATATAGTCACTTCCATCACCACCATAGAAGTAATTAACCCCGTTTCCAGCGGCAAATAATCTATCACCACCACCATGACCATAGAAAATATTATCACCGTTTGAAGAATAAAATGAATCACTACCTTCATAGCCATAAAATTGATTATTATAGTCATTTAAACCATTGTAACTATTATTATTAGTATCACCATGATAAGTTAACGCCATTTCTATAATTTGCTCTTTATTTAAAATAACATTATCAGAAAATACAATGTATTCTATAGCATTTAAAAAGTAATCTTGATTATTATAAGTTGTCTTGGTTAAATAATTTTTTATTACAATTCCACTATTGTTATCTAATGTATAGCTTACTATTACATCATAACCACTTCTTGTTATTTCAATATTACTACCATCGCCATAAGGAATATCTTCAAAAAATATAAAATCGTCACGATAAACATCCCAATTTGGATCTGATTCCATATTTATATCAGCTTTCTCATAAATATAATCATAACCATCACCAAGCTTATAAACATAGTTATCACCATGTCTTGTTCCATATATCGTGTCGTTTCCTTGACCACCATTAAAGGTGTCACCAAAGAATCCGATTTCACCTGAATTGTCACCTAACCAAATTGAATTAGAACTTGTCTGTGAGCTACTTCCTAAAATATCATTACCAGCATATCCAAAAATATAATTAGCTCGATTATCACCTAAAATAATATCATCGTTTATAGTACCATGATAAATAAGACTATTGTTGTTTGTATCATCTTCTATATTAACATCTTGAAGTAAATAAAAATCTTCTTTGCTGTCACTACGATCAAATATATTAAAAATATTCCAGATAGAATCTTCCAATTCAACAGAGTTAGTATCCTCTACCATTCTAAAAGTAACTTCGCCAATACTATTTTTAAAATAGATACCAAAATAATTAATTAATCCATTATTATTTGATTCTAATAATATATAATAATCAAAAGTTCCAGAGCTATTTTTTCTCTTACCTGACTGTTCTTCATTTATACTATACTTATTTGAAACATAAATTTTATCATTACTTTTATCAAAATTTAAAAGTTCTGTAAAGCCATTTTCCGATTGTTTAAATTCTTTAATAAAAATATTTTTATTACCAGAAGAAAGATCAAGCCTTGATTTACCAGTGGAAAGATATATGTTATCATTACCGCTATTATTTTGTATCTCTATATATTCATCATAATTTTCATAAGCTATAAAAATATTATCATCATTAGAAGTAGCAGTATTTAATAAATAATCAGTTCCATTTTCAGTTAATGCTAATATTTGTGGAATAGTTATTTGTAATGCACCAACTGAATCAGCAGCTACATTAATATTTTCAATAATATTATTTTCATGCCATATCCCATCTCTACGTATAGTTATCTTAGTTTTTTCATTTAAATTAGAATTTGCTGTATGTTTATTATTATTTTTTATTAAAGGTAAATTTAAATCAGTATTAGTAAGTGTTAATGGTACATTATTAATGGTTGCATCTGAAAATTTATTCTGTCTTTGGTAATTAGGATAATCAAGTAATAAAATATTATTTAAATTATCTAAAATTTCAACTTTCGTTGTTTCTTGTTTAATACTATATGACATTAAACTAACAGAATTATCACTGGTTTTTTTATAACCTTTTGCATAAGGTATCACTATATCTTTTTCTTGTGATAAAAGAATATCATAAGTACCATTTGAATAAGTAGTTCTTGTATCATATGCACTATGATGTAATCCTAATAAATGACCAAATTCATGTGAAGGCGTAAAGTTTTTACTTTCATTTAAATTAGGTTTCATAGAAGAAGAAGAATATATAATTCCATTAATTTTACTCTTGCTTCTATTAATATCTAAATTACCGATAGTATTAGGTTTAGATTTAGGTATAAATCTAACCATATTTTTTTTATATTGATTTCCATTATTAAGATTTATAGGATCATAAACAAAAACAAAAAAATCAGCATTTATCTTAATAATTAAATCATAAATAAAATCATCATTAGCAATTACATTAGCTAAATTAGAATTATTATTAGAGTTAGCTGTTTGTATTAATTTATCCCATAAATTTTCTTTAATAACATAATGTCCAGAAGATACTATATTTGCATTAATATTATTGTTTGAAAATGTTTTATTTATTTCAGTAACAACTTGTTCATTGAAAATTTGATATGTATTTATATTATTTATTTTTGAAAAATTAGGTTGATACAAAAATAAAATATTAAACTCTTTTTGGTTACTTGAACTTGAAGATTGAGATAAATTTTCTATATTAAAAGATTGAAAATTTCCTTCTGGATAAGAACAATCAATTGAAGATAAATTAGTATTTATTAATTTACCCCCGTCCTTACTACAAAAAAATCAGCATGCAATATATTATCATCTTCTTTGATAATGTCATGTGAAAATGATTTATTGCTTAATGTTAATAAAAATAAAATAAGTATTAATATATTTTTCATGTTTATATTTCCTTTAATCTTCATCTATAAAACCACTTATAAAAGGAATTTGATTTCCTTCTTTATCTAATTCATTATAAATAAAGATTCTGCCTTTTTCATCAATGATAAAAAAATCTCTATTTTCATGAGCCACAGCCCCTCTACATTCTTTATCACCACAAGCCATTCTTATTTGTATTTTATTTTCAGTATTAAGACAGAAAGTAGTATTACAACTATCAAAAAAAGTTTTTCTTAAATTAACTCCATCTTCAAAATAAAAAAACTCAAAACTTTTTGCTTTTTTATTTGTTATATCGTATGCAACCATTTCTAATTCACTTGGTTTAATATATTGAAAAAAAGCATAATTAACAATATCACGGTTTTCAGTATCAAACCACTCAGGTTTAT
>Ga0208748_1001219_pt1 | contig 11933 bp, 13 predicted proteins | sample Knorr_S7_td_Bott_FD_185599 | JGI IMG/M metagenome (GOLD analysis project Ga0208748, IMG submission 185599) | Marine microbial communities from Southern Atlantic Ocean transect - Knorr_S7_td_Bottom_ad_4513_LV_A (SPAdes) (version 2) | ecosystem: Environmental > Aquatic > Marine > Oceanic | place... | reverse complement strand
TTTTATAATTTCTGTAATTATCATTGGATCGTTACAAACAACATATGCACAAACTGATGAAACAGATATGCTGCTTGAAGTTTCTGATGAAGAAAAGATAATACTCTTTGCTAGTTTTGCAATTGCTATCATTGCAATCTTTTTATTTTTATCAAGGGACATCATACTTAGAAAAAAGACATCATATGACAATGAGGAATTTGAATCAAAAAAAGAGAGGACATATGAAAAATATCACTCTGACTGGGGAGACGATTATGAAGAAATAGGAACGAGAAAAAATACAAAAGAGGATACAGAGTTTCGTAATGCTGCAAGAAACAACGAGCTTCGAAACTACTATGAGGATCTAGGTGTTCCAAAAGATGCAACACAAAAAGAAATCAAAAAAAAATTCAGAGTGCTTGCAAAGAAGACCCATCCAGATAAAACTAAAGAAGATTCTGAAGAAGCAATGGCAAAATTAAACAAGGCATACGAAATACTTTCTGATAAAGAACGTAGAGAAAAATATGATAGATATCTAAAAGTCAGTTAGATGGATTTTAGTTTAACTATTATCATGCTAAGCTCAATAGAATTTGGGGTCTGTATGCTATTTGTGAGATTGGTAAAAATTTCAAGATTCATCAGTTTTCCACTAGATACTATTTGAGTTGAGATTTTCAGTTCAGCAAATTCTGTGTTTGGTCCAAGCATTTTTTTTGTCAATAGTGGAACCACAGTTAAGTCGTTTATCGTTCCTTTCAGCTTGTAGGCAAATTTATCTGAAAAATATACTCCTCCTCGGGTAGTGGGTTCGTTAACAGGAGTTGGTGAATTTGTTATAGATACGCAAGTAATTGGAAAAGTGTAATCGTTTAGGTAAAGTAGATACTCGGGAGAATTTTTTTTATTAAACTTCATTAAAATTTCAAGCAAATCCAAATTCAATGACATCTAAAATTAGCCAGAGCATAATTCTATTGAGTGTTGCTTAAAAATAATTAACACTCAAGGACACTCGAGGCACAAAATGAAAAAAGAGTTTAGAATCTAAGTAAATGGGCATTTGCCCCATTTATTTTTCAAGTGTAAACGAGTTTATCAACAATCAGTAAAAATAGAAATTCGCTCTCACAAAAATAATCGATATACCATATATGATAACACCTTTAACAAATAAAATCAATTATGGATATGGTTCTAACATATCTGATTATCGGAGCAATAATATCATTAGGCACAATCTTACTTCGTTATTATCTTTCAGAACGTAAAAAACAACCAAGAAATGATAAATTCAAGTCATATGGTAGATGATTTGTTTAGAATCTAACAGCTAGTGCAGGTAGGTATGGAAAATCTTATCACAAATGTTACACATAAATTTGTAAGGGCTGATTTGAATCCATTCGATACATCTAATACATTCTTTACTTGTCATACTATCTAACCATCATAAACTAATAAAAACATACATCGGTTTCTACGAACCTTATCAAATGGTAAACAACGTAAACTAATCCAGCTCTTAATAGCCGTGTAATAGCCGTGTTAAAACATGACAAAAATGACAATTGGAGTCTATAAGTCAAACAAAAATGCAGGTTATGCAATAGTCGGTGTAAACCTATTGAATCTTTCTAAGAAATTTATAAAAAACCAAACAAAACTTCCAGGGTAAATAGGGCATATTTAAAAACAGGAATTATGATCGAGTATTATTGCAACAGTTTGTTATGCCCCATTCAATGAGAAAGGAGATTCTTAATCTAATGGTGCAAAATGGGTTAGAAGACGATTGTTATGTTGAGATGTTAGATTATACCATTGACTTGTTTGAAAGTCAGGGCCTTGGAACTAATTATTACGGATATCATAACATCAATCATGAATTAGAAGTGACATATGTTTCACTTTTAGCTATAAAACAAAACAAAGTGGAATTCACTGATGAAGATATTAAATACATATACATTGCTGCGTTGTTTCACGATTTTGATCCTAAAAAAAATGTAGATAAACCACATGAAAAAAGTGTTATAAAATTTATTTCAACTGAGAAAAAACTACGCCAATTAATTAACGCTACAAATATAGATTTAGAAATTATCAAGGTATTGATTTTAAGAACAACATATCCTTGGAGTGGAGAGATCAAAAAAAATACAGAGGAACAGATTAAACAATGTTTTCAAAATTCGGATTTGACAAGAAACAACCAACAATACCAACAACACATTATGCAAATGGGTGAATATCTTTCAGTGGTTGATAGAATCAGTGGTTATGCATTAGGGGATTTTACAAAGGCAATGGAGATGGCTAAAATGAATGCACATGCGCTTGCATGGAGGCCATCATTGATCATTAGAAGATCAGTTGCATATTTTGAAGAATTATTAAACAAAGAGTCAAAGATGGTAAAAGGAATTCTCAAGATTCTTCCAAAAGAGATGAGAAAAAACTTTTTTGACAATGTATTATCATTTATGAGAATCAGACAGCAAGAGATTACTATTCAAGCAGATTATGCTTATGAAAATCTCAAGTTAGTTCCAACAATAGAAAATATGACAACAAGAGAAGAACCAAATTTCATCAAGACGCTATTTGAGATCTTTTTGGAATTACCTGCACCGTTACAATTTAAAAAAGTTGGATTTGAGGAATCTATTAAAGATCCACAGATAATCATCAACACACTTAGACTTAATGACAAAAATGGAGAAATTGTAGGATTCGTAAAAGGAGGACCACTTGAGAAATACAAATTACGTGAAGAGATTAGAGACGAGAATTATGGCCTCGGGAACACAATATTTCTAGAACCACTAGCATTGAAGATGGGTTATTGGGGATTAAAAGGTGGAAGTGAGATGCGCCATTTATTTATCATGCAAGCTTGCTCTATGAAGTACAAATATCTAACAAGTTTTGCATTACGAGATGTTATAAAAGCAAGAATAGACAAAGAACAAGCAGAGTTTGTGACACGATTTGATCCTGAAAGATGGGACTACTATAGAATTAAAATTTAGATTCATCACATGAAAAAATTAATTCTAAAAACACTACAGTCAACAGTTCAAGGAGATGTATTTTCTCAAAAAGAATTCAGAAAATTTTATTCTGTAGATGCAAGCTCATACCAAATTATTCCAGAGTTAGTAGTAGTTCCTAAAAATGAAAAAGATGTGGTTAATGTAATAAATATTGCAAGAAAATTCAAAACATCAGTTACTGTACGTGGTGCAGGAACAGGTCTTGTTGGTAGTGCATTAAATAATGGGATCATACTTGAAATGAAGAATTTTGATTCAATTAGGCTTGCTAAAGACTATGTGACTATAGGTCCAGGCACAATTAAAGGTAAACTAGACAAGAAACTTGAAGAGTACAAAAAGTTTTTTCCACCAAACCCATCAATTGGTTCTTTTTGTTCAATTGGAGGAATGTTAGGAAGTAATTCTAGTGGAAGTAGAAGTTTAAAGTATGGAAGTGTAATTGACAACGTAATAGAGATCACATTTATCGATGGAAATGGAAATAAGATTACTCTTCCAAAAGATAAAAGAGTTGCAAAAAAGATTAGAGAATTTTCAAAAAAAATTGATAGAAACAATTTTCCAAATGTAACAAAAAACTCTTCAGGATATAGAATTGATAAAGTAAAATCAATTAATGACGCTCATAAGGTATTCATTGGTTCTGAAGGAACGCTTGGGGTTATTTTGTCAGCAAAGCTAAAAATTAAAGACATCCCAAGAAAGCGAATTCTTTTTGTAATAGAATATAAAACAATTAAAAATGCAATAAAAAACTGTATTGAAATCAATAAAACTAAACCTTCTGCAATTGAATTTGTAGATAAAACAATACTTAATCAAATAAAATTTAAGTTTGATGGGAAAACTAAGTGTTTACTCTTTATAGAATATGATGATAAAATTAATTCGAACGAAAAGAAGATTAAATTAATTATCACAGGAAAAATTATTAAAAAATTAAAAAAAGATTCAGATATTTTCAGATGGTGGAAATATAGAGACTCATCACTACATTATAGTTTAAAATCAATAAAAAAAGAAAAAATAATCCCACATGCCATTGAAGATGCTACAGTACCTTTGGAAAATCTCCAAAAATTATTTTCAGTTCTTGATGAGATTAACAAAAAGTACAGGACAAGATCAGTGGTATATGGACATGCAGGAAATGGAAATATTCATGTTCGATTGATTTCAGATAGAAAAAGAATCCCTAATATCAAAAACATCGCAATTCAATACTTTAATGAAGTAATCAAACTTGGAGGAACCATAACTGGTGAACATGGTGATGGACTAGCACGTTCAGAATTTGTCAAAAGGCAATATGGAGCTAAAAACTACCAAATATTCAAACAAATCAAGAAATTCTTTGATCCAAAAAACGTGCTCAATCCTGACAAGATAATTACGAAAAAAAGCATGATTGTAAAAAACCTAGAAAGTTTTTTAGTAGTTTAGAGTTAAAATTATAAACATCAATGCAAAAACGCTTTATTAACAAAAAATTATCTAAAATATTGTGTTAAATAAAAGTATAGTATTGTTAGTGATTTTACTAGTTATTTCTATCAGTTTTACTACAGTATTTGCGTTAACTGACTTACAAAAAACAACAATTATCGATCCATGATTAGTAAATACATTTGGCATACCTATAGGAAATAATGTAAATGTAGATCAACAATTTCAAATTTCAGCTGACATTACAAATAATCAAGAAAAATCTCAAAAAAAAAATTATCTTGTTCAAATAAAAAACAATGAAGGTTTTGTTGTTTCATTGGGATGGATTAGTGGACAGCTGACACCAGATCAAAAACTCAGCCCATCATTATCATGGACAGCAAATAAATCTGGTGAATTCACTACAGAAATTTATGTGTGGGAAGGTCTGATAAATCATAGAGCATTATCTCAATACACTACATTACAAATAAACGTCAGTTAAAATTTGACAAACCAATTAGGTCAACAAATATGTTAATATCTAAGAAATTTGAATAATTTGTTCTTTAATTGATCAAAAAAGTATCTTATACGAAAAAAAATGTCATATTACACAATAATTAATATCGTAGATTTGCTTCTTAGTGAAAAAAGTTCAACAAGTTCTCCCTAATAGAACATAAAGTCTAATGGACTTATGACAATAGGATATTGTGTAAAGTGCCGAGATAAACGTGAAATTCAAGGTCCCGGACCATACACCATGAAAAATGGTAAACCTGCAATTAAGGGCACTTGCCCAACATGCAATACAACCATTTTCAGAATTGGTAAAGGCTAAAATTCTCAGTAGAGAAGTTTAGTACTGCCATTCATCAGTAAGGCCATTCCATAGTGAACGTATTGGGGATGGATCTTTTTCTCTTTCTTGTATAATTCTATTTTTTAAAACAAAAAAGAAATTCTCTAAAGCATCAACTCCCACATCAGCATAAAGTTCATGACTAATTTCTGTGATTCTTTTATGTTTTTCGTCTACCTCTACAGCATCTGCATTTTACAGACAAAATGTCATCAAATCTATTAATTCTTCTTCTAGCATAAAACCCATGTAAAAATATAGAATTCTGTAGTTAAAAACAATTATTTTGTTAGAACATAGAATACCTAAAACTTTGTTTTCAAATTAGAAAATTATAAACCTGTTTAATTTTTTTCGATCATCTTTACAATAATTAAGAAATTCAAGAATCAAAGTTATTTTTAATATTATCTTTATAATATTGATGCAGACTAATATTTATCAAGAGATCAAAAATTTGGAAGGTGATGTTTTGCAAACAGAGAATGCTATTAAAGAATTTTTGGGAATGAATTATGATGAAGGAATTAAAAGATCACTACGCCAACTGGAATCTAATCTAAGATATCTCAGTATTCTTGCAAATGGGGCACCAATTAATAAAAATGAGGATAGGAGAATTATGGATTTCTTGAGAATTCACTATAATCATCTGCGAAAACTATCTGTTCCTTCATAGTTCTTTAAACATTTGTTTAGTTTTTTATAGTTGATCTTATCTAAAATGTATTTGTTATACAGTCTATGGATAAATCTTCTAAAGAATCAAAAGATATCTTTGGCGTATCTAAAAAAATATTGAGAGATTTTGTAATGAGGTTGAAAAATCTGCCCCCAAATATCATCAATCAGTTGCAAAACTTCAGCAAGATTACATAGATGCATGGAAAACTGTGATTAATTTAGCCATTTCTTTGGAACAAGAATATGCAATAAAGGCAGGTTACAAGACAGATGTACCGGATTCTGTTCTGAAAACTATCCGTGACATTACAGACATTTCTCTTCAAGCATATGCACATCAAAATAAAATTGCAGGAGATACATCTGAAGCAACAAAACAGGCTTTTAAAACATTTAACCAAAATACAAAATCATTTGCAACTCTAAATAAAGAGATTATGCGTTACATCATGTCTGTGTTTGAACAGAAAATAAATACCTGATTCCATTTTTTGTTTTTGACTTAATAGTAGCTATCTTTTTAATATAATATGGGAAATATGGCAGAGGGACAAGTATATACTTGCTCAGAATGTGGTCTCGAACTTAAAGTTACAAAGCCTTGTGATGAAGAAGGTTGTGACTTAATTTGTTGTTCCAAACAGATGAATCAATCATAACTAAAAGACGAATTGCATTTTTCTTTAAAAGAATTTATCCAAATCAGACATTTTATCCAGGAAGTTCTGAGAAACGATTTCCCACATAATCCCAATTGATAACATTCCACCAAGCGTCAATATAATCAGGTCTTTTGTTTTGATACTTTAGATAGTATGCATGCTCCCAAACATCCAATCCCAACAAAGGTATTTTTTGAAGAATCCAAGGACTGTCCTGATTTGGAGTTGTAATAATTTCAATTTTATTATAAGTCTTATTGAAAACTAACCAACACCAACCACTTCCTTGAATTGCAGTTGCTTTTTCTGAAAAAACTTTCTTAAAATTCTCAAAGTTATTAAAATAAACATCAATTGAATCTTCTAGTTTTCCTCCAGGTTTGCCATCACTGTTTGGAATCATCGTTTCCCAAAATAATCTATGATTCTCAAAACCTCCACCAAAAAAGTTGATTGCACTTCGTCCTGATTCAGGAATTGGTTTTAAATCAGATAGAATAGATGAGATATATTGTGGGTGTGATGCGCTACCGACTTGTTCAAGTGATTTGTTAAGCCCGTCAACGTATGCTTGATGATGTTTTTGATGATGAATCTTCATTGTTTCTGTATCAATGAATGGTTCTAATTCATCATATGCATAAGGCAATTTTGGAAGTTGATAATTGACCATAAATTAAATTATTTGTGTCCACATATATTCTTCAAGAACAAAAGTTGAATCAAGTATTTATTGAAAAAACATTTTTGATTATGATAGAAATGGTGATTAATCTTGGAGGGCATTACAAAATATGAGAAAACTAGGAACAGTTGATTTAGAAGTTTTGAACTTGGCAATTGAAAAGAATGGAATATTTAATGAAAACAATCTAGAGAATTCAGAGTTAAAGAGGTTCGGGGTTGGAAAAATTCTCGATACACTTGCATCACTAAAAGACAGAAAGATGATATCACTAAATAGTGATGGTTCTTTTTCAATTACAGATCTTGCTCGAGAGATTCTTTGGAGTAATAATGTTCCAACGTGGGCAAAAATATTGCGTCTTCTTCAGATAAAGTCTTGTACTTTAGTACAAATTGTAGACATTCTTAGAATATCGGAAGATAAACTTGTAGAAGATTTAGAGAAATTAAGGAAAAATCAATTTGTTCTAATGTCGCCACAGAGAATAGAGGACAAACTTGTAAAAGTTTACGAGATATTGCCTGAAGGAGTAAATAAGATTGATAGGACAGAGATAGACGGGTTTGACAGCATAAATTTTGATAACCCCAAACCAGTAGGGGAGATTTTAAGTTTAGTTAATGAGATTGTAAAGGAAATTCATGACTCTCAGATGGATCAATCAAAAAAAGATAGCATTTCTGAAAAATTATCTAAATTAAAAGATAAGTTAGAGATTTAGTTATTTTGAGCGAATCTTGTCTTGTATTTGAGCTAAGATTAGCTCTGCTTTGTTCTTGTTTTCGTAGTTGTCAACTGACTCATCCATTATTGCATCAATCTCAAAGCTCTTATCTACCAAGATGTCTGCAACATGATCATCTAGCGTTCCATTTCCAATCAAATAGTATGCAAAGACAGTATTTTTCTGACCGATTCTGTGGAGCCTGTCTTCTGCTTGTCTATGGATTGCAGGACTCCAATCAAGTTCTGCAAAGATAACATATTTTGCTCTAGTCAAATTGATTCCTATATTTCCTGCACGAAGACCAGCAATCATTAGTTTTGATTCTCCATTTTGGAATTTATCAATTTGACCTTGTCTAAATGAATCTGTTTGTCCACCAATTATAGCAACAGGGGAAAACTCATGAAGACTTTCATGAAGTAGTTTATGAATCACCCTGTGGTGACAAAATACTACAACACTTTCTTCAATCTCCATAATGTTTTTAACAAAATTAATTACATGTGGGAGCTTTGCAATACCTGCAATCTGTCTCTCGCTCTGAATTGCTCGTTGATATGCAGCAGACTTTGAGAATTCTGTCTCTGCATCTTTTTGCTCTTGTTCAAGCTTCTTCCAGATTTTATCAAGTTCTTCAAGATAATAATCAGTATCACATGCAATGACTTCTTTGTAACGAACCTTATCTTTGAGTTCTTTTAGGACATCAGATTTTTTTCTTCTAAGCATTACATGTTTTTGCAATTCATGTCTAAGTGAAGCTCTCTTATTTTCTAAAACAATGGCTTTTCCCTTATCGTTGACATAACAAAAGTACTCACAAAATTCCTTAAAGTTCCCAAGTAGTCCGGGTTTAATGATATCAATTATTGGCCAGATTTCTGAACCGTGATTGTAAATTGGAGTACCAGAAAGGCCAATTCTATACAATATCGAGGGAAGTGCTGCAAGTTTTTTGACTGCCTTGTATTTCTGGGTGGTTTTAGACCTTAGGTTTTGCACCTCATCACACACTATTGTCCTTATTCCAAGTTGGGACAAATCAAAATTTCTCTTAAAAAGTAATTCATAATTAATGACATAAATGTCAGTTTTTGGAAGTTGTTTAGATTTTCCAGTTCGAATAAGTGTAACACTAGGTGATTCTGATTCTATTATTCGTCCATTTCTACTTTTTTTCTTAAGAAACTTTGCAATCTCTCGTTGCCAATTAGTCAATGTAACTAATGGTGCAATAACAAGTACAGGAAATGTTTGCTTTTCAGTAGCTACATATGATAACGTCTCCACAGTTTTTCCAAGACCCATTTCGTCAGCTAGTAACGCATTACCAGAAGATTTTAGCAAAAAGTCTAGTCCTTCTTTTTGAAAATTTAAAAGCTTTCCTCGGAATTGTTCGCTAGCTTTTGCGCGTTTTAATTTGTGTTTAATTGGAGGCAAAGTAGGTTTTGGTGCAAAAGTCTTTACAATTTTTCTTTGCCAGACATATTTTGATAAAATTTCAAGTGGGTATCTATCCATTATTAATTTGATTTGTTTGAGGTTTTCAGTGCTATCAGGAATAATTACTTCGTTTACATTTTCTCCATACCAAGATTCAGGAACTAGTCTTGAGATCATACTTACTGCACGATCACCAGAAATTTTCCAGCTCCAGATTTTAGAATATTTATCAAGAACATATTCCAATGTACCAATAGTTTCTAGGGATGTTGCCATAATTTGTCGATGTGTAATTTTTTTGCCTTATGAATCTTTCATGTCATTTTAAACCATTAAAAAATCAAATAAATCCCTCCAAGAGTTAAAATATCAATTAGCGTCTATATTATGGGAAAATTTCGGCAAAAGATGGTTAGCCTCGATAAAGCATCAATTCACGATACAAAATAACAAATAACGAGTCATTACATATGATTTTAGGCATGGCTGAGCAAGGTTTTATGTGGATTTATTTGCTATTTTTCCTAATTCCACTAGCAAGAATAATTCCTCGCTTAGTGAAAAAATGGCGAAAAGGAAACAAAACAGTTAGTGAAAACCAGTTTACTCCAAATTATTCCAGAATAGAACAAAGACAAGAACCGTTTGAAAGACAAGAATCATCTCAAAGACAAGAACCGTTTGAAAGACAAGAATCATCTCAAAGACCACAAACCAAAGAGATGCAGGTTCTAGGAGAGTTAAACAAAGGCGTTAAAGAGTTCAATAAAATTCAAAAAAAGCTAGACATAGATAATCAAAAATTAGAAAATATTTTGAAAGATTTAGAAGAGCAGGGATTGATGAAGGTAATTAAGAAAAAGGGATTTTCTGGAATTAAAATAGAGCTTTACCCAACTGATAAAGGCTTTAAAAGATATTACACATAAAAAAAATTCTTTTGTTTTTTAATCACAGTATAGGTTTAAAATTCATTACAATTCAGAAAAATTATGGAGTTTACACAAGATATTGAACCAAACGTGAAAAAACCAATTGTGATTGCAGCAATGCAAGATATGGGAAATGTTGGAAGTATTGTAGTAAATTTTATCAACGATTCTTTGAGAACAAAAATATTCAGAATTGCAAGGACGTTAGATCCAACATATGTGATTGATAGAGGCGGATACATTGATCTTCCAAATGAAAGCTGGGAGTATAAATATACAGAAGACTTGATAATATTTGGGGGAGGAAAAGGGCAACCTCAAGGTAATAGGGAGATAAATGCGTTATGTCAGGATGTAATTGATATTGTAAAAAAATATTCTGCAAAGTTTATCTACACACTAGGAGGTTTTCAGACTAACAGAGTTTTAGATAACAATCCTAAGACATACATCACAACAACATCCATGGAGCTGACAAAACAGATGAAGAGGCTTAATGTGGAAACAACCCCCCAAAAATCAATAATTACTGGATTCAATGGATTGATTCTAGGTTTTGCAAAAAAAAATGGGATTCATGGTATTGGCATGTATGGAGAACTAAATGAGCCTGATATTCCACAATACAGGGCAGCAATTAGTATTATCAAAACCCTTGAAAAATTAACCTACCGAAAGTTGGGAGATACAAGTCAGTTAGAAGCTATGGCCCAAGAGATTGAAAGAAAATTCAAGTATTAAGATCAGTGAGATTTTCCAGTTTTGTGAGGTTCAGTGTTTTCATCATGACAATCACATGTACATAGGTGGGTTTTATGATTATTCATGCAATCAACACACTCATAATGTTTTCTTGTCTCACATGCAGCACAAATCATCTTACTAATGAATAAGAATGGATGAATTTGAATTTTTTCTTATTTTAAAGGAAGAAAAAAGTAGGGGTCTGAGGGTAAGACCCCCTAGCACATCTGAATTCCTGAAATAATAGAATAAGAAGTAGAAATTATGAAACCTGTAATAATTATCACAATAGTAACAGGTATTGATTTTGCTAATTTTTAAGTCTAGAATTATTATTACTAAACAATTTTTAAGCTATTTTAGGCATTAAAAATGAATTGCAGATATATCACAAGTCAACATGTATCACGTGTAAAAAAGCAATTACAGAAATGGAGAAAATGAGCTCAGATATTGAGAAGCGTGATTTTTTCAAAGACCCATTTTCAGAGACAGAACTAAAAAAGATCATCAAAATGGCAGAGAAAAAACCATCAGAATTTCTCAGAAAAAGAGATAAAATCTACAAAGAACTCAATTTGGATAGTAACAAAAAGACGGATAAACAGCTAATCAAATTAATGGTAAAATATCCAGGATTAATCTTACGTCCCATTGTGATTATAAAAAACAAAGCATTTGTTGGAAAGATTGATGTAAAAAGTCTAAAA
>Ga0208748_1001201_pt1 | contig 12089 bp, 17 predicted proteins | sample Knorr_S7_td_Bott_FD_185599 | JGI IMG/M metagenome (GOLD analysis project Ga0208748, IMG submission 185599) | Marine microbial communities from Southern Atlantic Ocean transect - Knorr_S7_td_Bottom_ad_4513_LV_A (SPAdes) (version 2) | ecosystem: Environmental > Aquatic > Marine > Oceanic | place... | reverse complement strand
ATACTTCTGGCAGTATGTTAGGTGATATTGAAAAGGTATTAGGTACTATTCTACGTGACGGTATTATGTGTAATATTGTTCAGATTGATACACAAGTTCAAAGCGATACAGTTATTTCTTCACCAAGAGAATTAAAACTTATTGAATTGAAAGGTTTTGGTGGTACTATTCTTCAACCAGCGATTGATTATATCGGTGAAAAGAAACAACAACCAAGACCTCTTGTTATTATGACAGATGGTTATACTGACCACTTGGATGTTAGTAAAATTCGTGATAAAGTAGTTGTTTTGACTACTGGTGTTAATCCACCTATTTCTGGCGGTAATGTTCGCTATATTGATTGTTCTTTGTATTAATCAATATTTCTAATTAAAAAAGAGTCTTTTTAGGCTCTTTTTTTTTGCTTTTTTATTGATTTTTTTATTGATTTTTTTATTGATTTTTAACTTTCAAATTGATATAATTATGTCATAGGTGGAAAAGTACCTGATTTTTTTGAAATTTTCAATTTCTATTGTTTTTTATTTTATTTTTTGTTATAATAAACTCTCTTAAATAAACTTAGGAATACTAATGAATTACATTGAAAAGTATAATCTCCTTAATGCTTTTATTGATAAAGTTTTTAAAGATTCTATGCTATCCCTTGATAAAGAAGATAACTATTATAATGTTGCTTCCGTTTATCATGACGTTATGTTTTTTTTAACAGAAATAAAGTATATTGAATCTGGTGTATCAAAAGAACAACAATTAAAACTACATCAAAATAATAGAAAATTAAAATTTATTATTAGTGAATTTGAAAAAAATTATTATAATAATTGGATTAACAAATCTGATTATAAAATTATTCAAAAAAATGCTGCTAATTATGATAGAAAATTAGATTGCTATTACAGAAAATTTAATTTTAAAATACTATCTCATAATGATCCATTTACCGATGATGAAAAAATGTATTGCTTAGAATTTAACAAAGACGTTTTTCCAGAATTAAATTATCAAAAATTTGAAGATATTGAAATTAATAAAATACAAATGGCTTTAAACAACCTACTTTCTAATTGATTTAACATCTTATTTTTGATACTATTACTTATCTTTTTCAAAGTAAAAGGTTAAATAATGAGTAACTTAGAAACAATTTATGCAAAAATTTGGGATGATTTTGATGACTTTACGGATTGTATTAAAAAATCTGACATTGATAAGGTTAAAGATTTTTTGAATAATCCTAATTTTGATCCTACTCTTAGTAATTTTATTGCTTTTGAGTATGCTTCCTGTTGCGTTGACAGTAATGTTTTTAAATTATTTTTGAATGATTCAAGATTTATTGATAATTCAAGATATGAGGATGGTTTTGTTTCTGCTTGTTCTTGTAATGAGACTGATATTGTTAATGAATTTTTAAATGTTAAAGATTTTGATATAACTTTTAATGATCACTTAGCTTTTTTAATGGCTTGTCGATGGTTACATTTTGATACGATTCATTTATTTTTAGAAAATAAAAATTATCAATTTTTGAAATTGAATATTAAAGATTTTAAAGAACAAAAAAATCTTAACTCTATGTTTTCATTTCTTTTAAAAAACAATAAATTAAAAGACTCTGTACTATTTCATTTAGATAGTAATAATCTTTCTATATCAAAAAATGAAGTTCTTAAAATGTGTTTATTAAAAAGTGTTAATGATTTTTAGATTTTTCTTGACACAAACCTTTAATCTTGATATCTTAACAATGAACTAACAACAAAGAGGTGATTATATGACTGATCCTATCCAAGATAAAAATGCCGCTTTTGAAGCACATGAAAGCGAAGTTCAAACACTAACTCCAGAACAAGTTTGGGAACAAAGAGAAGCCGAAGAAAAGGCAAAGGTAGAACAAGAACTTGATCAAATGGAACATCCAGAAGATTATGAAGCAGAACCTGTACCTGAATCATTAACAGAGCCAGAACGAATATCAAAATTACTTGAAGAATAATATATAAAAGAAAGGTTTTCGAAAGAAAGCCTTTTTTTTTGATTTTTTTTTTGCTATAATATATAAAAATAAATTTGGAGAGATTTTTTATGAAAAATATTATTTTACTTGGTAAACCTTGTAGTGGAAAAGGAACACTTTCTAAACAACTTGTTGAAAAAGGCTATTATCATTTAAGTGGTAGTGATGTTTTACGTGAAAACTCTCAATCAGAAGATGCTCCTTATTATAAAGAAGCTATTAAAGCATTAACAACTGGTGTACTTATTGCTGACGATATTATGAATGGTATGGTTGCTAATAAAGTTAAAGAATTAAAAGGTCAACCGATTGTATTTGACGGTTTTCCACGCTCTATAAGTCAAGCAGAACAACTATTTACATTATTCCCTGATTTAACTCAATTACAATCTTTCTACTTAGATATATCAGATTCAGAGATTATTGAGCGTGTTACTAATCGACTAACTTGTAAAAAATGTGCCGCTTCATATAATACAACCACTATGAAACCACTTGTTGAGGGTGTTTGTGATCTTTGTGGAGGTGAAGTGTATCGCAGGACTGATGATAATATTGATACTCTTAAAACAAGATTATCACAATATACAGAACAAACCGAACCTGTTATTGATTATATGAAAAAGAATATTCAACATTTTGATCTTAATAAAGATCAAATTAATTTAGACTTTATTTTAAAACAATAGGAATATAATATGAAAATTTTTAAAATATCTATTTTAATTTTTATTTCCTTATTTTTAACTGCTTGTTATGATATTTACGATGAAATTCAAGATATGAAAGCAGTTCATCAAGCTTTTGTTAATGATTTGGAAGTTCCTATAATTACAAATACCGATGAATTTTACAGAACTTATGATTTTGATTATGAAAGTGGAGAACTTTATTATGAAGTTAATATTTCAGAATATCAAGATTGTATTTCTTTTTTAAAATTTAATTTAAATGAAAACAATATTTTCTGGAATAAAATAAATATTTCAAGTGTTGATGCTTGGGGTAATGTTAACTTTGAAAAAACATTATTTCAAGAAAAATTTAAATTTTACCAACCTGAAAAATATTGTCAGGACGAATTAAATTTTAAATTGTATTTAAATAAAAATAATTCTGATTTAGAGCATATTAAAAACATTTATCAACGTGAAGCTGATGCAAGAATTTTAGCTGATAAAGAAGTTCGTGAAGTTTCTTATATTATGGAACTTTATAATATGTTTATGCAAAATAGAGATGTTATCATTCGTGAAGAATCTATTGGTGGTAGAGAAATTCATGTTGAATACAGAAATGAGAGAAATCAACTTAAACAAGATAGAATTAGACTTTTTATTGAATACAATGATGTTTCTAAAAAATTCTGCTCTGATGTTTTAGATGTTATGGTTAGTGACATTAAAAATAGGACTTATAATGGTACTATTATAAATGGATTAGAATGGGAAATTATTACTCTTAATGGTGAAAACTTAACTATTGATTACAACTATAACAATGAGAATGTTTGTCATTCAAGTAATTCTTTAAAATTTGTTCTTTATAATGAATTTGACGAATAAATATAATTAAACTATAATAAATAAAAAAATAGAGGATAACGATGAAACTAAATTTATATAATACACTTACAAGAAAAATTGAAGAGTTTTATACTCTGAATAATGATAATGTTGTTAAAATGTATTCTTGTGGACCGACTGTTTATAGTTATCCTCATATCGGTAATATGAGAGCCTATGTTTTTGCTGATCTTCTTAAAAGAACTCTTATTCTTAACGGCTATCAAGTAACTAATGCTATCAACATTACTGACGTTGGGCATTTAACAAGTGATGCCGATGACGGTGAAGATAAAATGGAAAAAGAAGCAAAGAAAACGGGCAAAAGTGCTTATGATATTGCAGAATTTTTTACTACTGAATTTTTTAATGATTATAATAAACTAGGTTTACTACCAGCTTCTGTTTATCCAAAAGCAACTGATCATATTATTGAGCAAATTGATATGATTAAAGTATTGGAAGATAAAGGTTATACTTATTTAACTTCTGATGGTGTTTATTTTGATACTTCAAAATTTGAAAATTATACACAACTTGCTAAACTTGATATTGAAGGAATGGATAGTGGCAAACGTGTAAAATTTAATGAAGAAAAGAAAAATAAAACCGATTTCGCTCTGTGGAAGTTCTCTAATCCAGAAGAAAATAGACAAATGGAATGGGATTCACCTTGGGGTGTAGGTTTTCCTGGGTGGCATGCTGAATGTTCTGCTATGATTATGAAACATTTAGGTGAACAAATTGATATTCATACTGGTGGTATTGATCATATCCCTGTTCATCATACTAATGAAATTGCACAAACTGAATCAGTTACCGATAAGAAATTTTCTAATTTTTGGTTACACGTTAATTTTCTTCAGTTAAAAAATCTTGAAGATGATCAAGGTAAACCAATTAAAATGTCTAAATCTTTAGGGAATATATTAACTATTTCAGGATTAGAAGAAAAAGGTTATGATCCTATGGTGGTTAAATATTTTTATTTAAGTTCTCATTACCGTTCTGAATTGCAATTTAATTATGATTTATTAGATTCTTCTAAAAATACTTTTGTTAGATTACAAAATAAAATTGCTAACGTAAGATTGAATACAGAAAACAGTATGGATAGTCACTATTTAGATAAAATTATTTTTGAAATTAATAATGATTTAAATACACCTAATGTTTTTGCATTATTACAACAAGCTTTAAATGACACTATTTCTAATGAAGAAAAATTAGCTGTTATTGAATTAGTTGAAAAAATTACTGGTTTAAATTTTGATATTAAATTCAATGAAATTCCAGAAGAAATTTTACAACTTGGCGATTTACGTTTACAAGCTAAACAAAATAAAGATTGGACTGAATCAGATCGTTTACGTGATTTAATTCAATCAAAAGGCTATAATGTCAAAGATACAAAAGATGGATTTGAAATTACTCTAAAATGATTTTTGATAATGTAGCTATTAAAATTAAAAACTTTAATGATTTTAATGAAGTTCAGAGAATATCATTTAAACGTGGATGCAAATGGTATTTCTCTGATTCTAATAATCAATATATTTATGGTAATCATGGACGATTAGATATTGGCACTGTTATTTTAATTAAAAACAAAACTCTTTATATATCTACAATTCAAAAATCTAAAAAAAATAATATCAATATTATTGATTCTTCTTTATATATTAATAACAAAGGTTTTATTGAAATAAAAAAATTCAAGCTTATAGATTTATAATTTTTATTGACTTTATTTTTTTAATCAACTATAATTCAATCATATCATAAATTCTTCGAAATAATCCTACGGCTTTGGAAAAATAGGAGAATTATTATGATTATACAAGATACATTTTTAGATAACACAATTAAAAAAATGAACGGTAAACGAGTTGATTTTTCTTCTTTGAAGAATGAGTCAATTAAAAAAGCCTATCAGATTGAAGATTCTGTTATTGTTTTTGAGTGTATTAGTGGTTATGTTTACATTTTGTATCATTATCAAGATTGTTGTGAACACGTTTATATTTCTGATATCTGTGGCGAACTTGAAGACCTTTCAGGTAAAACTGTTAGAGCGGAAGTTGCAACAGGTGAAATGGAATATGGAGAGTGGACTTTCTTTAAGATTGATACAATTAATGGGGGCGTGACCATAAGATTTAACGGGGAATCAGAATATTATTCAGTTAATGTAGATTGCTTTAAGTTAGATTTTAGAAAAGAAATATTAAGTGAAAAAATTAATAGCTTTTAGTTGTTGACTTTTATTGCTTAGTATTATAGTATATCTATATTCCTTGTACGGGAAGTCTTTAAAAGCTTCGTAACGTCTGCATGTGTAAGCCATGCCAAGGAATATACTTATCAAGTTCCTTCAACTTGCAAAACTCGAAGGTGGTGGACGGTTAAGCAGAATCCGTTTTTTATTTTTCTGCATTAATTATTGGAGAAATACCATGACCACTACCTTAGAACATCTTAAAAGTAGACACCTTAATGTAGAACTTTATTCTTCTGTTTATGTCTCAGAAGAAGAACAATCTGTCTTTTTTCCTCTTTGGAACTTATTTGGGCAAATGGTTGGATATCAACAAGTTAAACCTTTTGCATCTAAAAACGATTCTGATTTAGAACCAAAAGATAAAAGATACTACACTTGGGTTAGCAAACACGAATCTAAGCATTCACAAGTTACAGCATTTGGACTTGAATTACTTGATACAAGTAAAAAAACTGTTTTTGTTTGTGAAGGCGTTTTTGATGCATGTCGCTTACACAATCTTGGACTTAACGCATTGGCACTACTATCTTGTGACCCTAAGCAACTTAAAGGCTGGCTATGGTCATTAGGATATGAAGTTGTTCCTGTTTGTGAAGGAGATAAAGCTGGAAAGAAAATGGCTAAATTATCTTCTCATGGACGAGTTGAATTTCTTCCAGAAGGAGTAGATCTTGGAGATATGTCTGAAAAAGAAGTCTTTGATATGTTTAGTAAATATTTTTAACATATTTTTAATATAACCAAATGTTCTAAATAAATATTTGCAAAACATAATAAAATGACTTAAAATAAGCATACTTAATCAATAGGAGTAAATAAATATGCAAAAAGATATTTTTAAATGTGAAAAAACTAATAAAAATGTTGGTGTTGTACTAGATGGATTTTTATTTGCAACCTCGGATTTTTGTCATGAACAACATTTCACTAACAATTCTGTTATTACTGTTTGTGATAAAGTTCTTCAAGAAAAAATTGATGAAAAACTTTCAAGTTAATTTATAACATTAAAAAGGCGCTCTTAGCGTCTTTTTTTTGCTTTCTTTTTTAATAATTGATATAATAATAAATATTCTTAAATAAAGGTTTTAACAAATGCATAAATTTAAAGACAATATTATAAATATATTAAATCAAAATTCTTTTTCTGTTGGATGTATTACTTTTAAAGACAATAGCTCACTAACCTTTAGTGAAGAAGAACAAATTCATAAAGCTAGTTTAGATTTAAATAATTTTTATAAAAATTTAAATAATGAAGATAAATTTGAATTTATTGATAATCTTTTTTTTGTATTTAGAAATTCTGTTCATAATATTTCAAGAAAATCAAATAATCTATTTTTTATTAAATCTATTTTATATTTTTATGATTTTAATAATATTAACGATTTAATTTTGGATTCTAATGATATTATTTGTTTTTCTTTTCCTTTCAGACATCAAGTTTATGATGAAAATTGTTATTTTTCTGAAGATTTTATTACATTATATGAATATTTTTTTAATGAAAACAATATATTTTTAAAATATAATAAACAATCTATTAATATGGCTATTTCTGAAATTCAAGATTTTATTCATATTGGAATTGATAGATGTCCTAATGAAATTAATAAATTATTTTCAAATGAAATTATTTTTAAATACTTTTATAATCATCGTAAATACTGGTTAAAAAACAACTTAGGTAAATCGAAAATCTCTATTATTAGAAATAAATTTTTAATTGAAGAATTTTAATAAAAATATTTGATTTTTTAATTTTAATTTTATATAATAATATCTCTTTAAATGCTATAGGAAAATGTTATGAAAAATAAAGGTTTTACACTTATTGAACTACTTATTGTTGTCGCTATGATTAGTATTTTAACTTCTATTGCTCTTCCTGCCTATCAAGACTATATAAATAGAAATGATACAAGTCGCGTTGCTATGGAAGAACATCAAATTAGACAACATCAACCTATGCCACAAATCCAAGAAGCACCAGAAACACCTACTGTTGTTTTTCGTAAATTTGATAGTTATTTAAATGTTTTATATCCTGATGTAGAATCATTCAATACTTACTGCGAACAACCAGATCATGTAAATCAAGGTAAAGTTACTTGTTCTGCTACTTTTTATCTCAATGGTGAATTACAAAAAACTTCCGCTCAATGTAAAATGAATGGAAATGGTTGTATTTAAAACTTAAGGTAATTATTATGTCTCGTTTTTTTATATTTATTAGTATACTTATTATATCTGTATCTTTTCAGTATATACGAGACAACAAAATTGAACGATTACATGAAAAATTTGTATCTTCAAAAGCTTCTGTTTTTTGTGATTTTAAAACACATGTTGAATCTGTCTATCCTGACTTAGAGAATTTTCGTTTTTATTGTGAAAAACCAGATAAAATTGATCAAGAATATATTAACTGTCATGCCAATTTTTATTTAAATCACGAAAAGAAAGAGTTTTCTGCTAAATGTGATATGAATCAAAATGGTTGTATTCAAATTTAAAGGTTATTATTATGCATAAAAACAAAGGACTTACTCTTATTGAGATGCTTTATATTATAATTTTTTTGGCGATTATACTTACTATATGCCACCCATTTATTACTAAATATTTAGAATATCAACAAGAATTAAAAATTGAAAAAATAGAAGAAAATTATAAAGAAGCAGAAAATACTGTTTTTATTAACTTCAAAAAACATGTAGAATCTATCCACCCTGATTTAGAAAATTTTAACTTTTACTGTAAAAAACCTGTTAAAGATAATCAGGAAAATGTGGAATGTATTGCTAACTTTTATTTAAATCACGAAAAGAAAAAGCTTTCTGCTCAGTGTTATATTTATGGAAATTATTGTATTTCATCTTGAAATAAGTTTACATTTTTGATATTATTATATTGTTGTTTTAAATTATATAGGTAATTGTTATGAATCAAAATAAAAAAATTGGAATTAGTATTGCGATAGCTCTTGGGGTGGTTTCTACTATTTGGGCTGGATTTGATCAAACTTATGGTTATGTAACTCGTTGTGAAGTAAGAGCTTCAAATTATGTAGTAGCTGAATATTCAGAAACAGATACTTATCCTTGTACTGATATTAATGGAAATCCTGATTTATGCACCGATACTGATTATTGGAATGCACCTGCTTCTGAGGGTTTTGAAGCCGTTACTGTTGATGGTCAACTTGTTCAACAATATCCAGAAGATGTTGCTTTTAAAACACAAGGGGGTTATTATAATGTACCTACACCACCTTATGATCAATCAATGTCACGAGATTATAATTTTGATCGCTTTTCTTTTCATAATGATATAGAACATATTGTTTATACAATGAAAACTGTTGTTGAAGATGGTGTTGAAAAACAAGTTCCTGATTACAATACTAAAAGTGCTGATTTTTATCATACTTGTAATAAACTTCGAGAACAAGGTAATGCTATGACAATTAAAACTTGGTATGGATTATCTTACAACGTTGAAGAAACAACCGAATAATTCTTAATTATTTATTTAAAAATCCCTTTTTATAAGGGATTTTTTTTGATTTTGATTTTATATTTTGTTATAATACACATATATTAATCAGTAGAGAAATGTTATGCAACATACAAAAGAAGATTTAAATACACTTGATATTCTTACAAAAGAAGAATCTGAATTAAGAAAAATTTATGACGAAAATAATAATAAAACTGTTAATTTTATTATTCAACAATTTAAAAATCTTACAAAAGAAACAAAAGTGGATGTAGATTTAAAAAATTATTATTCTTGGGGCAAAGATTTTTCTATTACTATTTATTTTTCTAACCCAATATATTATTGGTCTTCTAATTTCTTTTCACTTGAAATTTCTTTTTCTAAAAAAGAAGGAATTAATTTTGAAACACGTTGTTCAAGTGGCGGTGTGCAAAATGGAGTTGATACCATTGAAGCATTAAATTGTAAAGCTGATATTTATAAATCAACTATTCATTTTGCAAGGAATTTAAAAAACAATTCTGAATCACTTGAATTTTTTATTAATAAAATTACTCATTATAAAAAAACTTATAAAGAATGGTTTAATAAGAATGATGAATTAGAAAAATTTCAAAATCTTCTTGATCTAAAAGAAAGAGAATTTAAAACAAACAATCTATTAAAAGTAATAAAGAAACCTTTTGATCTTGAAAAAAGAATACAACAAATTTCTAGTTATCTTTTTGATAAAAATAAAGATTATGAAAGCATTGAGATTATAACTTTACGGGTTCAAAATTATTTTAATATTTTTGAATTTCGCAATTGCTTAATTGAAATGGATAATCATAAAAGACTTAGTTTAAAAATAAATGGCAAAAGAGCCTCTAAACAAGATATTATTGAACTTTTAAAAGATGAATTTTATGTTAATGATAATTTTAATTGTAGGGTTCAAAATTTAGATTTTATTAATAAAAAGAAAATTAATTATAATAGAGATGAAGATAACCATTACGCAAGATATGACTTACCAGAAATTGAAGAAGTTTTTGAAAAAAGTTTAAATATTTTAAATTTTTAGGATAAATCATGATTGATATATATGACTTAGTTTCCAAAAAATACAATATTGATAAAAAAGAATTATTCTTTTATAAATATGATTGTGCAAATCCTTATGGAGATTTTGGCAATGTAGAAAATTTTAATGACATTTTTAAGGTTGGAGCTTTTTTTATTATTTATCCTGATTTTTATCAAGGTAATTATTATATTTCAGAAACTCCTGTTATTAATCCTACTATGATTGATATTTATTATCATTTACCAAAACCGTTAAAAAGAATGCCCCTTGATTCATCTATGGGGATGAATTTTTAACTTTTTTTATTTATTCTTCGATTTATTTCAATAACATATTGAAATAAATTGAGATTGTATTATAATTCTACTATGAAAAATTTTAAGCAACTTTATCTACTCACTATTAAAAATATACTTATTAAACATAAGTATATTTCTAATTTAAGTGAATTTAAAAACTTAGTTGAATTATACAAAACTAAAAAAAGAGTTGCTAAATCTCAATTTAAAGAACTTATAAATAATAACGGGTTATCTAAAAGTGATATTAAAGATATTATTCAACCTTTGAATAAATTTAATAACTTTCAAATATCAACTTCTAATATTAATAAATTAACTTCAAGAATTAATCAAATATATACTTATTATGCTTTATTAGAATATGATAACTGGACTAAATGTTACACCACTATGCCTGAAAAAAGAAACAAGAAGAAACCTTCTACTTCTTCTTTTATTCATGAATTCCCTTTAAAGGTTTCTAAACACTCACAAAGAAAATATAATATTAAATTTAATGCTGCAAAAGAACTTTATAATTCAATATTAGGTGAATTATTTAAACGACATAAGTTAATGCTTTCTGATATTCGTTATCAAAATGCAATAGAACTCTATAAAGATAACTCAAAAAAGGAAGCTCAAACACTCTTTGATAAATTAAATGTTGAATATCAAATCACTAAAAATGACCTTCAAAAACTTGCAAAAGACATTAAAAATAAATGTTATATGAAAGATCATCTTGATAGTGTTTCTATTCAAAAACTTTCCGATAGAATTTTTGATACTTATATAAAGTGGATATATAAAAAAGGTGGTAAACCACGTTTTAAATCTTGGAAAAACGGTATTAGAAGTATGGAAGGTAAATCTAATACGTGTTTATCTTTTAAAAACAATGTTTTTTCTTGGAATGGAATTAAATCCGAAATTATTTTACAAAAAAATGACAAGTATGGCGTACAAGAACACGCTTTAAATTCAAAGGTAAAATATTGTAGAATTGTTAGAAAAATTATAAAAGGCAAACAAAAGTTTTATTTGCAACTTATTTTAGAAGGTTTGCCAAAACTTAAATCAAATCAAATTTTTGATAATGGTAGAAATGGTATTGATATTGGTGTTTCTACTATTGCTTCGGTAGGTTCTTCTAAAGCATTACTAACGCCATTTTGCCAAGAACTTAATGATATTGAAAAAGATATTAAAAAAATTCAACGTAAAAAAGCTCGTTCTTTAAGATTAAATAATCCTGATAATTATGAAAACGATTCTTGGGTTATCAAAGATAAACGTTTTCTTAAACGTAAAGGTAAAAATATCAAAGGTAAAACTACTTGGACTAAAAGTAATAATTATT